>Ga0255752_10000789_pt1 | contig 38412 bp, 36 predicted proteins | sample 011ome_25_FD_179952 | JGI IMG/M metagenome (GOLD analysis project Ga0255752, IMG submission 179952) | Coastal salt marsh microbial communities from the Groves Creek Marsh, Skidaway Island, Georgia - 011512CT metaG (version 2) | ecosystem: Environmental > Aquatic > Marine > Intertidal zone >... | reverse complement strand
GCGCAGCGATCCAAGCCAGCGCCACAGTTTCTGACGCTGATCGCGCCGACTACCTAGCACTCCTCGAAGCCGAATACACGACACTTGCTGCCAGCATTCAGCCCGTCGATTTCGACACCGCGATCCTTGAAGTCACCGACGAGCAGGACCGCTACGCAGAAGTACTCACAGAGATGGATCTCGCCATCTATAAAGTCCTACAAAGCGCCGATACCGTCGAGTTTAACAACGCCGCGCTCAGCAAGCGTATCGAAACATTCAAAGAGCTGAATGAGCTCTTCATCGACCAAATCCCGACGCATCGCAATAAACTCGCCAACTGGGATCAACACGAACCCGTCTCCAACTGGCGCGCACTCGGCGCATTCCTGTCTGGCAAAAACTGGGTCACCGCCAGCGATCAGCAAGACTGGTATGGCCTACTCCCCCTACTCACTGGCTCACTACTCATCTCCTCCATCGCCCTCTTTTTTGCAATTCCCTTCGGCGTCGGCGCAGCCATTTACGTCAACCAAATCGCTGGTCCTACCGAGCGTAACTTTATCAAGCCCTACATCGAGTTTATCTCCGCGATTCCCTCCGTCGTCATCGGCTTCTTCGGCGTGGTCGTGTTCGGCGAGGCGATTCGCCTACTCTCACAAATAGATGCACTCGCATGGGTGCCCTTCTTCCCCGTGCAAGAGCGACTCAACGCATTCACCGCAGGCTGCCTGCTCGCATTGATGGCGATCCCGACGATCTTCACACTGGCCGAGGACGCGATTAACAACGTCCCGAACCACTTCAAAGAAGCCTCCTTCGCCATGGGTGCCACGCGCCTGCAAACCAGTATGCGCGTCATCGTGCCCACTGCGCTCTCCGGCATCATCTCCGCAGTCATGCTCGGCTTCGGTCGTGTCATTGGCGAAACGATGGTCGTGCTGCTGTGCGCCGGCAATCGTATCAAGATCCCAGACTTCACCGCAGGCCCCGGCGTGTTCTTTGAGCCCGTGCACACCATGACCGGAATCATCGCTCAGGAAATGGGCGAAGTCGTCCATGGCAGTCTGCACTACCGTGCACTCTTTATGGTCGGCATCGTCCTCTTCTTAGCCTCTTTGTTAATTAACTACGGCGCCCAATGGGTCGTCAAAAAATACAGCAAAATGGGCGACTAACCCACGCACGCATCCATCGTATTTACCATGTCCACAACCAACGAACAGCACACCTTTGCTAAGCGTCCGTCTAGCAAGGCCGCAATTGAAGCGACCATCTCTGGCGCATTCCGCATAGCGACCTACATCGTCATTCTATGTGCTGGATATATTTTCCTGAATATCGCTTACAACGGCTCCAAAGCGGTCATCATCCCGAAGGCCCCCTTTATCAATATCGAATTCCTCACCGCAAAACCACAAACGCTACATGTGTTTGAGCCCAAGGAAATCGATACCGAACTGAAGTCCGCCAAGGCTCAAATAGTTTCCCTGCAGACCAAACAACGTAACCTCGGCTCTAACGAAACAACGGCAGCCGACGACCTCGAACAACAAGTCACCGCACTGCAGCAGAAAATTAAAGCGCTCGACCTACAGCGTAAAGACGGGCGCCTCATGTATGGCGACGATGCCTACCGAGCACTCGACCAAGAACCGTCCAGCGAACTCTACGCTTACAGTAACTACGCCTACAGTGGAGGTGGTATCGGCCCCGCAATCGTCGGCACCTGCCTGCTGGTGCTAGGCTCTATTGCCATCGCGCTGAGTCTCGGCATACTCTGTGCAATCTTCCTCAGCGAATACAGCACCCCGGGACCTACGCTGCAGTTAATTCGCCTATCGATTCTAAACCTGTCAGGCGTGCCCTCCATTGTTTTCGGTCTATTTGGCTTTGGTATGTTTGTCCTCTACTTCGACTGGGGCGTTTCCATGATCGCTGGTTGGTTCACGCTCGCGATCATGGCACTGCCGGTGATCATTGCCGCCAGTGAAGAATCGATGCGTGCCATCCCTAAAGGCTTCCGCGAGGGCTCACTTGCTCTGGGTGCTTCGAAATGGACCACCATCCGCACCAACGTATTGCCCTACGCACTGCCAGGCATCCTGACTTCTTCGATTATGGGCGTGGCGCGTGTTGCGGGTGAAACCGCCCCGATCATGTTTACCGCCGCCTACGCGCTACGTGATCAACTCCCCTGGCAAGGCCTTGAACAAAAAACTGACTTCTTTTTCCAAGGTGTCATGGCACTGCCCTACCACATCTACGTGGTAAGTTCGAAAATCCCACAGAACGAATACACTCGCAACATGCAGTATGGCGCTGCGTTCGTCTTCCTGATCATTGTCGGATTCTTCGCTCTCAGTAGTATCGTCCTACGCATTAAGATTCGTAAAAAATATAAGTGGTAGAGCCCAGAGTCTCACCTTCTAACTTTCTCACTATTTAAAATGAGCATATCCAATCCCTCTCAAACTACTAGCGGCGGCACGCCGATTATCAAGATCCGCAACTTCGACTTTGCATATGGTGATGCACAGGCTCTGTTTGATATCAATATGGATATCAATGCAAAGCAAGTCACTGCATTCATCGGGCCGTCTGGTTGCGGCAAGTCGACCTTCCTGCGCTGTTTCAATCGGATGAACGACTTAATCGAAATTGCACGTATCAAAAACGGCGAGATCAAAATCAGCGACATCAACATCTACAATAAAGACGTCGATGTAATCCAACTACGTAAGCACGTCGGCATGGTTTTCCAAAAATCAAATCCATTCCCAAAATCGATTTACGACAACATTGCCTACGGCCTCCGTATCCAAGGTGTTAAAAAGAAGAGCGAGCTCGATGAAGTGGTTGAGCGCTGCCTTCGTGATGCGGCCCTTTGGGACGAAGTCAAAGACCGCCTCAGCGAAAGTGCCCTCGGCATGTCTGGTGGTCAACAGCAACGGCTGTGTATCGCTCGCGCCCTCGCCGTGCGCCCTAAAATTCTGCTGATGGATGAGCCCTGCTCGGCGCTGGACCCGATCGCCACTGCCAAGGTTGAAGAGCTCATACATGAACTTAAAAAAGATTATACCATCGTGATCGTTACGCATAGTATGCAACAAGCCGCACGCCTCTCCGACCACACCGCCTTCTTCTATTTGGGGAAATTGATCGAATATGGGCAAACTGATCAAATCTTCATGAACCCTCGCGACCCACAAACCGAAGCCTATATCTCCGGCCGTTTTGGTTGATCCCACTCCAACTCAAACACACGCTCCACTTGCCACTATTATGAAACCTTTCTATCAACACGAACTTGAAGACCTACGCACTAAGCTGATTCTCATTGGCGAGAAGGCCAACGAAGCTGCTCGTATCGCTATCGACGGCTTTCTCAACGACGACTTGAAAAAGATCGATCAAGCAATCGCGTTAGATGATGTAATCGACGCTCTCGAAGTCGAAATTGATCAGGCCTCCGTGCGCTACATCACGCTGCGCTCGCCCGTCTCCAGGGATGTTCGCTCAATTCTCGTAGCGATTAAAGCCAGCCACGACCTCGAACGAGCCGGCGACGAAGCGCACAGCATCGCACTACGAGCAAAGGAAATCTTAACCAGCGACGGGCACTCAGGAGACACTGTCACCATCGAGCAGATGAGCCAGATCGCTTGCTCGATGATGAAAGATGCGATCACCGCGCTGGTCGAAGAAGACGTCCAGTTGGCCCAGGCCGTGATTCTGCGTGACAAAGAGGTGAATCGACTACACCACCACAACTTCAAAACGCTCACGATCGGGATCTCGGATGACGGCACTGAAACTCAAAAAAGCGTTCAAAAAGTATTCATTTCCAAATCGATCGAACGCATCGCCGATCATGCCAAAAATCTGGCAGAAGAAGTTATTTACCTAATCGAAAGTGCTAAATAATCACGATTGTTAGATAATCTCACTAACGCTCATTAATATAAACTAAAACTTAGTTTAATATTCCTGTATCTTTTTGGCCCTCATTCTGCTATGTAAGTTTATGTTGAGATTAATCGTGCCCCACATGCACGGTTGATTTCGACCACTTAACTCCATTAAAAATCGAACAAATCAGTCTCATGGCTAAAAAAATCACTACCAAAAAAATCACTAAAAAAGCAGTCGCCGTAAAGACTCCTGCTAAAACAGTCGCAGCTCCTAAAAAGGCTGGGGCAGCAACTAAGAAGACTCCAGCTAAGCAGGCGGCAACTAAGAAGGCTCCGACTAAGAAGGCTCCGACTAAGAAGGCTCCAGCTAAGAAGGCTCCGGCTAAGAAGGCTCCGGCTAAGAAGGCTCCAGCTAAGAAGGCTCCAGCTAAGAAGGCTCCAACTTCGAAGAAAGCAACTCCGCCAGTTAAAAAAACAGCTGCACAGCAGGCTGCCGCGCAGACCCGCATCATCGCTCGCGTTGATGTCGGCTTCGGCAACGTACTCTACGTCCGTGGCGAAGGCGCTGGCCTTAGCTGGAAAAAAGGCACTGCGCTTGCGAATGTTACACCCTACGAGTGGGCGCTCACTTGCTCGAACAAAGGCACGCTCATCTTTAAATTCCTCATCAACGATGAGCTTTGGGCCGAAGGCGAAAACATTACTCTACAAGCAGGTCGCAAATCAATTAGCTCGCCAACATTCGTGTGGTAATTACGATTGATTCAAAACAACTCTTCCAAAAGCCTTCGGTTCGCCGAGGGCTTTTTTTTGTTCAGAGGAGGAGATCACCTTGAAAGGAGTATGGCCGCCCCGCCCACCTTGTAGGATACCTAGATTCCGTGGGCCAGTCGGCCACACTCCTTCAAGAAGCAAAATACTCGTCATCCTCGGTGATCGCCATCAAGCGTTCTTTAAGAATCACGGCTGCTTGCTTCGCATCACCACCGGCCAAATTCTTACCATAACCGACATCGTCGACTCGCACATTGATTCGACTAAACGGCAACGGCAGATAAAATCGATCCCAGCTTTTCAAGCGCCACGCATGTGTATAATTATAGGAAAGCAATAAAATCGGCGCCCCGCCACGAAGCGCCAGCGTCGCCGCTCCCGCCTTCATGTCATACATGGGACCACGCGACCCATCTGGAGTAATGCCGACATCATAGCCCGCACGGCTCACCTTGATTAATTCGCGAAAGGCCTGCACCCCACGCCCGTGACGGGAACCACGGATCGGCGTGATCCCTAATTGCTCAAAAAAAGCCGCAAGCCACGCACCATCACTACTCGCACTGATCAGTCCGGCTATCTTACGTTCAGGCAAATAACGCCGGAAAAGCTCAGGCCCGAGCAATAGTCGATTATGCCATAGAACCATAATTACGGGCTCGGCGGGTTTATCCAAAAAAGCCTGCACGTCGGCACCAAAGTGCAATCGTAAACTCCGCGTCCACATACGCACAAAAACGCCCAAAATACTCATCGCTACTCGTTGCAGCCCTTTTAGTTCGCGCGGCGCTTTAGGCTCATCTGGTGTGGGCGGTGCTTTATCTGCTACTTGTGGTTCCTCCATTGCAGACAGAAAAGGCGTAATTCCCGTCCATGGCAATTCTCGTATCAGCCAAACTGCTTCCGATGCAACCAAAGTTTCCGACCTTGACCCACATATGCCTATCTCCATCTTTTGGCGGCTTATGACAGCAAAAGCATCCAGTGATGGTCTCATGGAAGAAATCGTCGGCCTCTGCAAGCGCCGCGGCTTCATCTTTCCCTCCTCCGAAATTTACGGCGGTTACAACGGTTTTTACGACTACGGCCCCCTTGGCGTGGAACTGCGCAACAACATCAAACAAACTTGGTGGCGCGACATGGTGCAGCGCCGCGACGACATTGAAGGCCTCGACTCAACCATCATCATGCACCCCGACATCTGGAAGGCCTCTGGCCACGTCGATGGATTCTCTGACCCGATGGTCGACTGCCGTGAGTCCAAGCTGCGCTACCGTGCGGACCAGCTGTTCTTCGCCCCCGTCATCGTTGCAGGCGAAACCATCGGCTACGTGTCGGTGGTCGAATGCCCAGAGCAACAGGAAATCGCGGAAAAGGCCGCAGCTGACATTAAGCGCAAAGCTGCCAAGCAAGGCACACTCGAACCGATTGTGCTCAAGGACTACACCGAATCAAAACCTGAGGAATACGTCCTTATTCCTTCGCCAGCGACTGGCAAGCCAGGCTCGTTGACCGCACCACGCGAGTTCAAACTGATGTTCGAGACTAAGGTCGGTCCACTTGCAGACGAGTCAGCGGTCGCCTACCTACGCCCCGAAACCGCGCAAGGCATCTTCGCCAACTACAAGAACATCGTCGATACTGGCCGGGTCAAAATCCCCTTCGGCATCGCGCAAATCGGTAAAGCATTCCGCAACGAAATCACGCCGCGCAACTTCATCTTCCGCTCGCGTGAATTCGAGCAAATGGAGATTGAATTTTTCATCTCTCCAAATGCAGATTGGAAAACGCTCCACCGTGAGTGGATTGACACTTGTATTGATTGGCTGGTCTCAATCGGTCTACCACGCGAAGGAATCACCGAAGACATCCACCCAGAGGACAAACTCGCGTTCTACTCGCAAGCCACCACCGACCTAATGTTCCAGTTCCCACACGGCGAACAAGAGCTCTGGGGTATCGCCTGCCGTGGCGACTATGACCTGATGCAGCACCAAAAGCACTCGGGCAAATCGATGACCATCTTCGACGAAACCAGCAAAGAGAAGTATGTGCCACATGTCATCGAGCCCTCGCTCGGCGTCGACCGCACTCTCCTCGCCGTGCTCACTGCCGCTTACACCATCGACGAAGTGCCCAACGACAAGGGCAAGGTCGAGCAGCGCACACTGCTCAAGTTCAGCCCCAAGATCGCACCCGTCAAAGCTGCGATCTTCCCGCTACTCAAGAACAAGCCCGAGTTGGTCGAGCGCGCACAAGCACTCTACAAAAAATTGTTACGACGCTGGAATGTCTTCTACGACGCCTCCGGTGCGATCGGCCGGCGCTACCGCCGTCAGGACGAGATCGGCACACCCTTCGGCATTACCATCGACTTCGACACGATCGAAAAAGACGGCACCGTCACGCTGCGCGATCGCGACACCTGCGAACAGCGCCGCGTAACTGAAAACGAACTCTTCCAGTTTCTCGAAGAGCAGATCGACGGTTAATCGAACGCTCAGATCATTGATTTCAATACCCCCGCGAGCCTCGGCTGCGGGGGTATTTTTTGGTTGATCGCCGATTAGTCGCTAAAGGAGGGAGGGCGACTCGCCCTCCTTTGCTGCAACACAGGATCAATGGGGCGACTCGCCCTCCTTTGCAGCGACACAGGATCAATGTGGGCGAGTCGCCCACACTCCGATCGCGGTCAGTAGCTCAAACATGCCCTCACCCTCTCCCCTAGCGCTAGGTCGACTGTAAGAAGGCTCGAATCTCCGCAGTCACGGCCGCTTCCCCATCTTCGAGGATGTAATGACCATGCTCCTTGTGTAGCCGAACTTCGGCGTCCGGAAAGATCTCGCACCAACGCCTAAAGAAGTGCATATTGAAGCAGAAATCTTTACCACCCCAGACAATCTGCACGCGCTTGTCGACAAGCTTTGATAAACCCGTCTCTACTTCGAGCAGTGTCGCATAGCTCGGGTGGCCCTCGCGCAGAGGAATGTCTTTAACGAAATTCCAAACTGCCACACGATTCGCCCAATTCCGATACGGCCAGAGCATGCCCGACTTTACCGCCGGTGACAATGGTATCTGAACCGACATATTTGCAGCTGGCCCCGCAAATCCATTGAGGCCGCGAATGATTGCCTCGCCAATCAGTGGCACCTTGATCGCCGCAATCCGCATTGGGATGCGCTTCGAGCGAAACGCACCCGTATTTAACAGCACCAACTTCTCCAAGGCCTTAGGACGACGCCCAGCCAGTCCGCAACCGATCGCCCCACCCCAATCATGCACCACTAAGCTAAAGTGAGCAATATCGAGATGGTCGATCAAGCGTTCTACATCTTCGATGCGGCGCTTTAATGTGTAAGGATAATCGCTCGGCTTATCGGACAGCCCGCAGCCCACGTGATCTGGCACAATACAGCGATAGCCCGCCGCAGTTAGAGTATTGACCAAATTTCGGTAATAGAACGACCAGGTCGGATTGCCGTGCAGCATTACCACCACTGCCCCCGAGCCCTCATCCAGATAATGCATCTGCACTGGGCGGTCAGACTTCGGCGTCGCTGGTTGATCAAATAAGTTGCCCGCGAACGGATATTCGACACGCACTTCGGGCGGCAATTGAGAGGCTCTTGAATTAATCATGCTTAGGCCACTCCACAGCCATCATCAAACTACTTAAACCACTACCAATTCCCAGCAGTGCCGCCTTTTGCCCTGCGGCAAATGCGCCATCTTCAATCGCTCGCGCTAAGGTAATCGGGCAGGAAACCGAACCGACATTACCGAGGGTTTCAAAAGTGGTATAATCCTTGGTCAAATCGAGGCCCAGCGCCTTGAACAGCTCACGCGAGTGCGCCTTACCGACCTGATGCGTGATCACACGATCCGGCGTCTCCGCGGTCCAACCGGTCGCAGCCACGAAGCGCCTCCACGCACGGGTAGCCACTCCGATGCCAGCCACCAGCAGCTCCTCCGAGTCGGTCAACATCTCCAGTGCATCGCCAGCACTGTCGCCTTGGCAAAGCTGATTCGCTGAACTATCGGTCTCGACCACCGCCGCCGTCACCAACGGGCACGACTGCGGCGCCAAATCCTTACGGCATAGCACCGCGCCTACCGCACCCGCGCCAATCGTCAGATTCGCAAAATACGGCTTGATCGACTTGCGCGTCAGCGCAGGATTGAGCAATTGCTGCAAGGTATACTCCACCAGCGGCCGACCATTTTCGCCAGATACAATCAGCGCACGCTCGATTTGACCGGACTCGATCATGCTCGCAGCGATCACCATCGCATTCAAAAAGCCGAGACAGGCATTCGACACGTCAAAGATCTGCGTCTTGCCCGGCAAACCCAACAAGCCATGCACATACGCCGCGGTCGCTGGCTCGAGTCGATCACGGCACACCGCCGAATGAATCAACAAATCGATCTCTGACCGATCAAAGGCAGATTTAGCCAACACCGCCTCACCCGCCTGCGCCGACCCTTCCGAGACCCGACTGCCCGCAGGGAAGAAACGCCGCTCCTTAATTCCGGTCATCAACTCCAGCCGTCCTGCCGGCAAACGCAGACGTTCGTAGACTGGCGCCAGCTTCGCCTCCACGTCCGCCGAGGTCCACACCTCATCCGGCAGCGCATACGCGAGTGATTCAATAGCTACATTCTTAAAGTTCATTGCAGTAATTTTTAACTAGGAAGGGACGATGTCTCTACTCGTCCGCCAATTTAATGTCCGAGGTTCGAAAGGTCGCTTACTTTTTCTGCTCGGGACGCATCGCCAGACTGACGACTTCTTTATCGAAATAGTTGCGGTCCATGCCCGCATTGACCACGAGACCTTGGCCATTGATGCCACTCGATGCGGGGCTCAACAAAAAGACTGCGGTGTTCGCTACTTCCTGCGTGGTCAGGTTCTGCTTACGGAAAGTCAGCTTCTCAGCATACAGATAACTCTCCAAATAGCCGGGGATCCCCGCCGAAGCACTGGTCTTGAGCGGACCGGCATTGACCGTATTGAAGCGCACGCGGGTATCCGCACCAAAGGATTTGGCCAAATTATACGACGAGGTCTCTAGCGCCGCTTTAATCGGTGCCATGTAGCCGTAGTTTTCTGCGGTTACATCGGTCGATGAAATACCAATCGATACGACTGACGCCTCATTGTTTAAATGCGGCTTAAACGCACCCGCCACCTCAACCAGTGAAAATGCTGAGATCGCAGTCGCCTGTAAAAAGTCCTTACGCAGCGTCTCGTGAAACGGCTTAAAGCCCTCCGAGTAATTCGCGAACGCGATCGAATGCACGATACCATCGAGCGGACCATAGTCGGCACTCACCTGCTCAGCCAATGCCGTGATCTGTTCTGGAAATTCAACATCGCAAATGTAGGCCCTTCGGTCGCCGAGGAGCTTGTGCAAGCTATCTAGGCGCGCCTTCGAGCGCACACTATGAATGACTTCCGCACCTTCGGCTTCGAGCGACTGGGTGATCGCCCATGCCACGCTTTTACGATTCGCCACTCCCATCACGAGGAAGCGCTTACCTTCGAGTGCGAGAAAGCTCACTTGCCAGCCTCCGGTTCGAGCATCGCCAGCGCGAACTCAATCGTCAGCGCTGGTTTACCGTTTTTCAAGACCTTGCCCTTCATAAAGAAGAATTTACTGACCTGCTCTTTCATCGTCACTTCGATCACGACCTCATCGCCTGGCTTAACCATTTGTTTGAAGCGGGCATCGCTAATGCGCGACAATACCGGCGTGACGTCGTCCAGCGAGCGCCCTTCTTTTTCGATTTGCTTGGCGAGATAGACGGCGCCGGTTTGAAAACAGGCTTCGCAAAGCAACACGCCTGGCATAATCGGATTACCAGGGTAGTGCCCCTCGAACTGAGGCTCTTCCATGCGGATGGTGCGCTTACAAGTAGCGCCGTCCTCTCGAAGTTCGACGATCTCGTCGATGAATAGAAACGGCGGGCGGTGTGGAATAGTGCGGAGAATTTCGTCCATGCCAGCGAGTGAATGACTAAACCCAAGAAATGCACGCTAAAAACGGGATCCGCCCAACACTCGCGACTGAAATCTCACTCGCCCGCCTTTATTGTCGACGTAGCGTTTCAATCTCTGCCGCTCGCCGAAACCAACAGTTACCCCTTTGCCAACTCGAACAACTTCTTATCGATCTTATTCGCAGTAATTACCCCGTAGTTCATGGTGCCCAACCAACCTGACATGATGATTCCAACCGAACCGGCGTGGTATAGCCCTTCAATTTGATCCGACAACTCCATCGACACCTTAAGCCCTTCAAACTTAGTGCCAAATGAGGTGCCCTGCATCGACTTGGTGTAATGGTTGACCGTGCGCGGCGTCGCAGCCTCGATGTGGTCAATTTTATCACGCACCCCGGGGATGAACGTCTCCAGACTACTCACACACTCTTCACACATACGCGCTTTCTCGGCTTCGTATTGCTCATCCGTGAGATTCGCCCACTCATCCCACTTCGCATTGAGCGAAGCCACCACTGTGTAGCGCTGGTCCTTGAGATGCGGACGTGTTTCCGGATAATAAACCGAGAACGTATGGCTGGAGGTATGGATCGAAGTCAGCTCATCGATGGTATACTCAGGCGCCTTAGAAGTGAACACCAAGTCCCCGATATTCGGGATCGTTTCGCCCTTCTTGATGCCCATATAAACTTGGCAAGAGCTGGTGTTATTACGTACCGCCTTGGCTTCGTTGACGAAATCCTCTGAGAATTTATCTTCACCCACCAAATACTCGATGGTGTTGCGTACATTGGCATTCGATAGCACTGCTTTGCAGCGCACCGAGCGCACGGGGAATTCCTCGCCGCCGCTGTTCTGGCTACGCACGCGGACGCCAACGACTTTGCTGTCTTCGACGTCGATGCCTTCAACCAGCGCACACTTGCGCACTTCACAGCCGTTGTGCTTGAGCTCAGCGACCATCTTCTTGATCAAGGTATCGGTGCCACCTTGGAAGGTGAACACGCCCTTACTCATAAAATTGGAGAACACGATGCCATAAGTGATCGCGGGATCGTCGATATGCGAACCGTTGGCATACGAGATCGGCTCCATTAGAAGACGATGCACATCCGTGCGCCCCGGGAAAAACGCTTCAAACATCTCACCCGTGGTCTGAGTGTTGTCATCATAGAAGTTCATCGCCCGCAAGTGATCGTAAAAGCCTTCAACTTTGGCACGATCGACCTTGAAGTCGTTGACCAAAATATTGGTAAAATTATCACGCTCGAAAGTCGTCCACACATTCATCTGTGGATTGATAAAGCGCACATCATTGAGCTGATGAATCGAATCGGCGATTTCCTTGGTCCAATACTTACGGCAGGATTTAACCATGCCGTATGGAAAACCGTGCAAGGAAATGTCAAAAATGTGACCACCAGGGCGCTTAAACCAAGTGGCGAGGCCACCAAATTGATAATGATGCTCGAGCAGCAGCACCTTGTGGCCGTTTTTCGCGAGGTAGTTCGCCCCGGTTAATCCGCCTAAGCCAGAGCCGATGACGACCACGTCATATTCTTCTTCGATACCTTCGAGCCAATCCTTTGCCATAATATAAAAAGTAGTTAGTAGCTAAAGATCTGGGAGTTGCAGAAGGACAGCAACTTCCGAAATCCAGCAGATTGCGGCCTAAAACAGCGAGGACGGGCTAGTTTTTCAACCCACAAAATATAAAATTCAGCGATTAAAAGCCATTAACACTTTCAGGCGCATCAGAGTTGCGCTCATCATCCCGCGCTTGGGCAAACAGCGCATCCTTATCCGCATCTACAAAGAGAACGCTATTTTCCATTTTTTTAGCACGCACAACACCATCATTGCGCACCATCTGAAATCCGAAAGCGGTCAAATTCTTCTTCGCGTCCGCGCTGTCAGCGCCAGCAGCAATTCCGTCGGCCTCGCGCTTGGTCCAGCGCTTCCCATCACCTTGCAATAAAAGCAACAGGTGAAACTCCTGCTCTGTCATTTTCGGACTACGCTCATAGAGTTCGATCGCTGACTTGCCATTGATATAGACTACGTGCAAGTCCCAGCCTGGAAGCATACGTTTTGCGTTAAATTTACTACGTAGCGCCTTCTTATCAGCAGACGCCGATTTATGATAGACTTGAATGTCCACGTCTGATTCCAAGTAGGGCAAAAACTCCTTGTAGGGCTTCCCAGCTTGGCGAGCGTCGAGAATCGCATCATCACGATACGCCAATCCTCCACGCCCCAATAAACGTCGTTCCAGTTCTGACTTCGACTCTCCGATCCGAGCTTCAGCCGTCGAGCTGAGCGCAGATAACACCGCCACGGCGCACCATAGGCCGAGGACAAAAGCAGACTTGGGATATTTCATGATTGAGATAAAGCATACTTGTAAGCTCACTAACCTCGGCAAACAAGCCAGAATCGCATGAAGAACACTTTCTATAACGACTTCGATCTCGAACGCTTTCCCGACACTCCTGTCGCTAAGAGCGACTATCGCAACGCCTTTCAGATTGAGCGCGACCGGATCATCTTCTCCTACCCCTTCCGACGTCTGCAGTCGAAGACGCAGGTATTTCAATCCGGCGAATACGATTTCTACCGCACGCGGTTGACGCATTCGATCGAAGTGGCCAAGATCAGTCGTTCCATTTGCGAATACTTGCGTGCCAGCTCCGACCTCCTCAACGACCGCTTCTACATCGACGCTGACCTCACCGAAGCGGTCGGCCTCGCCCACGACATGGGCCACCCACCCTTCGGCCACATCGGTGAGCGCAAACTAAACGAGCTGATGGCTCCGCACGGCGGCTTCGAAGGTAACGGCCAGACCCTCCGCATCTTGACCGAGCTGATCTACGAACGCCCTGGCACGACCAAAGGCATCGCTCCCACCCGCGCCTTCCTCGATGGCGTGATGAAGTATAAGGCGCTGCACCGCGAATGCATCGGCACCCAAGCTGACGGCTCGCCAGACTATCCTAGCAACCACTTCATCTACGACGAGCAGGCTCACTGGCGCAGCACCATCTTCGACAGTGAGCAACTCCCAGACGAGCTACGTACCCCGCAAGCACTCAACTCCTTTAAAAGCATCGAATGTCAAATCATGGACTGGGCTGATGATACCGCCTACTCGCTCAACGACATCGTCGACGGCATTCACGCTCGCTATATCAACGTCGGTACCATTACCGAATGGGCCGCAGGCCAAGCCCTCGACACCGCACAAATCGCGTTGATCGACAAGCTCTGCCAAGTCATCCGCGAAGACCGCTACGAATCGCACTTTGGCGCACGCATCGGGCGCTTTGTGCACGGCTGCACCCTCACACCACGCAGCGGCTTCCTCAGTGACCGCACCAACCGTCACGCCTGCGACCTCTGCATTGCTGCCGACGTCAAAGTCGAGAGCGCACTTTACAAGCGCATCGCCCTCGACCTCATCTTTCGCTCGCCGCAACTCCAACAGATCGAGTTCAAAGGCGGCCATATTTTGGAAAAACTCTTCAGCGCACTGTGTCAAAACTGCGCCAATGCCGACGGTAGCGGCCTTCGCATCCTCCCAGGACAAGTGCAGGAATTGATCAAACAAGAGACCACCACCACGAGCCGTCATCGCCGCCTCTGTGATTTCACCGCGGGGCTCACCGACAGCCTCGCGGTGCGTACCTACAAGCGTCTCTACGATCCCGATTTTGGCTCCATTGCGGAACTGCTTTAACATGACATCGAAAACCACCCCCTCTTCCCGATCAAACCTTTGGAAAGCCCTCGGCCCGGGCATACTCATCGCCTGCGCAGCAGTCGGCGGCTCACACCTCGTCTGGTCGACTCGAGCAGGCGCAGATTTCGGCTGGGCACTGCTTTGGCTGGTCCTGCTAGTAAACCTGCTCAAATTTCCCTTTTTTCTCTATGGCCAGCGCTACACCGCCGCCACCGGCGAAAGCCTCCTCGCAGGCTACCATCGACAAGGTGTCGGCTACGTCTGGATTTTTCTTTGCATCAATATTTTAACCGGCACCATCAACATCGCTGGGGTTGGGATGCTGACTGGCGCGCTCGTCTCTGGCTACGGAATTACCAGCCTTGCCGTGCCCCATCTCACTATCGGAATGATGCTGATTTGCGCCGCCCTGCTACTACTCGGTCATTACAAGCTACTGGATGGACTGGCTAAAGTTATTATTTCCCTGCTCGCCGTTGGCACCTTAGTCGCAGTCGCTTTGGCGATTCCAAATCGCCCTGAAATAGCTGCCGACTTTATTGCTCCGAGCCCTTACACATGGGTCTCCTTCGCATTCCTGGTCAGCTTGCTTGGCTGGATGCCGGCACCGATCGACCTTTCCGCGTGGTCTTCACTGTGGATGTTTAGCCGCGAAGAACAGACTGGTCACTTCGCCACCATTAAAGAATCTACGATCGATTTTTATATCGGCTACATCGCCGCCGTCGTCTTAGCCGTTCTGTTTGTTGCGCTCGGAGCGTTAGTCATGTATGGCACAGGCGAGCGCTTCTCCGCCAGCGGGATTGGTTTCTCGCATCAACTGGTGAACCTCTATACCGCGACCATTGGTGATTGGTCACGCTACCTGATACTGACTGCCGCCTTCTTCACCATGTTCAGCACCACACTGACCTGCATCGACGGTTACCCTCGATCCCTTGCCGCCTGTTGCACCCTGATCGGTAAGTTGCCGAGCAAGCGTTTCGTCCAAATTCACCAAATATGGATCGTGATCTCGGTAATAATCGCCGCCGTCGTCGTACTCTTTTTTGTTACAAATCTACTGCAGCTGCTAACTTTTGCCGCAGTTGTTTCCTTTCTCACATCTCCAGTGATTGCCTATATCAACTACAAAGTCATGAACGGACCCAACGTGCCAGAAGCAGCTCGGCCTAGTCGTTTTCTTAAATGCCTTAGTTGGGCGGGGTTGCTCTTCTTCGCGGCCATGACCGCTGGCTACGTGTACGTAACGTTCTTCCAATAGGATATCAACGATGCACCCCCCCCGTGATTCATTACCGATAAAATCCACCATCAACGGTATATATATAAATTAGAATATAACTTTCACGAACATTGAAGCCTCTGACCTCTTCAAGTGCATCAGCGGCAGGCGCCTGAAAATGAGCCATGGACCGCGAAAGGAGCGTGGGCGAACCGCCCACATTCATCCTGTGTTGCTGTAAAGGAGGGCGAGTCGCCCTCCCTCCGTTAAGAGAAAGCGGCAGGCTGTTGAAAAACGCATCGATCTGGTTAAACCTAAAACGTAGCATTGACAGTATATACTATTAGTGGAATATATTAACTTCAATGCAAGCCTCCGACCTGTACAAATGCATCGCTGATCCGCAGCGACTCCGCATTATCAATCTCCTAAATGAGGGCCCGCTGTGCGTCTGCCATCTGCAAGAGATCCTCGAGGCGACTCAAGTGAAAATGTCCAAACAGCTCGCGATTATGAAGCCGCTCGGCCTAATCGAAGCCAAGCGTGAAGGCACTTGGATGATCTACAGCCTCACGCAGCCAGTCAACGGGCTGATCCAAACCAATCTTGATTATCTGCTCGGCGGCCACGGCGTCGAATGCCAACAACTCCAGCAAGACCTCTTCACGCGCAACAAAATCGTCGATCAAATCGCCAAGAACTCTAGCGATTGCCCAAAATCTGTCTGCGGCGACAAGACCTGCTGCTAATTCTAAGCCCTCAGCCCTCAAGTCTCAGCTCTCCAATCTCAGCCCTCAAGTCTCAGCCCTCACTCAAATGACCGATCCATCTAACAACCCACTCAAGCCAAGCGACGCACCGAAACTAGGCTTCTTTAAACGCATGCTCACTAAGGTCGATACTGCGATGAAAGAACAGGCCGACGAGCAAGTCAAGAATAGCTCATGCTGCTCCAGCGACGATAAGGGCAAAGGCGGCAAGTGCTGCTAACGTATAGAGGGTTCCGAGCGTAGCGACACTCTCCGAGCCAATGCTCCGTCATTTCCAACGCTAGGAAGACACGGCAACGCCAAAGCGTTGCCCTCCAAGAATCACATCGCACCAAATAACATGCTCATAGAATTCATCGACCTCCTGATCTACGACTGGGCCGGAATGGACGCCGAATCGCAATTCGCAGGCGCGGTCCACTTCTTCCTCTACGACACGATCAAAATCTTCATACTGCTTGCGGTCATGATTTTTGCGATCGGCGTGGTGCGCAGTTACCTGCCCGAGCATAAACTGAAACAATGGATGAGCCGCGGGGGGCTGTGGGGCAACCTTATCGCCGCTCTGTTTGGCGCCATCACCCCGTTCTGCTCCTGCTCTTCGATTCCCATTTTCATCAGCCTACTCCGTGCCGGCGTGCCGCTCGGCGTGACTTTCTCGTTTCTGATTACCTCGCCGATCATCAACGAGTATCTCGTTGTATTAATGGCGGGCTCGTTCGGCATCCCCATTACCATCGCCTACGTCGGTAGCGGCCTACTAATCGGCACAGTGGCTGGAGCTGTGCTAGGCAAGATGCGCTTAGAGAAACACCTCGAACAAGACATCATCCATGCCAGCGACGGCGAAAATAGCCCGCAGGAATACACCTTCATTAGCCGCATTCGCTATGGCTTGGACGAATCCGTGCAAGTGATACGCCAGATCTGGCTCTGGGTGCTCGTCGGCGTCGGCATCGGTGCCTTCATCCACAACTATGTGCCACAAGAAATGATCCACGGCCTGATGGAGAAGACTGGTATTTTCTCGGTGCCCATCGCCACCGTGCTTGGCGTGCCAATGTATGGCAGCTGTGCCGCGATCGTGCCAATCGCTGTCGTGCTGTTTCAAAAAGGTATCCCCATCGGCACCGCGCTCGCCTTTATGATGGCCATGGCAGCACTCAGTCTACCTGAAGCCATCATGCTCCGCCGCACTATGCACCTCAAGCTGATCGGCGTCTATTTCGCGATCACCACCCTCGCAATCATCTTCACCGGCTATCTGCTCAACGCATTGGCTCCATCCCTTTGATCGCAATACGGTAGGGACGAACTCCGCCTCCTCCGCCGAACCACTAGAATCATACGCGGACGAGGGGTGCTCGTCCCTACCAGCAACTTTCAACTTTGTTCCTTCACTTGCCCTAAGGGCACCCAGTTCAGTCACCCTGCAGGGCCAACTCGGCAGACCTGACTGACCATCTACGCGCTACTCGCGCTTCGTCCAACCTTAATACTCAAAAACATGAAACCAAAAGTCCTCATCCTCTGCACGGGCAACTCTTGCCGTAGTCACATGGCTGAAGCCATCTTACGCGCTGCCGCTGGCGACCTCTTCGATGTCTTCAGCGCCGGCTCCAAACCAAAGGGCGCTGTTCACCCACTTGCATTGCAAGCAATTGAAGAGCTCGGCATCAGCACCGAAGGCCACACCTCGGACCATCTCGATCAATACCTAGACCAGGGCATTACTACAGTGATTACTGTCTGCGGCAATGCCGACCAAGTCTGCCCAACGTTCCCAGGTCAAGTGAACCGTTATCACTGGGGCTTCGAAGATCCACCACATGCCCAACGTGAAGGCGAATCCGAAATCGACGCCTTCCGCCGCATCCGCGACGAGATCAAACTAGTCTTCGAAGCCTACGCCGCAGGCTACCGAGCAGCAACCGACGTGTAACCTCAAAGCCGACAACATTATGGAAGATAAGAACAAAACAGGTATTAGTTTTTTCGAAAGATACTTAACGGTGTGGGTCGCTTTGTGTATGCTGTCCGGAATCCTGATCGGAAAATTCATTCCAGGCATCCCTAAATTTTTAGGCAGATTGGAGTATGCGAATGTCTCCATCCCTGTCGCGGTGTTGATCTGGATTATGATCTACCCGATGATGATGAAGGTCGATTTTAAGAGCGTCAAAGACATTGGCAACAACCCGAAGGGCTTGTTCGTCACCTGGATCACCAACTGGCTGATTAAACCCTTCAGCATGTTCGGCATCGCGTGGCTGTTCTTTTACGTGATCTTTAAACACCTAATTCCCGCTGAACTGGCCAAGGATTATCTCGCCGGTGCGGTATTACTCGGAGCGGCTCCTTGCACAGCGATGGTTTTTGTCTGGAGTCATCTGACCAAAGGCAACCCTGCGTATACCGTGGTTCAGGTCGCGACCAACGATCTGATCATCCTTATTGCGTTTGTGCCGATCGTAAAATTCCTCTTGGGCGTCAACGATGTCATCGTGCCATGGGATACACTGTTCTTGTCAGTGGCGCTCTTTGTTGTGATTCCACTGACCGCCGGCGCACTGACACGAGGCCACATGCTCAAGCACAAAGGCGCCGATTACTTCGAAGATACATTCCTGCCAAAATTTGGCAACATTACTATTATTGGTCTGCTACTCACCTTGGTCATCATCTTCTCTTTTCAAGGCAATGTCATTCTCAACAATCCGTTACACATTGGCTTGATTGCGGTGCCTTTGGTGATTCAGACCGTGCTGATCTTCTTCATCGCGTATCTTGCCGCGAAAGCGCTGAAACTTCCGCATAATATTGCGGCGCCAGCAGGTATGATTGGTGCATCCAACTTTTTCGAGCTGTCAGTAGCAGTCGCCATTGCCCTATTTGGAACCACCTCGCCGGTCGCGCTGGTAACCATTGTCGGCGTCTTGGTCGAAGTGCCTATCATGCTCGCGCTGGTCAGGTTTGCGAATAGAACAACAAAATGGTTTCATGCCTAATTGAACCACTCTCGAACAGCAACGGATCAAGATTCCATTCAATCACCAGGCGGTCTGAAGGAATCAACCAACGGTTACGATCCACTAGCCAAAAGGCGCGAACAGCTTTTCGACATATTTTGCGATCAAATCGTACTCCAAATTCACTCGGTCGCCGACTTGCTTGGCATGCAGATTCGTTACTTCCATCGTGTGCGGAATCAGCCAAATCGCGAAGCCTGACTCATCCACCTCAGAAACGGTCAGCGAAATACCATCCACCGTGATGCAGCCTTTGCTAACGATATACTTCAATTTATCAGCATCGGGCTTAATCCGAAAAAAGAAATCCTTGCCGCGCGGCTCAATCGCTTCGATCACACCCGTGCCATCAACATGCCCCGACACGAAGTGTCCGCCCATACGTGTACTCGGTAGCAGTGCCCGCTCTAGATTCACCTTGCCACCCAGCCCGACCCGATCGATCGATGTCCGTCGCTTAGTCTCGCCGAGCAGGTCAAACTCGATCCGACCCGCATCAAACGCGACTGCGGTTAAGCAACAGCCATTCACCGCGACACTGTCGCCCATCTGCAAATCTTTGGTCACCACTTCCGCGGCCAACACCAAGCGCCATGAATTTTGCTGTTCTTCAAAAGACACCACGGTCCCCGTTTCTTCAATAATTCCAGTAAACATGCGCTTCAATAAATCGACTCCATCGGATTTGTCGCCAAAAAAGCCGCGCTACTCACTGCCCTGAAACACCGCGATTTCTGATTTAACAAAAAAGCGTGCCACCTAGGCTTGACATAGGTGCAAACACTTCTTTTCTCAGCATCCTTTCAAATTGGACGCCAGAGTAGCTCAGTGGTAGAGCAGAGGACTCATAAGCCTTTGGTCGGCAGTTCAAATCTGCCCTTTGGCACCATTTTGAAAACATTAACCTCCCATGACAGCGGGAGTTTTTTATGTCAGGATCAATTTGGAGGGCATATTCGAAGGTTCAACTGTGAGCGAAGCTGCCCAGAGGGCACCCGCTTCAGTCATCCTGCAAGCCTCAGCGCTCAAATCTCAGCTCTCAAATCTCAGCTCTCCCAAGCCCTAGTCGATCAACTCTGGGAGCTTAGTCTCGATATTAATCGCAATACGACCTTCACCGTTGAGCACCCGCAAGAGGCGAGTGCCGATAAAATCGGCGCGCCAAGTGCGCAGCATCCGGTGCCGCTCAGGGTCGGCGACTTCGGCTTCGAGGACAAATGCGGTGACGTCGGCACGGTTGCCAATCAGCGGCGGATCGATATCTGCCGCCAAGCAAATGCCTTTAATTAATGCCAATGTTAGATCGACACGCGATTCGTAACCGTCATCAGGAGAAGGTCCGCGATGGCGACCGTTGGGCAATTCAGGCAGGTCACCCGAGATGCCACGTTCAATCGCCGCCCAGATCTTCGCGCGATTGCGCTCAAGTCCCCGCTCTGTGAGTCCACGGCTGGGCTGAATCGCTGCAGCGGATTCTGGTGGGCGTTTCATCAACGAGATAATCGCATCGTCGGATAAAATAAAATTACGCGGCAAGTTACGTTGCCGGGCCTTGAGCTCGCGCCAAGAACCAAGCGCACGGACGATGTTACGCTGTTGATTAGTCAGCGAACCGCTGCCCCGTACCCGCGGCATATCGGCCTCAGGGTCGAATTCTTGGTAGAGATCTTCGTTCTCGTAATACTGCATCTCGTCGATGATCCACTGCTTGCGACCGAGGGCCTCGGCCTTGTTCATAATTTTCTCCATCAAACGAGTCGAATAGCGCACGTCGTCTTCGGCATATTCCATTTGCTTGTCAGTGAGCGGACGTGCGACCCAGTTGGAGCGCGTCTCGGATTTGTCTAAGCGCACTTTCAGTAGAGTTTTGAGTAGTTCACTGAGGGAGATGGTCGATGAGAGACCAACGAAGCCTGATGAGCGCTGCGTATCGAAAATATTCTTCGGGTAGGCCCCGCAGGCGCGTTTGAGGATGGTAAGGTCCTGCTGCGCATCGTGCAGTATCTTAACCGTATTGGAATCTGCCATGAGCGTGGCAAATGACGACCAGTCTTCGATCGCGGGAGCATCGATCAGCTCACAATGGCCATCTGGATAACCGATTTGCACCAGACCAAGCGTTGGGTAATAGGTGCGATCCCACACAAATTCGGTATCGATGCCGACTGCACCAGCCGCTTGGGCGGCCTGTACTGCATCTGCGAGGGCTTCTATCGTCGTAATCATCTGCTAACTAAAGTCACTAAAACCAACCCCATTGGAAAGCAGAATCTCAACAGGAATGGCGTTATTCGCCCTTAAGAGTGCAAAAATACCCCTCACTAGCCTTGATGCCGCCGCAACTTTCGTTCAAAACTACTTAATTGTACCAACAACTTTCCCGATTCCGTAGCGACCTACCAACATAAATGGAGCCCATACCCAGCATCCGCGTTGAAAACCTTACCCGTCAGTTCGGCGTTCTCACTGCGATTCAGAACGTAAGCTTCACCGTCAACCGCGGCGAAATCGTCGGCTTCCTTGGCCCCAATGGCGCAGGCAAGAGCACGACGATGCGGATCTTGTCCGGAATCATGCCGGCAACCTCTGGCTCGGCATGGGTCAGCGGCGTCGCCGTCGCGCAGGATCCACACCTAGTAAAACAGCGGATCGGCTACATGCCGGAAAACAATCCGCTGCCAGACGACATGCGGGTGATTGAATATCTACGCTTCCGGGCTCGCCTCAAAGGCGTCTCAGCCAAAAAGTTGCGCGACACAGTACAAGAGGTCATGGAGACCTGCGATCTCGCCCGCACGGCTCGCCGCAAGATCATCGGCACACTCTCAAAGGGCTTTCGACAGCGCGTGGGTATTGCTGATGCGCTACTCGGCAACCCTGAGGTGATTATTATGGATGAGCCAACCATCGGCCTCGATCCGCATCAGATTCAAGGTATCCGTAAACTGATTAATAATCTGCGCGGACGCCTAACCGTGGTGCTATCCAGCCACATCCTGCCGGAAATCGAACGCTCTTGTGATCGCGTAATTATCATTAACCGCGGCCGCATTGTCGCCAGTGGCACCAGTGATAGCCTGCGGCAGGAATTTCTACCGGGCAATCGCTTCGAGCTGCAAGTCGCAGGCAGTGAGCGCAGCGTAATCGAAGCGTTAAAAGCCAAGGGCTTTGAAGTCGAGATTTTGCACAGCGAAACGCGTGACGACAATATTCTGAGCCTCACTGTACGTGTCGAAGGCAGTGGCGAGCTCGGCCCGCAACTCATCGCCGCACTCAACGATGCCGCGAACTGCACACTGCGCAGCCTAGCCCCACGCGTGCCAAACCTGGAAGAAATCTTCCTTGCCGCGACCAAGCGTTCTTGGGAAGAAACCATCGACAGCTCCAAAGCCAAGCCGATCGCCATCGCTAAGTCCTAGGCATTTATCCATTTCACCATGCGTAACTTCTTTATCCTGCTCAAACACGAGCTTCGAATGCTGCTGATTAGTCCGCCGACCTACATCGCCGCGGTACTTTTTCTTGGCTTAATGGGATTCCTCTACTGGGCCATCTTGCGCGGAATGGTTAACTCACCCGAAGAGAGCCTACCAATCGTGCAGTTCCTGAGTATTTTCTGGATTCCAGTATTCTTTGTAGTACCGCTACTGACGATGCGCAGCATTGCAGGCGAGCGCAGCACTGGCACACTGGATACACTAATGACCACGCCCACCTCGCGTGTGGCCGTGATTCTTAGTAAATTCGCCGGCGCATACATTTTTTACATGCTCTTATGGCTCGCGGCGCTCAGCTTTCCATTGCTTGCGGCTAAGTTTTTTCCGAGCGCTGCACTTAGTGGCAGCCTGCTGAAACCTGCTCCCATTATCGGCGGCTTCACATTCCTCGCACTCAGCGGCATACTATTCATTTCCATCGGCATCTTCGCCAGTAGCATCACTCGCAGTCAATTAGTTGCTGGCATGCTCAGTTTCACGACTCTGTTCGTCGTCATTATTGGCGGACAACAACTCAGCAACATCGCCGAGGGCGGCGCCGATCTCTCTTTCTGGATGTCCGAAATGATCAACTACCTGCAAATCTTTCAGCATCTTGACGATTTCTCACGGGGTGTGATTGATACACGTCCCTTCTTTTATTATACCAGCACAGGTGTGCTCCTGCTGGGATTGTCCACCCTTGTGATCGAAGCGAAAGCCTGATGAAACCTAGCCGATTTAACGAATTTCGCTTTGCTCGCCGCTTCCGCACCGCCAACCGTGCAGTGCAGATACTACTGAGCCTGAGCCTCATAATCGCTCTGAATTATATCTCAGCGAATTACTTTAAACGTATCGATCTGACGAAATCAGGCGCTTACACCCTCGCCCCCGAGTCGAAGGCTTACATCCGCGAACTCAAGGAGCCAGTGGAAATCATTGTCACCATTCCAAAAGAAACGGACGATGATGCCCTCGACATCATTCGAGATGATCTGAATAAACTTCTGCGCGAATATGAATTCGCCGGAATGCGCGACGGCAAAGCCTACATCACCGTTGAATTCGTCGACATCTATCGCCAGCGCAAACGTGCCCAAGAGCTCGCGACCAACTACAATCTGACTAAAGAGAATGCGATAATCATCACCTCTGGCGATAAAGTACGAGAGATCAGTCAGGTCGGCCTGTACGAATATGACAATGGCAAGACCCGCGGCTTTCGCGGCGAGCAGATTTTCACCTCCGCCATCCTCGACGTCTCCACAAAGAACCCAGAAAAAATCTATTTTCTAGTCGGCCACGGCGAGATGCGACTTGACGACGTCGATGCTCTGCGCGGCCTCTCCCAATTGGAAAGCTTCTTACGCGAGCGCAATTTCGAGCTGGCAACACTCGACTTAGCAATTAACGCAACCGTGCCCGAAGATGCCTCACTGCTCGTCGTACCCTCGCCACAAGCCAGCCTACAGCCAGAAGAAGTCGAGAAATTGCGCCGCTATATGAGCGACCGCAACGGCCGCATGATCATGCTGATCGACCCAGGTCGTCGCCACGGCATGGATGAACTTTTCTACGATTGGGGCGTGCTGGCCGAAGACACCGCGGTTATCGATACTGGCACAGACTTTCGCGCCCAAGGCGGCGACTTGATCATACGTCGCTTCGCCGACCACCCGATCACGCAACTGCTCATTGACTACCAAATCACCGCTCTCTTCGGGCAACCCCGCTCCGTGCGCGTCGATCCATCATCTGCCAATGACAGCCGCCTACAAGTATATCAACTTATCGGCACCTCCGAGCAGAGCTGGGCAGAACGAGACTACCGCACACAAACCCCAGCGGCATTTGATCCTCAAAGAGATCAAAAAGGCCCGGTCAGCATCGCCACGGTATCCTCTCGTAATTCCGGCACTGAACTCGGCATTACAATTCCGGGCGGCCGCATGGTTGTGTTCGGCAACTCCGATTTTATCACCAACAACCGCCTGCGTGCCTTCGGAAACCACACTTTATTGATCAATTCGATCAACTGGTCACTCGACCGTACCAGTCTACTTAATATTCCAACACGCCAACTAGAAAGCTACCAAATTGTAATGAGCGAAATCGACTTGCAGCGTATGCTCACCTACTTCGCTGGTATTCCCGTGATCACCGCTTTTTTCGGACTCCTTATATTCCTCATTCGACGCCACTAACCCCGATGCGATTCAAATTCACACTATTCCTACTCGCCCTCAACATTATCACTTTTGGGCTGATCTTATCACTCAATAAAAAGACCGAGCAAACCAACTCACAAAGCGGCGGTCTTTCTGCAATAATCGGCCGCGAAGTCATCGAAGCTGACCGTATCGAGCTCAACGGCAAAGGTCTCGATACGCCACGAATTCTCGAGCACGATGGCTCATCTTGGAAAATAACCGCGCCCATGCAATGGTCCGCAAACTACTTTGCGATCAACCGTATGCTCAACCAGCTACAGTTTCTCGAAGAAGAAGCATCCTTCTCCGTCGCCGAAATCAAACAAACCGGCCAGACCCTCGCTGACTACGGGCTCGACGAGCCCCAACTGCACCTCAGAATCTCTCACCAAGACGAATCCATCGAGCTGAGCGTCGGCACAGCAACGGAAATCGGCAACAATTTCTATTTACTTGGACCGAGTAAGAAAGATGTTTTTGTCGTCAACAGCCAAGTGATTGAAAGCCTACTGGTCGATCTCGTCGATCTGCGCAACCGCGAGATCTTTAATATTCCAGTCTTTGAAATAGATGCACTCAGCCTACAGATCCGCGCGCCAGAAGCAGTCGGTAATGCCGACTTCAGAGTTCGCGTCGCGCGGACCAACAACGGCTGGATATTTGAGGCCCCTCTTACCGCCGAGGCCGATACCGCTCAAGTTGCCAACACTATCAATACCCTCACGGCTGCCAAAGTTGTTGAATTTAAGGAGCAGGAGGCCAGCGATCCTATCCTGCAGGGTTTAGAAAACCCAACCATGCGCGTTACATTGCACGGCAACAAACGGCAACAAACACTCCTCATCGGCAACACAGTGCCCACCTCAACAGACGAGAAAACCTCTACCTATTTCGCGCGAATCGAAGATAATCCGACAGTCTTCACCGTGGCAGCTGCCCCGTTTGACAAGCTGCGCGAAGCTCAAGAAGCACTGCGCGAACGTAGCTTCATGAGTTTCGACCCGACCGCGCTCACTTCGATTGACATCTCCGAAGATGACCTGCAGATACGTCTCCAGAAACTTGAAACCGGCAGTTGGCAAGTGATCGAAAGTACTGCCAAGAGCGACATTCAGCCACGTCACGCCGATCCCGAGATAATGGCTAAATTAATCGATGATCTGAAAAACCTACGCGCCAGTAGTTTTGCAGTCGACTCGCCGACTCCGACTGACCTTGACCGCCTCGGCTTCAACACCCCGCGGCGCAGCATCAAACTATCGCTCGGCGACGAGCAAACTACTCTCCGACTCGCTCATCCAGAAAGCGAAAACGAAAAACTCTACGCGCGCAGCGACAAAGCCGAATATATCTACACTGTCGATCGGCGATCGACACTGCGAACAATACCGCTCAACGCAGCCTACTATCGCAAGCGCATACTAGAAACGTTGCCTGAAGCCGCTAAAATCAAAAGTATTCAGCTCGAGAAGCTCGAGACTGGCGAAATTATCTTCTCATATACACTTAAGGACCAAGACCTCATTTGGTTAAAGGCGCTCAGCGATATCCCTGAAGTAAAACAACAAGCCATTCTCACCCTGCTGGAGGCCATTCGCCAATTTAAAGTAAAAACGTATTTGCTTGATGAATACCAAGATCCCTATTCGCTCGATAGCGAAACAATAAGACCTTGGCTCTATCGACTCAGCGCAGAAATCCTTCTTCCTGGCGACGAAACAGACCGCAGTGACACACGTAGTTACGTATTCGCTGAGCGCTTCTCAGGAACCGTCCAAGTCGGCGCATCAAGTCTGCACAATGTAATCTTCGAGATTCCGCAAATTACCCTTGATGCACTTTATACTCTAACCGATGACATGCAGCCTCCACCCGAAGCTTTAAATCAACCGATCCCTCAACAGGCACTGATGATTACGCCAGTGCTCGATCCCATCAGTTCAGTTGACACCACGACTGCGCCATAATTGATATCCGAACAGGTCGTTATGTGGCGAAAAATTAGAGCTAGAGGACTTTCATTCCTAGAACTCTGCCTCGACCTGTTGCTGCTGATGCTGTTTTCAGCACAAGCCTTTGTCACTGGCTGCCTGTGGATTTACGGCTATGTGCCTACACCGACACAGTGGCTAAATGAGACGCTTTTAGAGCAACAATTCGACGGCTTTTATATTCAAGCGGAAAGCTTTCGACTAAAGTTAAGCGGTGAAATCGAGTTCACGAAGCTCGCAGTCTATCACAGCGAAATGAGCGACCCGATAATGACGGCCGACAGCACCGCACTTGAATACACCCTGTACAATCAAGGTGCCTACCAATTCACTCCGACTGGGCTCGTCCTCTCTAATGGGACCCTACAAATGCCGGCGATTTACTCGCCTGACGGCAATCGCACCACAATACTTGAGCGCGTAGCCTTTCACATCAGTCCCAGCGAAGGCATGATTCGCGTTAATTCATTTGCTGCTCAACACGCAGATATTCGTCTGCGCGGTTCCATCGATTTGCCACTGCAATCCTTCGGCAACACTGAAAGACCGCCGATTGAAAGATTCTACAAACTGATCGCCGCCATCCTTAAAGAAAAAGAACACTTTTCGCCCTTCATAAAACCGACCCTAGAATTCGCCTTAACCGCACAGGCCGACGGCTCGGTGGACGTTTCAGGCCACTTATCATGCGAACAATTACAACACACCTACGCGACCGGGACGAACTTCGATTTGCAGACCAAGATCAAATTACAAAATGGCGCGATCACTCCTCTAGCTCCGCTGATGCTCAAAGCAAAAGTAATCGACATTCCAAAATTCATTTTTAAAGCCGAGCAAATCTCCGCTCATGTCGCGACCGACCAATGGATAGGCTTACTAAACGGCGCTTGGCCTGAGTTTGCCATCAGCGCACAGTCAGTTACCACACATGAGGTCGAGCTAGAAAGCTCCCAAGCCATCATCTCTCCAGCCAACTATCCAGACCTACAATTCACCGGCTCTACCAATGGCTTCAAAGGAGGTGTCGCATTTAAAGGGCAGCTCAACCGTGCAACCAAAAGTGGCTACATACAAGCCGATGGCAGCGTTGATATATTCACAATTTTGCCCACATCGGCACTCACAAAGCTACCCAAAATAAAGTTTGGATCGACGCCTCACTACAATTTCGCAGTCAATCTCGACGACGGGCTAAAGCTCAATAGCGCAACCTTCAGGATCGATGCAAATGACGTCACCGCGAATGGACTAACGTTCGACAACATCCTCGCTGCAGGTAGCTATAATGAGAACACATTCAGCCTAGACAACATACTCATCGAGCGCGGCACACAATGGATCGACGCTACGTTCAGTCAAAACAACACATCCAAGGACTTTAAATTAACGCTACTTGGCTCCATCCAACCTGAACAATACAGCCCAGTCCTCCCAAAATGGTGGTCTAAGATATTTACAGACATCGACTTCAGCCAAGCGACATATAGCTACAGCGACTTCGCAATTTATCGGTGCAGCACTCCTAACCCTGAGATGTTCTTTTTCGGCCATGCTGCAGCCCATCGCGCAGCTTACCGTGGCGCGCTGATCGAAGAAGTCGAAATGATCGTCCGCGGCCGAGACAACTACGTCGAACTCCACAACATCAACGCCACAACAGCTGGCGGTTGGGCGACAGGCGATGTTAGCTTCACCTCTGGAAAAATCCCTAACCGTGGCCTCCTCTCGGTCCGCTACCACTTCGACTCATTGATGCCACTCGATGTCGCCTCGAAAATATTTGGCGGCACGATTGCTAGGATCATCAATGACTTCGAAGTCACTAAACTACCAAGAGTCAAACTCGATGGAGTTACTTTCAATGATGCCTATCCTCAGTATGCAGACAAAGACACCTTCGACCTAGACGCCAACATCGACACGCCGATTACCTTCAAAAAAACGCCCCTCGACCACCTACAGTTCAAGCTCCACAGCCGTCAAGAAGCCATCTACCTCAGAGATATCGAATTTGGGTATGCCGAGGGAAATGGCACTGCGCAAATCGACATCGACGACGGCAACCATCTGCGCATCAACCTAAGCCTCCGTGACGCCAATCAAACAAAAGCCATTAAAGACTTACCAAGTTTCGACGATATCGAAGACCACCTGACTCACTCCGAAGACCAAGCAGACAAAGCAATCCGCAGTAAAGGAAAACTAGACCTAAACCTACATGTTCAGGGGCCCATAGACAATTTGTATGCATTTAATGGATACGGAGATTTCGTTACTAACAACGAACAACTCGGCGCGATTCAACTACTCGGACCACTATCCAGCTTGCTAAAAAACACGCGCCTCAGCTTCTCCTCATTCAACCTCTATCAAATGACTGCGCGATTCGCAGTTGAGCAAGAGATGATCAAATTCTCCGATTTGATCATCGAAGGCCCTCGCACCAAGATCTGGTCACAGGGCACGATGCACCTCCCAGATCAAGCACTCAACATGGATGTGCGCGTCAAGCTATTTGAAAATATAGGCAATCCTGACTCCACGATAAACACTTTCCGTAAACTGCTCTCCTCTCCTCTGCCTAACCTTCTAGTTTTTAACCTCAGAGGAACCATACACGACCAGAAAATCCGCTTACGCTACGATCCTCGAAACTTTATTCCAGGACTCAAACAAAATTAACCACCTGACAGCGTATCGAGTAACACTCGGCTCGCGGCCAAACCAGACAGCGCAGCCCCCTCAATCCTAGGCCCGCCAAAACCATCCCCCGCAAGCAACAAACTCAAGTCCGAGTTGTGGAAATATGCCTGTGGATACGGGTTTAATGGTAACGTAAAGCCCCATCGATGGCAGGAATATTCGAGAACTGAGGACTGTAAATGAGCTGAGGCAGCTTCAAGCATCAGAGCACCGCGGACATCGTCCGCCGAGTCCCAGTGCTCCTGCGCAAACTCGGGACTCGCATGAATCGTGACTGCGGGCACATCGATTGAAATGCCCTTCTGTTGATTATCGGCAATCCAAGTGATTGGAGACTCCCCAACCGGGCAGGCCCCGTGATTTGCCAAACCACTGGGTCCATCTAAGGTCGCCAAAGTCGCCAACCCTAGATCGTAACGTACGGCACGCAACGCGGCCAATTCTAACCCAGCATAATCGGCTGAACTCGTATCTAATAACGCGAGTGCTTGCGGGACAGGCGCAGTGATAACTAAATAGCGGCATCGATGAACCTCGCCGGTCGCAGTCCACACCTCCCATGTATTCGAAGTGCTCACCACATCGACCGCGGTCTGCGAGCGATGCACCTCCAAAGACTCGCACAAATACTTCGCCACATCAGTCATACCAGACCGACCACAATAACGTGGATAACCAGCAGCATTCGAATCGGACGGGGCATGGCGAAACCACTCCTGAATCACGCCAGCCTGTAGCCATTCATCTACATAGCTTTGAAAGCTTGGTTCGCGCACCGTAAAAAACTGCGCACCATGATCGAAGCGACCACCGCCCATACGCCGAGTCGCCATACGCCCGCCCACTCCGCGCCCTTTATCAAGCACACGCACCGAGACTCCAGCACGTTGTAGTTCCGAAGCACACAAAAGGCCAGATATCCCGGCTCCAATCACTAATACATCAATCATATCTATATTAACCTTTAACCTAAAACTGCTTAGCTAGGCAGGCATCGAAGCAACTCTTTATATCCGTAAAATCCCACTCGAAGCCACGATCCAATAATACCTGCGGATGCACTCCGACATCGGAGCACAGCACTTCGGTTCCCATCTGCCCAAACAGGGCTTTCACGGCTAATGCTGGCATCGGAAAAAATGTGGGGCGCTTTAACGCCGCACCTAAAGACTTAGTGAACACCTGATTCGTCAAAGGCTGTGGGGAAACGACATTCAGCGGTCCCTGAATCGATCTATCTTCGATCGCCAGCAACAATATCCGCACTGCATCTGGTAAGCTCACCCAGCTCATGTGCTGGCTACCAGCGCCAATCACCCCACCGAGGCCGAGCTTAAATGCAGGCAACATTTTTGTGAGTGCTCCGCCTTGAGAGCTCAGTATCATGCCGATTCGTGCCGACACTGAGCGGATCCCAGCATCGATTAATGGCTGTGCCGCACCCTCCCATTGCTCACAGACATGCGCCAGGAATCCCTCTCCTAAAGGCGAACGTTCAGTCACGCCAACACCGCATTGATGGCCATAAAAATTAATCCCCGATGCGGTAATATAATCTGGTGGAGTTGGCTCTTTCAACAGCGCGCCAACCAATAGCTGCGCTCCGCCAATTCGGCTCTTCAGTATTTGCGCCTTAGTGGCATCAGTCCAACGCTGCGCAACTGGCTCGCCAGCGAGATGCACCACTACGTCGACACCTGTCATCGCACCGGCATCGATCGTGCCTGCGTCCACATCCCATTGCACATCAGCAGTCGTACCACGCGACAGCCGTCGCACTGAGTGGCCCTTTGCCTCAAGCGCAATACACAACGCCTGACCGAGCATGCCGGTGGCACCAGAGACTAATACTGTTTTCTTAAGTTTACTCATGCCTTAAACTTTGCCAATGCGGCCAGCGCACGCGCACGCCCCGCTTGATGATCAATGATTGGTGAAGGATAGACATCCGCACCTGTCGCCTCAAGTAATTCAGCTGACGCCTGCCATGGTTCATGGATATACTTTGTTGGCAATTTTTCCAACTCCGGCACGTAACGCTTCACATATGCACCATCCGGATCAAATTTCTGCCCCTGTATGATGGGGTTAAAGATACGAAAATACGGGGCCGCATCGGCACCGCAACCGCCACTCCACTGCCACCCAAGTGTATTACTCGCAAGGTCTGCATCCACCAAAGTATCCCAAAACCAACAAGCCCCATCTTGCCAATCCTGCAGCAAATGCTTGACCAACAAGGAAGATACAATCATCCGCACACGATTATGCATCCACCCAGTTTGCCACAATTGGCGCATTCCAGCATCCACAATCGGATAACCCGTTTGCCCCGTCTGCCAGCGCTTCAAAATCACTGCGTCGGTCTCCCACGGGAACGATTCATACTCAAGTCGCAACGGACGATTTGGCGTCTCCGGAAAATGATACAATACGTTGTAAGCAAATTCGCGCCAGTAGATTTCTTTGAGATACACCTTGGGGCCCTCTGCCGAATTATCACACTGCGCACGCACCGCCGCGACAATTTGCCTAGGGCCAATCAAGCCCCAGCGTAAATAAGGCGCTAGACTTGAAGTGCCCTCGAAGTCTGGACGATCTCGATTCACATGATAGTCATCAATTGGCCCCTGTACAAACGTCGCTAATCGTTGCTGTGCCGCAGCTTCACTCACGCACCAGTGCTCAGCGATGCCCGCGCACCAATGTACCTCTGGCAATAAGCATAAGTCCTGCAACGAAGCAGAGCTCGGCCACGTTGCCGGGCCCTGCAATCGACCTAATGCTGGCTCGACTGGCGCTTCCACCGCTCTCGTGTGAACTTTCTTCCAGTAAGGGGTGTATACTTTGTACGGCTGCCCACCACCCGCCGCGACGGTATGCGGCTCATTCAGCAGGCAACTATTAAAACTCTCCACTGCAATTCCATCGTCACGCAGCGAACGTTTGACTTCCATATCGACCGCACGCTGCGGGCCCTCATAGCGACGATTCCAAACCACCTGCGTCGCTCCCGTCTCTTCAACCAGCTGGCGCAGCATCTTCAAGCTGTTACCGTGGCGAACTATCAACTGCGAGCCATGCTCCACTAAGCGCGAACCCAAACTCAGTAACGCCTGGTGCAACCACCATTTCGACGCGCCCCCCGGAGGCCAGCCAGCATCCTCTTCAGGCGACCAGATAAAAACGGGTATTACGTCTCCGCCCGCTTCAATCGCCGCGGCCAAAGCAGAATTGTCGTCAAGGCGTAAATCATTACGAAACCATAGAATTGTGGTAGTCATTATAGGAGAACGGCAATTAGGCCTAAAACTTACATACCTAGGGCAATATTTGAACTGTCCGCAAGCTTTCCGCGCTCGCCTCTTGATTCTAGCAGAAAACTAATCAATATCGCGACCATGGATACAACAACCGCAATACACCAACGCCGCTCAATTAAACATTACGATCCCGACCACAAAATGACCGAGGTCGAGATTCAAGAACTGCTCGAGCTCGCATTACTCTCTCCTACTTCTTTTAATATGCAGAATTGGCGCTTCGTCGTAGTCACTGACCCAGCGAAGAAAGCCGCGCTCCGAGCCGCGGCTTGGGATCAAGCTCAAGTCAGTGAAGCGTCGATCCTTATCGTGCTCTGCGCGGATCTACATTCCTACGAAAATGGCGGCCGCTATTGGGTCCACGCACCACAGCCGGTACAAGAGATGCTGGTGCCGATGATTGAGCCCTTTTACAAAGACAATCCAGCCTTACAACGCGACGAAGCGATGCGCTCGATCGGCATCGCGGCACAGACACTCATGCTCACCGCAAAATCGATGGGCTACGACTCCTGCCCAATGATCGGCTTCGACCCAGTTAAAGTCGCCGAAATCATCAATCTTCCTGAGCATCATATCATCGGCATGATGCTGCCGGTCGGCAAAGCGCTCAAAGACGCTAATACGCGTGGCGGCCAGCTCAAATACGACGAAGTCGTCGTTACGGACGGCTTTTAAGCGGTGCCCCGCTGGTTCAAATTTTCCATGATCCCAGCTTGATCTCGAAACCCAAGCAAAACGTAGCAGCGACACTCTTGTCGCTTTATCACTGAACCAAAGCGACAGGAGTATCGCTTCTACACAAAAAACGCGTCCCCGCCTACCCTTCCGCACGCACACGTGCGTCTGCCTCGATCGCGGCGAGCATAGTCTGCATTTCGACTGCGGCCGCGGCCTTCACCTTGATCAAGTCTTCTGGGTCAAGTACTTCGCTGCGACCAAACACATAAAACTTAATCTTCGGCTCCGTGCCAGATCCGCGAACGGCGAAGCTGTAACCATTGCTCAGCTCAAGGAAGTAGAAATCCTGCGGCGGTATCTTCTGCCCATCGGCATCGATGATTTCGTCTTTACCGAAGTCAGTAAACCCAGACACTTTCACATCACCGAATGCATTCGGCGCCGCGCTACGATAGGACTCTAAAATATTCTTAATCTTCTGACTGCCGGCAGCGCCCTCGTAGTAGATATTGATCGTTTTCTCTTCGTAGTATCCATGTTGCAAATACAACGAATCGAGAAACTCCGGAAATGTCATTTCCTGCGCCTTCAAATATGCCGCGACTTCGCAAAACATAATAACTGCTGCATTGGCATCCTTATCGCGCAGTTTATCGGTCGCAAGATAGCCATAACTCTCTTCACCGCCGAAGACGAAATAAGTCGAATAATCGAGCAATAGGTCAGCACGTGTCCAGATGTCGCACGCATCGTAATCCACTGCTGTACCTTCTTCTTCAAGTAAGCGCGCTTTCATTTGCGCTTCGTACCCAGCGAGCTTTTCGCCAATCCACTTAAACCCAGTCAAGGTGTTGATCGTCTTTAGGCCATGCCAATCAGCCACTGCTTCCTGCATCGGACTGGTCACAAAGGTCTTAATCAAGACAGTATTGTCACCGCCATCTTCTGGGATCACTTCAGCGTCCTTCAGCACGGAGATACGATACTCCGCCATGATTGTACCAATTTGGTTACCAGTCAGCAACACCATCTCGCCGCTACGATCGCGCACGGCGACGCCCATACGATCTGCATCTGGGTCAGTGGCGACGACCACATCCGCACCGACTTCGTTGGCCTTCGCAATCGCCATCGCAAGCGCTTCAGCATTTTCAGGGTTGGGCGACTTAACAGTCGGGAAGCGCGCGTCTTGCACCATCTGCTCAGGCACTTCAATTACTTTGACGCCGAGTGCTTTCAAAGCAGGCACCGAGCTAATCGCACCCGTGCCATGGATCGGAGAAAACACGATTTGCGGCGCTTCCTCCTGCATTACTTCATTATCAATCACCATCTCTTTGAGCAGCTCTAAGTAGGCCGCATCATCTGCCGCGCCCAACGAAATCACTGGCTCGAGATCGATATCAAGGAAAGCAGGCACCTCAGACAGTTCCACTAAATTGACCAGATCGACGATGCCTTCGGCGTGCGGAGAAACCACTTGCGCGCCATCGTCGAAATAGACTTTGAAACCATTGTCATGCGGCGGATTGTGGCTGGCAGTAATCACCGCTCCACAAGTTGCATTATTCTGCCGCACCGCAAAACTTAGCTGCGGCGTCGAGCGCGGGCCTTCGAAAATGAGCGCTTGGCCACCGAGCTTGCACCAAGTCGATGCAGCCAACTCACAGAAATGACGTGAGAAATGGCGCACATCATGTGCAATCACAAAGCGTGGCAAATCGTAGCTGCCAGACTCTTTGAGATATTGCTTGGTATAGCGAAAGAGGCCGATTGTCGCACGTACGAGATTGAAATCATTGAGTACATTCGAACCCACCGCAGCATGCTCGGGCGAGCCCATCTCGGACAGCGTGCCAGTTTCAGCCGCAGCTGGTACACTACCAATCGTGCGACCACGAATGCCACCCGTGCCAAATGCAAGGTTTTGGTAAAACCGGTCGTTCAACTCGTCCCACTCGCTGTTTTCGACCAGCTCAACAATGCTCGCTCCAGCCCACTCAGGAAGAAAGTCGGCGCTGGCCCACTTCTTTAAATTGACGACTGTGCTTTCAAGCAGAGAACCCGCGGCTCCGGCGGCTTCGATTTTTTCAATGATGCTCATAGTATTTCGATAATGATATGAATGATTGATATACTAAATAATGAATTACTCGATAATCAAACCTTCGACGATGGCAGGCTTATCCTCGAGCGCGGCCCATTGCGCGACAAAGTCAGCTTCATCCGCGGCAAACAAATGACAGATCTCAAACCAGGTGCTCGGCACGCCAGTCTCATCCGTTTCGATCTCTTCGCCCGCAGCCCTCAACCAACGGACGAACATCCGCAGTTGGTCCCTCTTACAAGATTTAGGCGAATCCACGCCTTCGGCATTCTTTACTGGACTAAAATCATCCTCGCGAGCCGCTTCGATAATCACTGGATTCTTTGCCAGTGGCAGCGCGTCAAACACGAACATTTCAAACTTCACCCCATTTGCCGCATCGGGAGTGACGATAGCACCATCCGCACCAACATACGGAATCTTCTTATCGGCACGATGGAATGGCAGCTGTAAATCCGATGTAGTGCTGCCCGCCCGCGCGATAAATGCGCGGTCAAAAATGTGAATCGCGACACTGCCCCCATTAAAGCGGATCGAACCATTAGGATTTGTCTCCTCCTGCATCGCATCCGGCATGTCGCTGTATTCCACCACCAGAGCCGCGTCATCTTGTATACAAAAATGACCAACTTTTTCGAGCGCATAGGCTTTCGGCACCATCTTACTCGAAAGTTCCGACTGCCCGAGCACGTGAAAACCAATGAAAGCCGGATCGATACATTGAATAATTGGATTATCCACTTGGAAATAGCTCACACAATCGACCCCCAGCTCCTCCATCTTTGCCACCGCACCACTACGCACCAACGCACGCAGCGAACCGCCGTGCCCATCTGGCGTCATCGCGATCTTCGATTTCTCAGCGAGCAGGATTTTGCCGTCATAATCAACCGCCGGCACCAGCCCTTGCATGATGAAATGGACCGAATCAGATTCGAGTCCGAAAAAGTCTGACTCCTTAAAAGCGGCGACCGTGGCCTCGTTGTTGATCTCACTGGTGAGAATGAACCAAGGAATCGTCACGCCAAAACGCTCACCTGAACGCGCGATCTTTTCAGCAAACACTTGAAAGAGTGTTTTTTGCGAAACTGGAGTCACCGGATATGTGCCCTTCGGCCCATCGTAGCCAAGGCGCGTGCCTTGCCCACCTGCGACCGTAAAAGCCGCCACACGACCTGCGGCAATTGCAGCCGAACCTGCCTCAACCGCGGCGTCCCACTGCGCTTGGTCGCCTCCGTTCGCAGGAAGCGCCGTGTAAGGCGCAGGCGTTAAGCCGTCCAAATCAGCGGAACTCGCATGCGCCCCCTGAAGGTGCTCAGTGACCAACGCATCCACTTCCGAAAGGTCAATCGACGCCGCCTGAGCAAGCAATTGAGCCTGCTCGTCGGCATCGAGTTCATCGAAGTAACGGAAGACCTGCCCTTGGCCAGCCAGTTGAAATGCTTGAATGAGAGATGTAGTCGCGTCGGAATGATTCATAATCGAAGCTGACACTGACTAGAGTGCTGCATCGAAAATGTAAACCTCGATCCATCCACTGCGTAAAATCCAAGTTAAAAGGACACAAAGCCTACCCCCTAGTGCCACTCAGGGCTCATCAGAGAATCGAAACAGCAATTCATCGGGACGTGCGTATCCAAGCCGCTCGCGCACCACACGCTCCAAAAACTCTGGGTCTTCCAGTAATCGCGCCAAATAAATCTCCTTTTGCTCAAACTCTTTTCGAGCTTGTGTGAGCTTCGCCTCAATTCTAAGTTCGCGTACTCTGAAATTCTTATACTCTCGATAGGTCTGCACCATAAGACTGCTAAAGAATACGATCAATGCTAACAGCACCCCCACCATCATGAGTAGGATTACGCGTTCTTTTCGCTGTGAAGGATTCGGCATTAGACTCCACACAGAAGGTCATTTTCTTGAAATTGGAAAGGGTAATCTCAGCTTAGCTTGGTAAATTTTATATCATATGTATCAGGATTATTTTGGATTTTCGGAAATGCCCTTTCACGTCACGCCTAATCCGCGTTTCCTATTCCTCAGCCCGACCCACGAAGAGGCGCTGCAGCATCTTCGCTACGGGATCGAAGATAAAAAGGGCTTCATCGTCCTAACTGGAGAAGTCGGATGTGGTAAAACCACGCTGTGTCGCAAGCTGCTCGAAGAGCTTGAGGCCAATGAGATGTGCGATACGGCGCTACTCTTGAACCCCAGAATCTCTGAAACGCAACTCCTCAAAGGCATCATGAAGGAGCTAGGCGAAGAATCTAAAGCCCGCTCCAAAAGCGATTTACTCGACAAGATGAATGACGTTCTACTCGAACGCATCGATCAAGGCCGCGAAATCGTACTGATCATCGACGAGGCGCAAAACCTTTCCTTCGAAGTCATGGAAATGTTGCGGATGCTCTCCAACCTCGAAACCTACGATCAGAAATTGCTACAGATTATCCTCATGGGCCAGCCTGAGTTGACT
>Ga0255752_10000787_pt1 | contig 38477 bp, 37 predicted proteins | sample 011ome_25_FD_179952 | JGI IMG/M metagenome (GOLD analysis project Ga0255752, IMG submission 179952) | Coastal salt marsh microbial communities from the Groves Creek Marsh, Skidaway Island, Georgia - 011512CT metaG (version 2) | ecosystem: Environmental > Aquatic > Marine > Intertidal zone >... | reverse complement strand
ACCGGCAGGCTCGGAGCCGCCGCCACCACCGCCGCCAGCATCCCCTATCGCTTCAAGCACCACGTTGTCATAGAGCATGCCCGAATTTTCTTGGTTCACAGACTTCGTGGAGAAGCCGTACTGCATGAGCATGCCTATTTGAGAGTCGTCTAAGGAAATTTCGACACTTTGCACGTCCTCACTCCCTGCGGTGGGGACGATAGATTCTGCGGCTAAAGCGTAATTGTTGCTTGGATCAATTAAGCGGAACTGGGCAAAGGTTTTTGAACCCACGGCTTCGGGTTCTTCAACGTTATAGCTCCAGCGATAGTCGCCAATCATGCGGCTGGTCAGCGTCACTTCTCTAAATACGTTGGCTTCAATACAAGCAGTAGCGCCCTCGGGGTTGTTGTAGTCGCTAAAGACATTGAGCGCTTTACCGTCACTTCCATCGGCTCTTACGGCGACCTGGACCGGATCACCTGCGCCAATTTCGTAGGCATAGCCATAACGATAGCTGCTGCAATCCTCATCAAACACATTTATGTAGGCACTCCAGCCCTCAAGCGAGGTAAAGGACTCGAAGTCGCTCTGGTAGCTGAGAGGGTCCTGTGGAAGCGCGGCTGAAGCAGACGCTGTGCTGTTCCTGTGGGGCGCGCGTGTCGTCGTTACCTCTACACCCTCAAAGCGGTTGCTCGATACCCACATGCTATGCGCAACCTTGTTGCCCTCCTGGCCGACTAATACGGCGTAACCCGCTGCCCCGGCATTACCGTTCTTAAACGTGTTTTTCTTAATGCTGGTGAGGTTCAGAGACGGCGCGTTGGCGTCCCCGCCAACCAAGATTCCCGTTACACCGAAGCCAGCTACGCTAGCAAAGTTCTCGGTGTCATTAAAATTGATGGTATTACTCGCGATCGATGAGCCTTGGTTGGCGTTGGCAATCGCAATGGAGGTGCCCATGTTGGTGAAGGTATTAAAGTTAATGTCCACCTGACCTTCGCCACCAATACTTGTGAGCACGCCGTGGGACAGGCCCGAGATTTCCGACCGGTTCACCTTCAATGTGCCCAAAACAATGTCATCGCACGCGTTAGCTTTGGTCATACTCACGGCACTGACCAAGTCTGTTGCGCTAGCTCCGGGGCCGTTAATCACGACTCGGTCAACGTTGCCGAATACGGTACGGTCATCTGAGCACTTGTTTGCGTTGCTGTAAAAGCCAATCGCCGAAGCCTGGCCTCCGGTGCTACCGCAGAGCTCTTCAGCGTTAATCGTCATGCGCTCAATGGTGGGGGCGCCGACATAAAACCGAAGAGCGCTAGGATCATTTTCAGCACAGGCTACGCCAGCGGCGTTCAGCGTTACCACCGTGTTAGCCTTGCTCACACCAGAGATTGACCCCCTAAAGCCAACAGCGCTCACGCTATCAATACTGTATGCGCTGCCTGAGAGCTGAATGCTCGAAATGCTGTTTTCGATAGCCACATCTAGAGCGCATTGCAGGTTGGCGGTGTCATTACCAGCCTCACTTGCGACGGAGATCGTGCTACCCCCTACAGTTACGGCGCCACCGCATTCGGTTTGGGCCTGCGTGGTGTTGGTTAGAGCTAGAGCGAAGCAACAGCCGACTAGCGAGACAAAGCGTTTCATAGATGCTCTCCGAGTGTCATGAGCGCGGTGTTTTAGGCGCATTATTAGGGCAGCCAATCATTAGGCCGCTGGAACGAGGGGTAAACATACCCCACCCACGGCATCGGGGCGGAGCCGACATGAGATGAGGGGGACTTTAAATACGATAAAACTCGGTAGGCAGAGGCAATGCGCCAATCGCGGGTTCAGCTGTGATCCTGTTAGGCGTTACCCATCAGTCTTTACGACTGATTTTGGCAACAGACTGGGCTGATGCACACAGCTGTCCATCCGCTGCGCGGATTTCGCCCGACATGAAGGCGATACTCTTGGTTGCCTTGGTGACCCAGCCTTTTACGGTGAGTGGTGTTTGGCCCCGCGTGGCGTTCTCATACCGAGTACTGATTTCAAGACTTGAGAGTCGGGCTACACTGGGGTCCGATCCGAAGATCGCGTGGGCCATGGCGGCGTCCAGCATCGCGGTCACAAAGCCACCCTGTACAACATCGCCAGTATGGCAAAAATCAAAAGGCACGTAAAAAGTAAACGTGCAGATTTTCTTGTCACTATCGAAGTCGGTGATTTCGCCACCAAGTAGTGTTAAGAAGCCCGGCTTGTGGGTGTTGAGGCGATCAATAATCCGCTGATTGGACATAGTATTATGGTTACCTAGGAGGAAGTATTTTGAGCTCGTCGGCGTGATTACAAAACGAGACCACCTGCTTCTAGTGGGAGGCGGGTAAGGTCAGTTCGCGTTGGTTTGGCCCGCTGACGGGTGTATTGTAACCGAGTGGGGCGCTTGACGGCGCTATCGCGGCATCCGGTTTGGACATAACCATGTTCGATCTAAGGTCGATGACAGTTTTTCTAGAAGAGTGATGTATTCATGCAGGTAGCACTGAAAACCATGTTGAGCATGCAGGACCGGATGAATACCCGGGTGCATACAGATTGGATTAACCAGCAGTTTGAATGGTACCGGGCGGTTTGGATTGAATGCGGAGAACTCATCGATCACGTCGGTTATAAGTGGTGGAAAAAACAAGAAGCCGATATGGATCAGGTTCGGTTGGAGGTGGTCGATATTTGGCACTTCGGCATGTCAGCCTTGTTTGATGCCACTACCGATCTTGATGCGTTGGCGCGCCGCATCGAAGTGGATTTGTATCATGCAGAGCCTGAGACCAGCGATGTGCGTTTGGCGACCGAGGCGCTCGCCCTTGACTCGCTGCACACCAAGTCGTTTTCTGTCCCGTGTTTTGCTCAGCTTATGCTGGCTTGTGGCCTTAGCTTTGAGGATCTCTATCGCCATTATGTCGGTAAAAACGTGCTCAATTTTTTTCGACAAGATCACGGCTATAAAGAGGGGACTTACGTCAAGGAGTGGGCGGGACGTGAGGATAATGAGCATCTGACCGAGCTCATGGCCTCGCTTAACGCGGATTCACCGTCCTTTCCCGACGACGTATACCAGGCGCTCAGCGAGCGTTATCCCGGTTTAGGGTGAGCGAGAGCCTAATCAGTTGCCTTATGGGTATCGATAACGGCATCGGCATCGAAATGAGCATGGGCAAGGAAAAAGTCCACGAGCAATCACCGAAATAGGACGGACAGGTGACCAAAAACTTTAGCGATGTTTTTTATGAGGTCCCTGACGGACTCACCTTGTATGCGCGGGACTATCTGGGCCCTTCTGCGGACGCACCGGTGGTGCTTTGTTTGCACGGCCTGAGCCGCAATAGCCGTGACTTTGCGGATCTGGCACCTCTATTGCAAAAAACGCATCGCGTAGTCGTGCCCGAACAGCGAGGGCGCGGAAACTCCGCCTGGGATCCCGAGCCTAGTCGGTACACCCCGCCGACCTACATCGCCGACATGATCTTTCTGCTAGGGCATCTGGGCATCCATTCTTGCGCGCTGGTGGGTACCTCGATGGGGGGGCTGATGGCCTTCGGCTTGCACGCGTTAGCCCCTTCGCTTTTGACCCACTTGGTGATCAATGACATTGGCCCAGAAATCGCTAAGAAGGGCTTAGATCGGATTAAGCAGTACGTGGGGTCTTCGATGTGCTTTCCCGACTGGTCGGCGGCGACCGATTATATTCAGGTGGGCAATCAGACGGTGTTTCCCCATTACACGCGAGCAGACTGGGAAGCCTTCGCTCATCGCATGTGCTCCGAGCGAAATGGTGACGTTTGCCTCGATTATGACCCCCTTATCTCAGCACCCATGAAGGCTGCAGGCGGCGATGATGCGTTATCGGATCTTTGGCCCTTATATGACGGGCTGAAGGATCTTCCTCTGATGTTGATAAGAGGGGGTACGAGTGATCTTCTCGATGAAGCGTGTGCTGCGCAGATGCGGGCACGACACCCCGGACTGGTCTACCTCGAGGTTCCCCATATTGGGCACGCGCCCATGCTCAATGAGCCCGGGGTAGCCGAGGCCATTGGCGAGTTCATCAATAGCTGATTATCCTAAGAGGCCAGAGATACTCTCAGCCAACTCAAGATCTTTCTCTGTAATACCCCCTGCGTCGTGGGTGACCAGGGCAATATCGACCCGGTTATAGACGTTAACCCATTCGGGGTGATGATCCTGTTGCTCGGCCAAAAGAGCTACCCGAGACATGAATCCCCAGGCCATACTGAAATCCTGAAACTTGAGGCTCAAAAAGAGCTTGCCGTCTTCGAGCCGCCAAGCCGTGCGGCTGGTGAGCCAGTGGGTTACTTTTTCCTCTGGTAACAGACTCATAGACTTTTCCTCCTTAGGACGGTGCCTACCTCTAAATGATGGGTGTAGGGAAATTGATCGAAAAAAGCGAGATGGCTCACCGCGTGGGTCTGATTAAGCATCTCGATGTCGCGGCACAGGGTCGTGGGGTTGCATGAGATGTAGATTAACCGCGGGAAGCTACTGGCCAGCGCCAGGGTTTCGGGGTCTAGGCCGGCCCTTGGCGGGTCGACAAAAAGGGTGGTAAATCGGTAGTCGCGGAGTGGGTTTCTCAGGTGTTCCAAACGCCGGAACTCCCGGACCCCTCGGATCGCCTGCGTCACCTCCTCGGCAGACAGCCGGGCAAATTCCACATTGGTGATGTTGTTTAGAGCAAGATTTTCTGTCGCCGCGCGGGTGGCAGATTTTGACAGCTCCGTTGCGAGTACTCGCCGATAAAAATGTGAAAGCGGCAGCGTGAAGTTGCCAACACCGCAGTACAGCTCAAGTAGGTCGGCATTCTGATCATGGGTCTGAGACGTGACCCACTCAAGCATGTGCTGATTGACCCATCCATTAGGTTGAGTAAACGCCCCCTCCGGTTGGGTGTAGTGGAAGGACCGGTCGTTGACACGCAGTGTTTCGCGTACCCAATCTTGACCGATCACACGCTTTTGTTTGCGACTGCGCCCAATGATTGATGCGTTGATGTCCGCTGCTAGCTGCCGCGCGGCGTCTTCCCAGGCGTCATCCACTGGGCGGTGGTAAATAAGCGAGACCAAAAGTTCGCCCGCTAGCGTACTCAAAAACTCTACCTGAAAAAGCTTCTTGCGCAGGACCTCTCGGGATTGCAACCTGAGCCGAAGGGGCTCCATGGCGGCCTGTATTACTGGGCTTGCAATCATGAAGTTGGAGATAACCACCGGGTCTTTGGGTTGGTCGGGCGAGAACATGACGTAATTCAAATCATCGCCATCGTGCCAGATTCTGAATTCGGCGCGGAGTCGATAGCCCGTTGGAGGTGACGGATACACGTTAGCTGTGGGTGCGCCCAGAGCAGACAGGGTCGACTGCCAATGATCGGCTTTCTCTGTGAGTAGGCCGTCATAGCGCTCTGGTTGAATGTGGCGAAGTGGCATCGATGATTTACAGGCAGTTTTTAGGTTTTGGTAGGCCGGCGATGCGACTCGCAACGCGCGTCGGACTTCCTGGGAAGAGGGTCATCAGGTAGATGGAATTGCCTTTGCTCGGACCCGTTTGTTTTTTAACCCAGTTAACCAGCGCGCGGTTGGCGGGAGATGCTTGATAACAGGCAAAATAGTCGCGCAATAAGCGCAGGATTTCCCAGTGCGCCTCTGTCAGTGTGATGCCCTCGAGTCCGGCGAATGATTCAGCTATAGGCGCATCCCATGACGTCCAGTCCTTGAGATAGCCGTGTTGGTCGCAGAGCGAGTCAAGTGTTGGCTTGGCCATTGTCAGTACCAGCTAACGATCTGTGGATGGGCGACTGTGAGCTGTACCCACTGCTCAGTGCTTATACGGGGCCAGTCATTCAGTGTGGCGGAGGTTTCCTGCGCGGAGTCGGCAAGGACATAGACCGTGCAGGGCGGAGCATTCTCCGCGTGACCACCCATGTGAGTGTCGGGATGCGCGAGGATCAGGATGGCGTCCGTGGCACCGCATGTCGACAAACAGGCTGGTAGCACGTCCAACGAGTACACAAGGTGCAATGCCATCAGAATGACACCACGTGTTTACTGACGCTGATCATCAATCGCAAATCTTTATGGGTGATGTAGTCGATAGCGAGATCTTCGAGTTGTTTGATTTTTGGGGTATTGGTAGCTACATCCTCTGCGAGTACAAAAATACGATCAATTTCGTAAAGGGGCAGGGAGTGCAACTCGCGGAAAAAATTTCTGCCAGTAGTCTGGTCGGAAGCTTTTTCGTGAACCAACGATGCAGCGTTGTGGCGCAGGACAACGCTTACCGATTGGCCAAAAGCACCGCAGGCAAGGATGCAGTCCAGTCCCAGGGCGAGGGTGTCGCTCGCCTCAAGTCCGTGTGTAAGCTGAACGAGCCACGTGGTTGGCTTAGACACAGGTAATAATCCTGTCGCACTCAAAGCCCGCTTCCATCAGCGTGCCCAGCCCGGCGAATACAAAGGGTAGTGGTGAGTGGTGTACGCCGTGTCGTTCAGCTGAAGCGCTGCACACCGCCAGTTCTGTTTTGCCAGTGTCAGCAAGCGTGGCCCAGGTGTGCTGCGCTGCGCTTGCTTCTGGTAGGCCAATCCGGGTGCCCTCGCCGTAAAAGAACACCCGCTGTAGCGTGTGTCCAGCCGCGCAAAGTGCAGCGGCAAGCCCCTCGGTTCTTTGCTGGCTCGCTGGAATATCTGGGCTGTGTAAAACGATGAGAGCGTACTTCAACGTACTGCTCCCATAAAAAACCCCGGCAGTGCCGGGGTCTCGAAGTGGTCCGGCGTCTTAGTCATCGCCGCCGGTGAATGCGGTTATCAAGTGCAGCAGATTGATAAACAAATTGTAGATGTTCAAATACAGCGACACCGTCGCGCGAATGTAGTTGGTTTCTCCGCCATTCACGATACGGCTGGTGTCAAACAGAATCAGACCCGACATGATCATGACGACAGCCGCTGAGAGGGTCAGCGATAGCGCAGGAATGCCCAGAAAAATATTGGCAATGCCCGCGACGATTGCGACGATTAAGCCCGTCATCAAGAAGCCGCCGAGATAGGAGAAGTCCTTGCGACTGTTGAGTGCATAGGCTGACAGCCCAAAAAAGACGAGCGCCGTACCGCCCAGCGCCTGCATGACCATACTCGGACCGCCTGGCAGCGCGAGGTAATAGTTCAGCATGGGACCCAGGGATGCGCCCATCACGCCGGTGAAGGCAAAGATAGCGGGCAGTCCTTTAGCGGTATCGGCCATGCGATTCACGACGAAGAGCAAGCCAAAGCCCACCAACATCAATACCAGAGCGACGCCGTGAGACAGGTTGAGAGCCATAGCCCCGCCGGCCGTAAGGGCGCTGAACGCCAGTGTCATGCCCAACAACATATAGGTGTTTTTTAGTACCTTATTGGTGCTAGCAACGCCTTGCCCTGAGTGGGTGGCTACCTGAGCACCGTACAATTGTTTATCGGTCATTCGTCTGCCTCTTCTAGGATTGGTTACTTCCGATACCTCAATAATAGGGTCACTGCCCCCACTTTCCAAGTCTGATTAATGCGCTAATTCTGAATGATTAAGGGCCAAATAGGCCTTTGCACCGGCGGGTAAAGGGCTCAGTCGGCGGTCTCTGCCGGGTGAATGATGCCAAATGTGACTGTGAGCTGTGCCCCAACCACCATCTCCCCGGGGCTATACGTGCCGCTATCGGCCGCCGCTAACGCCATCCTGCCCTCAGGCATTGGTCTGCTCAGCGTGGCGGTAGGGTTGACCCTGATAATATCGCCCAGTTGAAATCCGCCCGCCGCGGCTACCGCGGCGGCCCTTTCTCGCGCCTGATCAACGGCAAGGGACAGCGCCTCTCGATAGGCGGCCTCATAGCCAGAAGCGAGCAATCGTGGTGGACTGACCTGCGTTACCTTTTGCGCGGTTACGGCCGACAGCGCAACACCGAGTTGATCGATGGCGTGTACGGTGAACGAGACATTTCGTGTGACATCGAAGCCTTCTTGTACTACCTGCCGTGTATTCTGGTCGTAGCGCGAGGCGGGGTTGATGCTGAGGTGGGCGGTGTTTATCGAGTCGCTCTCGATCCCCAATGCCAGTAACGCCTCGACCAGTGCTGTGACCTGCTCGTCGAGTACTTTTTCTAGGGCGGCGATGTCCCAACCGCGCTCGGCAAACCCGACCGAAAGCTCTGCGGTGTCGGGTGTCACAGGCACTTCGCCGGCGCCTTGCATGGTGATAGCGGGCGACTCTTGGGCTTGTGCAAGTGCTGTCAGCCAGAGGCTCAACATCAGCGTGAAAAGGACACCCGTCCAACGAATAAAGTCCGGGGACCGCCCCTTACCGCCTTCGGTCGTCTCTGGAATCATTACCATGGCTCGGATCTCCGTTGTTTGTTAACGCCGCTAGGGTCGATTGACACAATAGTGCAGTCAGTTGGAGTGGAGTGCAGTCCACTGAGTTCCAGTGTGCTGCCATATTGCCATTTGGGCCAAGCATTCTTTGAGTGCCGTGTTTAGCAAGGGGTGCTTAGTATTGCGGTCCTTAGCAAAGTGGTGTTTGGCTGGGGCTTTTTCGCTTGCCTAAACCGGCGCCCCATCTCACACTTCGCCTCCACAGAGTCCATACTGAGTTAACACACATGTTTAAATTGCTTAAACGTAACCCATTAACTGTTTGTTTTTTATGTTTATTTTCTTTTTCTGGAATGGCTGATTCAGGGTCCTTGGTGGATAACAGGGTCATCGATTCGGCGCGAGAAATGCGCGATCTAGCGCGCGAGGGAACCCAAGCTTACACATGGTTGGAGAGCCTAACGACGGAGGTTGGCCCAAGGCTAGCGGGATCGATGCAGGAGGCGCGGGCCCGCGATTGGGCTGTGGAGAAACTGAGGACGCTCGGCTTTGACAATGTGCGCATCGAACCTTTCAGCATTTCAGGGTGGGAGCGCGGGGTCGAGGTTGCTGAAGTGGTGGCGCCTTATCCACAGCCGCTGGTCGTCACCACCTTGGGGGGTTCTGTGGCCACACCAAGCGAGGGTGTCAGTGGCCGAGTCATGGGATTTACAACCCTCGCAGAGCTGGAGTCTCTCCCCGATAACTCCTTGGGTGGCGATATTGTTTATGTCGGTCATGCCATGCGGTCGACCCAAGACGGATCGCATTATGGGTACTTCGGTCGGCTTCGGCGCGAGGGCGCGAGTATAGCCGCCGCCAAAGGGGCAAGTGCGCTACTGATTCGCTCAATCGGTACTGACAGTCATCGTATGCCGCACACGGGCTCAATGACCTACGAGGCCGGGATCAATCAGATTCCAGCCGCGGCGCTGTCGAACCCCGATGCCGATCAGATTGAGCGGATGCTGAGTAGACCAGAGCCCATCAGCGTGCGACTTAATTTGCAGCCGAAATTCACTGGCGAGGTTGAATCTGGCAACGTCATAGCCGACATCATAGGATCTGAGCTCCCTAACGAAGTGGTGGTAATCGGAGGGCATTTGGATTCCTGGGATCTGGGGACTGGAGCGATTGATGACGGAGCGGGTGTCGCGATTACTCTGGAGGCAGCCAGGATGATCTTGGCAAGCGGGCAGCGCCCCAAACGCACGATTCGTCTCATCTTATGGGGTGCGGAGGAGGTCGGTCTATTGGGAGGAAAGGCCTATGTTGAGCGTCATCGTAGTCGGCTTAGAGATCATGTCATGGGCACCGAGAGTGATTTTGGTGCGGGCAAAATATGGCAAATCACGAGTCGTGTCAGTGCAGAGGCAGAGCCATTGGTGGCACTCATCGCGGGTTTGGTCGAGCCTCTAGGTATTGCGCCCGGTGCCAACAGCGTGTCCAGTTCAGGGCCCGATTTAACACCTATGATGGCGGAGGGCATGCCGGCCTTTCGCTTTGTTCAGGATGGACGAGACTATTTCGACCTTCACCACACGCCTGATGACACACTCGACAAAGTATCAGCAGCTAATCTCGATCAAAGCGTTGCCGCCTATGTGGTCTTTGCGTGGATAGCAGCGAACAGCGACCTCTCGGATTGGGGTTGGCGGGAACGCGATTAACCCTTGCTAAACATCACATCATGAAGTCATAAGGCGCGCTAGGCGTCAAATGACAAGTCCCTGTCGTCGTTCGCCAATCCTAATTGGATCTGACATACCAATCTAAGCTTTGTCATGAGGCAAAGAGGGTAGGGCTATGCATATGGATTGGAAGCTAGAAAAGTTAATGCTGGACCTTATATTGACGCTGCAAACCGAGCTCGAGTCGGTGCCGATGCATCGATCACAAATCCTCGGGGGCTTGCATAAGCAGGTCCGACTTTGCAAGCGTCGAGGCCACTGGTCAGAGATCGAAACCCAGACGGTGACCCGGTATCGATGGTACCGATCCGTTGGTCTCAGCCTTGAGAAGTGCGAAAAAGCAGCCGCGTATTATGCGTTACATCTACTATCGCACTGCGCCAAGGAGGATAACGCGCCTATTCTCTTGCAACGTTCGCTGGCGAGTGCTCTATACAACGGGCGGGATCTGACGGTCATAGCGACCTGATCGCGGTTGCCATTACAGTATTCGATGCAGCGCATCCAGCATGGCGTTGGGGGCTTCAACCATGATGGTGTGCCCTGCGCCTTCCAGTACGCAGATATCGGCGTGTGGCAGGGCGCTCTGTAAGCCGCTGGTTGACCGTACCGGGGTCAGTCGGTCCTCGGCGCCGAGCACCATCAGGGCGGGGCATCGGATGTCCGACGCTTTTGTTAAGCCGTCAAGGTAGTTGTTGCAGGCGGCCATATCGTGGAATAGCACGCCGGGCTTTGAGCGTTCATAAAGTCTCAGGGTGTTGCCAATCATCCACATCCCTGAATTTCGATTGCCGCCAAACTGATGTCTCTTGCTGAATCCCCACTGGGTCAACATGTCAAAAGCTGCGTGGTCATTAGCCTCCGCCGCATTGAGTATGGCGTCTGATACAGGCATGGGAGCGGTTGTGCCCACGAGTGCAATCGCATCAACCCGATCTGGATACTGAGCGGCCAGCTCCAGGGCAATCAAGCTCCCGAGGCTGTGACCCACCACCTTGGCTGTTTTAACGCCGAGTTTATTCATAATGTTATGAACCCAATCCGCCATGGCTTCGACAGAGGCAAGTGGATCGCCCCCCGATCGACCGTGGCCGGGCAGGTCCACTGCGAGGACATTTTTTTGATGGCGCGCGAAGTGCCTTGAGGCAAGTGTCCAGACGGTATGGTCCATGCCGGAACCGTGAACAAAGATAACCGTCGACAGTGCGGGGTCATAGGTCTTGGAATTGGTGTAGGCGTAAACGATCTCGTTGTTCAAGTCGAATTTCATCGGATCAACCCTTTGCCTGCATTGTTTTGGCCGCTGCACGCAAGCCTTGCTTCAGATCATCAATGAGATCTGCTGGGTCCTCGAGACCAATAGAGAGGCGAATAGTACCTTCAGTTATCCCCCCTGCGGCTAATGCATCGGAATCCATCCGATGATGCGTGGTGCTGGCAGGATGAATTACCAAAGACTTTGCATCGCCCACGTTGGCCAAATGAGAGAAAAGATTGAGTGCATCGACAAAGGCGATACCGGCGCTCCTGTCACCACGGAGGTCAAAACTAAATACGGCGCCGCAGCCTTTGGGTAGCAGCAGCTGCGCAAGTTCTCGGTCGGGGTGTCCGGGCAGCTCAGGGTAGCCCACTCGTGAGACCATCTCATGGGCCGAGAGGAACTCCACGATCTTGCGCGTGTTTTCGACGTGACGGGCCATCCTTACCCCAAGGGTCTCGATGCCTTGAAGAATATGAAAAGCCGTCGTGGGGCTCATGCAGGCCCCCATGTCCCGAAGTCCCTCTTTGCGCGCGCGTTGAATAAAGGCGGCCGGGCCAAATTCCTCGCTGAAGACCAAATTATGGAAGCCAACATAGGGCTCGGTCAGGGTCGGAAATTTTCCTGACGCATCCCAGTCAAATCGACCGCCATCGACCAACAGCCCACCAATGACAATACCGTGCCCGCTTAAAAATTTTGTCGCCGAGTGCATGATGATGTCAGCGCCGAGTGAAAACGGTTTGATGAGATATGGGGTTGTAAAGGTTGAATCGACCATAAGCGGCAACCCGGCGGCGTGCGCCACGTCTGCCACCTCGGGTATGTTAAGAACGTCGAGCCCCGGGTTGCCAACGGTTTCCGCGAACACCAAGCGGGTATTGTCCTGGATAGCACTCTTGAACGCTTGGGGATCTCTCGGGTCAACAAACGTGGTTTCGATACCAAAGCGCGGTAGGGTATATGCCATTAAATTATGGCTACCACCATACAGGGCAGCCGAGGCCACGATATGTGACCCAGTACCCATGAGCGTCATGATGGCGAGATGCAGTGCAGCCTGACCGCTTGCCGTGGCAATGGCACCCACGCCATCCTCAAGCGCGGCGATGCGCTCTTCAAGCACGGCATTGGTAGGGTTGCTCAGGCGAGAATACACATGCCCGGCACGCTCGATATTGAATAGCGAGGCGGCGTAGTCAGAATCCGGGAAGCAGAAAGAGGCGGACTGATATATGGGCGTCGCGCGCGCGCCGGTACTGGGGTCGGGCTGCGCGCCCGCGTGCAGCGCTAGTGTGTCGAGTTTTGGGTAATCTGGTCCTGCCATGTCGTGCTCCGTCGGGTGTTACCCCATTCAGGACTCCGTCCGCCTGCCTGAGTTTCAGAATGGTATTTGAGGCCCTGCGGTTATTGGCGACGACCGCCAGCGACCGCGTCGAGTTTAGTCCACGCGCAGAGTAGCATGATCATCGTTTGAGAGGCGAAGGAGTGCTGGGTGATCGTTAAGGATCAGGTTGCATCAGTACGGTTTGAATGTCGTTGAAAACGGTATCCGCGTGGAGGAATGAGGTGCTGTAGATGTTGCGAATACGCTTTTGCTTGTCGATGAGAAATACCCGCAAAATATGGGATATAGTCCCAAGATAGGCACCGCTCTCATCATAGTCGCGGATGACCCACTGGCCGTAGGCATCAAGGGTTGGCTGAAGCATTTCAGTCCCCGTAGTTGTCAGAAACACCCAGTCAGAGTCTGGGGATCTAAAATGGTTGCCGTAGGCAGCAATGACCTCTGGCGTATCCAGCTCAGGGTCAAAACTGAAGCTGACCAAACGAACGCTATCCTCAATCTTGGGGTCACGCTGCAGTGCAGATTGAACTTGCTGCATGACGTAGGTCGCTAGGGGGCAGCCGTTGATATCGTGACAGGTGGTAAAGATAAAACTCAGCACGACGACTTTATCGCTGTAGACATCGTGCAGCGACCAGGGTTCTCCATCCTCACCTAATACCTCACCGTTAGGAGCCTCACCGAAGCTAGGTAACCGGTAGCTACCGGCTTGTGGTGCAACGAAGGACAAGGGACCGTACCCCGGCGCTAGAATCGCGGGCTTCTCAGGGGGCGAAGCATGCATGGCTTCATGCATCGTGGGTTCTGGCAGGTGGGCCGTGGTCCTGTGCTCTTCAGATGCTATCGAAGCGATGGGGAGAGACAACAGGTGAAGGCCTGCAATCAAGGCAACTGCAGGCCGGAGGAATGCCGATCTCAACCTTTAATGCTCGGTTTGGGCGATAGTCTTGCTCGGCACTGGCTGACTGGCGTAAAGGGCGTGCGCGCCGAATCGCATCTGATGGGGCGCCCCCAGTCCCATTTCGACAAAGTCCAGGCTGAATTCGGGGGTCAGTGTTTTGCCATCCCACGAAAAGAGCTTGAAATATTGCAGATCATTGCCCTCCGCTGAAGCAGTCTTGTCCCAGTTGGCCAGCAAAGATGATGTGAAGTAGACGCGCTCACCGTCCCAGCTCTGCGACACCATGTTGATTTGTTCGCCAATCTGTTGCTCGAAGATCTGGCTGGGGGCATGGGGATCAGAGATATCAAACAGGCGCACTTTGCCATCGTTCCACGTGTTGACCCACAGATGATCATCATCAGCTGAGATCGAAATATCGACAGGAAGCGGAATTTTGCTCGCATCGCCAATATCGGCGACGGCCTTCGCTTGCCATTCACCATCGTCGTCTTCATAGATGAGCCAGATTTTTGAGGTCAATGCCGTGGTGGTAAAGCAGTAGTTCGACTGCGAACCCCAGGCGCAACGAATTTCGAGGGGGGCGCCGGGGACATCGAGAATCTTCTTGGGGGTTCGAGCATGCAAATCCCAAATCACGACGGTATTGCCGAAGCGCTTCATGGCTTCAGCGTCACCCATCATTTTCCCCAGGTTCATCATGTAATTGTTCCAGCCTGTGAATGACGATGTGACCAATGCATTGCGACGGGGCAGGGCGCGCGCGTCGTAACCATAACCATCGGCATAATTGCCGCTTTTTATGGCGCCTTGTAGATTATCATCTGTCGGCATCCAGACGCTGGAGATAAAGTCTCCTGCGTTGGTGTACTCCGCCATGCCAGTGCGACCGCCGTGGTCGCGATTATTGGATAAGCCAGTAATGAGCATGCGGCCGGGGAGGGCATAGTTCGTGTGTGGTCCCACGATGCCGTCGGTCGTCGCGACAAAGTCATCAATCGTGCGGTGCAGTCGCGGTTTGCCTGGGTCGGTATGTACATCGAAGATAAAGATTTTGCTGGTGTCCAGTCCAGAAGCCCAAAGATAGCGACGATCGTCGGTCAAGCCCGAGTGGTGTGCTTCATGGCGTCCGCCCATAGAAATGCTGTGCACGACTTGCGCATAGCTTTCTGAGTCGGGGTTGACGTCGACAGTCACAAGTTTGTCCTCGCCGTCACCGACACCCTCCATGCCAAGCGTCCAGATGTAGACGTAGTCCTCTTGCCCCACAATTTTGGCCATGTAGGGGGACATACAGGTTTCATCGGCGCGCACTGCTACCGACGACAAGAGGACTAAAAATGATAGCAATCCAATGATAGTTTTATACACGATGGTGGCCCCTGTGTTTGATGTTATTCTGGAAGCATGCTAGCACTCTCACTCGCGAAGTCGACCCCCCCGGTTTCTCGGGTCTTTTTCAGCCTTGGGTTTGGGTTATTGGTTTTTGTCGCACTGGAAGCGATGGCCGAACAAACGGCGAGTAGCGGAGGCATTGGCGGTGAGCGCGACACTCGACACCGCGTGGGCTTAGGCGATAGCCGCGAGAATTACGAGTCTTCCTCTTTTGTCACGCACTCGGAGGCGATTGTGCCTTTGGTGCTCCCCAATACGGATTTAGAGGAAGGTGCTAACCAGGGAGGCATTCACGAGGCCTTAGAATTCCGCCTGGGGCTTCCACCCCTTAAAGGTGGTCTTAGACCCGAGGAGGTTGCCTTGGGCCGCGCGCTGTTTTTTGATCGCCGATTATCAGCTAATGCCACACTGTCTTGCGGTATGTGCCACATCCCCGAGCAGGGTTTTACCCAAAATGAGCTCGCCACACCGGTGGGTCATGAAGGTCGGTCGGTTCGCCGCAATGCACCATCTCTTTACAACGTGGCGTTTCGAGAGAATCTGTTTCTCGACGGGCGTGAATCTTCCCTCGAGAATCAAGTCTGGTCTCCGCTGCTCGCGGCCAACGAAATGGCAAATGATTCGCGTGCCGAGGTGATAGCCCGAATCGCCGCGATGCCAGAGTATGGTCATCAGTTTGCCAACCTTTATGAAGAGGGGCTTACGGAACGGACGCTTAGTCTGGCGCTGGCGTCCTATCAGCGGTCTCTTGTTGCGGGCACGTCACCCTTTGATCTTTGGTACTTTGGAGCGGCATCGGGTGATGGAACAACTGGCCACAGTGGAAACCGTGACAGCTCTGAGCACCGAGGTAGATTAGCGCGGGCCGATTTTTCTCCAGAGGCAGAAAAGGGATTTGTCATTTTTTTACAGGCTGGCTGCGCTGCTTGTCACACGCTGGAATCGCATTCGGCGATGTTCGCTGACGGCAGGTTCCACAATACCGGTGTGGGATTTCGGCGAGAGAATGCCGATAAGCAACCCCACCGTGTCCAGCTTGCTCCGGGGATATACATAAAGCCCTCGGTTTCACTGGAGACCGAGGTGTTGTCGGATCAGGGGCGTTCGGAGGTAACGGGTAATAAATCGGACCGCTGGCGTTACCGAACACCAACGTTGCGCAATGTGAGCGCAACAGCGCCGTATATGCATGATGGCTCGATTCCGAATTTAAAGGAGGTAATCGCTTTCTACAACGAGGGTGGAGGAGGCGATCCGCAGCAGGATGCGCGTATTCGACCGCTGGGGCTAACCGCAAGTGAGCAGGACTCGCTCATAGCGTTTTTAGAGTCGCTTCGGGCGCCCAGTATCGATCTTCTCGCGCAGCAGGCAAGAGCCGGTGGTATAGGGGATCTTCGTTAATTCAGGGTGAAGAACGATTTAATGAGCCTGAGTTAGGATACAAGTATTGGTACTGTCAAAGGGTGCTAAGCCAGGTGCTTTGCCTGCACTTCAAGACGCAAATAAAAGGGTGGCGACTAGCCAAACCGAACGTAACCTAATCTCAGGAATTGTGCTTCTTTAAGCTCATTTCCGCGACGTCATCTCTATGATCAGTTTGAGAGGACCGACAAGGCCTGTGCCGGTTTTCGAGTGAACATTTATCACCCGAGGGCAATGTGCCTCGTTGACCAGAACAGTGATGGCCTCTTGTAATTGTGCTCTTACAAGCGGAGCCCCCAAACAATGGTGTGGACCGAACCCAAAAGCCAAATGCGAGCCGCGGTTGGCCGCTAGATCGAAGGAGTCGGGTTTTGCGAAACGGCGGCAATCCTGGTTAGCCGCTGCAATATTGACTAATAGCTGTGAGCCTTTTTTAAAATGGACGCCCTGTAGCGCCACGTCTTTGTCGATCGATCGCACTACGCCCTGATTGGTTGAGCGAAGGCGCAGCAATTCCTCCAGCACTGCTGGGACCAGATCGTTGTTGGCAGCCAGCATGTCCCATACCTCAGGCCGTTTGCTGAATTCTTCAACAATCAATCCCATCTGCAAGATGGTGGGCTCCAACCCGGCAGCAAGTAGGGTAACGATCAAGTTTGCGGCGAAGAGCTCATCGATTTCTGAAGTAGCGATAAGCTGAGCGAGATGTCCGAGTACGTCATCGGTAGGCCGGTCTCTGCGCTCAATCAGCGCCTGTATTGCATAGTCTAGTAATTCTGTACAGCCAGCATCGAAATCGGAGGCGCGGTTTGCTAAATCGCCAACGGCCTCATTGATTTGATCAATGGTCAATGTGAGCGAGTCAAGATCAGTGGCAGGGAAACCGATATATTCACCGGTTGTTCGTTCGGTATAAGGTTTGGCGAACAGCCCCATAAAATCAAAAAACTGTGATTCAGGTAATTCACGAAACAAGCTATGGGCCGTGTTGTGGGCAAAAGGGCGTATTCTATCGACTGATCTGGGACGGAACTCCGGCGCCACTTTAGATCGGAGTCTTTTGTGCTCCTCGCCATTGAGATTCAGTAAACTCCGCTTTCCTGCTTCCCCGGCCCGTCCCTGACTAGCCCCGACTGCGGCAAACAGACTGTGGTAATCCGCCTTGAGTCGCGGGTCATTCAGTAATTCACTCGCTTGAGCAAACCCAGTTATGGAGGGCAGGTATGTGCTGAGGTCCAGCCATTCGTCTGTTGCTCGCGTTTTGTCATCGGTGTCTCTCATTGCTCTAGGCCATTAGTTGGAGTGACGCTTTAGGGGGCAAGGAGGAGGCCGTACAGTAGGCGATAAGGTGTCGGCTCACGGACAGGTTTGTTGTTTGGTACCCGTGTACGCTGGTCGTTGCCCATCAAAGATGATGTGTGGTCAATCTTGAATGTTATTTGATCGGAAGTTCACCTATAGCCGCTCACACAGTGCAAGGGCCTCTCCGTTAAGCTCCCCACCTGCTACGTTCGTCAATTGTTGATGTCTCAGTCACACAAAAAGGGGCAATTGCCCCTTCCGTAGAATTGCTGAAAGCAGCAGCGTGTTGTGTGGCGGTGGGCGTAGGATTCGAACCTACGGAGGATCACTCCTCAACGGTTTTCAAGACCGCCGCTTTCGACCACTCAGCCAGCCCACCGGAGCGCGCATTATAGCGATGCATCCGATGGGTTCAAGTCTCGGCCAACTCTTTTCGGTGTCATATAAAAAACGGCCCGTTTGGGCCGTTTCAACGGGTTACTGATTTACCGCGTCAGGAACGTCATCGGGGTCAGAGTCGGCCAGCAGTGCTGATTCCACCTCCCCCGAGCGGGGGCCGCGAGGATCGTTGCTGGCCCGTGGGATATTTCGATCCACGACACTCACCGGCGGTGCCTCGTGCCCAGAAAAGAGAGTTGAGAGAGTGGTGTGCACCTCGACGGTAAGGATGGGTTTGGCTGCTACTCTCGGATCATTCACTGCGCGACCACTGCTGTCCAAGCCACCTTGATCAGCCACGGGTGCTGCTGGAGTGGTAAGGGAGTCAATGCTAGCTGCCTCCGAAGTCGCGTCGGTATTACTTGCATCGGCACCTGCCTGTGCCTCTGACGCCATGGTTGTAGCAGATGTCTCGCTCACGTCTGCAGTAGGCCCTTCATCATTTATTGCAGAGGCTTTTTGCAAGCTTTCATCTGCCGCTTGCTGAGCAGGAGCTGGCACGTCGATTTGTTGGGGGAGTTTCGCTGCATCAGCTAACCCGTCGCTTGGCTCGGCTAGCGCTTGAGCCGCTACAGGCTCATCCAGCGTCGTTTCCAAGCCTGCAGATGCTTGAACTGTAATGTCATCAGCTGCCGGCGCTTCAGCGGATGTGGATGAGGCTTCCGGCCTCGGTCCTCGCTGACGCCGCCGTCGCCCCTCGCTGCGCATCTCGGCGGGCCTGTGTCGAGGAGCCTCATCAAGCCCTTCGTCGTTGCTCTCAGTCGCTGCTTCACCAGCATCAGCCTCGGCCTCTTCAGAAGCTTGGGGTAGGCCCTCATCATCATCGCGTCGTCGCTGACCGCCACGTCGACCGCGTCGCCGCCGGCTACGCTTTGGTCGATCCTCGTCGTCACCGTCTTCTGGCTGTGAATTTGACTCCACAGGAGCATTGGCCGATTCTTCGTCGCTTGTGTCTTCTTCAGCGCGGCCGCGGTTTCGTGGCTCAGATCGGTTTCGATTTCGGTTACGATTGCCGCGATTTCCCTTACGTGACTCGTCCTCTGTTTCTCGATCCTGCTTGTTTGATTCCGCCTCGGGCGCTGGTTCTTGATCAGTAGCCTCATCCGCCACTGGAGCAAACAACGCGGACCAAACTTTACCCAAAATACCGGGCGATTTTCCTTTCTCGGGATTGGTCGCAACGGTTGCCGAGGCGACTACGTCAGCTGTCGTTTGCACAGGCTCCGGTGCGGGCTGCTGAGGTGTTACACCGCGGACAAGCGCCTGAGGAGCGGCCGGTGTGACGTCGGCGTCATCACGAATCGCGATTGGATCCGGGATATCCAGCTCAATCTCGTAGCTAGCGGCTGGATCTTCCTCAATTTCATCGTCCCGCAGTCGAATGACTTCGAAATGGGGGGTTTCCAGGTGTGGATTGGGGACAATGAGAACCCGGACATTTCCAGATGTTTCGATTTCGTTGACCGCACTGCGCTTTTCGTTCAGCAGGAACGCGGCGACATCCACAGGCACCAAGGCGCGAACTTCAGCAGTCCTCTCCTTGCCAGCTTCTTCTTGTAGAAGCCGCAAAATAGACAATGCTAATGACTTAGTATCTCTTATCGTGCCTTGGCCTGTGCATCGTGGGCAGACAATCGCACTGGTCTCCCCCAGTGAGGGCCGCAGCCGTTGGCGGGACATTTCAAGCAGACCGAAGCGAGAGATTCGTCCAACCTGTACCCGCGCGCGGTCGATTTCGAGGGCGTCGCGAATACGGTTTTCAACGGCGCGCTGATTTTTGTTGGCGCTCATGTCGATGAAATCAATCACGATTAAACCGCCCATGTCGCGCAGCCGCAGCTGACGAGCAATTTCATCCGCTGCCTCGAGATTGGTTTGCAACGCGGTTTGCTCAATATCCGAGCCTTTGGTCGCTCTCGCCGAGTTAATGTCGATGGAGATCAGAGCCTCGGTAGGGTCGATAACAATAGATCCACCCGATGGCAAGCGAACCTCTCGCTGGAACGCCGTTTCGATTTGGCCTTCTACCTGAAAGCGATTGAACAGCGGGGTAGCATCTTCGTAGAGTTTGATGCGCTGCTGATACTTAGGCATCACCATCGAGACAAAGTCATGAGCCTGCTGCCAAGCGACTTTATCATCCAGGAGAACCTGATCGATATCGTCGCGTAAATAGTCGCGAATTGCCCGAATAATGACATCGCTTTCTTGAAACAGAAGCACCGGGGCCTTATTTTCGTTGGCAGCCGTGTCAATGGAGCCCCAAAGCTGCAGCAGGTAGTCTAAATCCCACTGAAGCTCCTCGGCGGATCGTCCGACCCCCGCTGTGCGGATGATGACGCCCATACCATCGGGGATATTCAGCTGAGCCAGGGCATCCCTGAGCTCGCTTCGGTCATCGCCCTCGATGCGGCGAGAGATGCCGCCGGCCTTCGGGTTGTTCGGCATTAACACCATGTAGCGTCCGGCCAAACTGATGTAGGTGGTGAGCGCCGCGCCTTTGGTGCCGCGCTCTTCCTTATCCACCTGAACGATTACTTCTGTACCCTCTTTCAACACATCTTTGATTCGGGCACGTCCGTCTCCTGCTGGAGCCGAGCTGCGATAGTACTGATGCGCAATTTCTTTGAGGGGAAGGAAGCCGTGTCGATCTGCGCCAAAGTCGACGAAGGCGGCTTCAAGACTTGGCTCGACGCGGGTTACCTTGGCTTTGTAAACGTTGGCTTTGGTCGAAACGCGGGCGCGGTTTTCGATGTCTAAATCGTAAAGTCGCTGGCCATCAACGAGAGCGACACGCACTTCTTCGCGCTGTGTCGCGTTGATTAACATTTTTTTCATAACAACTGTCCAGTTGGCGGTGCCACTGAACACGGTGCGCGAGAACCAACGGTTCCCCTGCGTGCAGGCAGGTTACCTCCCCAACGATTGAGGGGTAGCGAACGAGGCTTACGCTCACGTTCGGCTTGCTTCACATTTTGGGCCGTCACTGCAACGACCCTTTAAGTTCGCACCGCGTCTGTGTCATCGCGGTTTTATTTGGCCTGGTCACGCCTGGATTCAAACGGGGATTAGTAGTCCTCAGTGACCCCGGAGTCGGCAGAAGTGACGGATCAGCCTCCAATTCATTTGCTGAGGACTTTACTGTCCAGAAGCAGCACGCTGCGTAAAAGAACTGGTCAGCAACGGCGCATCAAGCTACTGTCTGCTTGCGCTCGGCCCACATCCGTTGCGCCATAATCGCGTCGGGTTGGCCACAACTTCTCTAAAAGGAAGTCCTCAGTGGCCGCGAAAGTATCACCAAACGGTAAGTTATTCAATTGGCAGAAAAAAAAGACCAAAATCCCAGAGGCAGCCCGTCGGTGCGGTATCTGAGCGTCTCCGAGCCGGAAGCTGGACAGAGGCTGGACAACTACCTGATGAGGTCGTTGCAGGGGGTCCCCAAGCCTCGCCTATATCGCGCTATCCGCAAAGGAGAGGTCCGGGTTAATAAAGGTCGCACAAAGCCCGAGAGCAAATTGAGCGCTGGTGATGTCATTCGAATTCCCCCATTCGTTGAGCACGAGCGAGAGTTCCGAAGGCCCTCGCGCAAATGGGTGAAGACCTTGCGCGAACGGGTGGTGCTTGATGAGAAGTTATTGTTGGTTCTCGATAAGCCGGCAGGACTTGCGGTGCATGGAGGCAGCGGCATTGATGCCGGTTTGATCGAGACACTGCGGGTTATGTATCCCGAGGAGCGATACCTGGAGTTGGTTCATCGCCTGGATCGAGACACCTCTGGGCTGATTATGGTGGCGCGCCGTGCCAGTGCCTTGAGAGAACTCCATGGACTCTTGCGCCGTGATGGCGTTGATAAGCGCTATCAGTGTTTGGTCGCGGGGCGTTGGCCGGCTTCCCTGAGTCACGTTGAGGCGCCCCTCGAAAAATATGCGTTGCCTTCCGGCGAGCGGCTGGTCCGAGGTTCCCTCGAGGGCAAAAAAGCCCACACGCGTTTTCAGGTGTTGCGAAGATATCAAGGGGCGACCCTGATTGAAGCAAAGCCTATCACCGGGCGGACCCACCAAATCAGGGTGCACTGTCGTCAAGCGGGCTTTCCGATACTTGGTGACCCAAAGTATTCAAATCCTGCCGCCGAGTCTTTGGCGGCTTCTATCGGCCTATCCCGCCTATTTTTGCACGCGGCACACCTGTCCTTCGATTTGGATGGGGTATCTATTCGGCTTGAGAGCGATCTGCCGCCTGAACTCAGTCGGGTGCTTGAGGTGCTGCCCACAGGGAAATAAAGTGTCTTACGGGATGGCGTAGCCAACATCCCGCAGCATGGCCGAAACCGTGATCAGCGGCAGTCCTTCAAGCGCTGTGGGGTCTCGGGCTGTCACGGATCGAAACAGCGCAATGCCCAATGATTCAACCTTAAAACTGCCAGCACAATCGAGTGGCTTATCCTTGGCGACATAAGCTTCTATTTCTGCTAATTCTAGCGCTCTCATAGAGACTTCGACCGTTTCGGTAGCTTCAATGAGCTGATTTTGCGCAGGCCGCCACAGGGCTATGCTGCTGAAAAAGACAACATACCTACCCGCGCAGAATGAGAGCTGCTCTATTGCCCCCGCGGCGCTTCCCGGCTTGCCCAGCAGCCGATTTTCACACGCCGCCACCTGATCAGCACCAATGACAAGTGGATCACCTGACTTCGTCGAAATAACCTGAGCTTTCTCGCGACTCAAGCGCTTAGAGAGGGATTGCGCGGTCTCGCCAGGCCGGGTGGTCTCATCGATGGAGGGCGTTGCCGTCGTGAAGGTCAGGCCTAGCCGCTCCAGCAGCCGCCGGCGGTAAACCGAGCTTGAGGCCAAAATCAGCTCCGAGGGCAGTCCTTTGTGTGTCATATTACTGTCTCAAACCCTTTGAATTACCTGTATTTAATTTTGACAGGGTTGGGGGCCATCCGTATGATCCGCGCCCATGACGACAGGGGCACTGCCAAAGACGGTTGAGGTGCGAACGCTGGCGGCGCGCGAAGTCACGATTTCGGGCTCGCTCCCAGTGGATCGGCTTCCACGTCTGTCAGGGCTGATTGTATCCGTTTCGCGACCATTTGATGTAGTGGCCCGCTGCTTTAAAGATGAAGAAGCACGCTACGTGTTAGAGCTACGAGTTTGTGGAGCGGTGGACGTGGCCTGTCAGCGTTGTTTGACACCGGTGACGGTGCCGGTCGATGCGCTCAGCTGTTTGGCGGTGGTATGGACGGACGATCAGGCGGCTCAGCTGCCAATTCGTTATGAGCCACTGGTGACTGAGGCCGAGCTTGATTTATGGCAGTTGGTGGAGGAGGAGCTGTTGTTGTTTCTTCCCTCATACAGCTACCACGGTGATACAGAATGCGGCCGGCAAGTTGGCCTCGCCGTGCAAGGTGATGATTTGTCGGTGGATCGAAGGATCGACGGGCCAGAGAAACAGAATCCCTTCGATATCTTGGCTTCTCTGAAGCCTGATGATCAAGGGCTCAATACAAAGTAACTGCAACTGGGATTGCCTTACGGGGCGTCAGTTGGCAACGGAGGCGATTATGGCAGTGCAGCAAAACAAAAAGACCCGGTCACGTCGCGGCATGCGTCGCGCTCACGACTCACTGGACGGATCGACGTTGACCGTCGACCAGACCTCGGGCGAGACTCGCCGGCGTCACCATGTCAGCGCCGATGGCTTCTATCGAGGCAAGAAAGTGCTGAATCTCGGCGAAGACGACTAACGTACGCTTTATCCACCCGCCCAAGCCCTGGCTGAGCAAGCTGTTGTAAGGGGCTGATTGCAGGGCAGACGGAGCGGGCACGAGGAACGTGGGCTATGTGTCCTTTGATGATGAACCTGGGAGGGGTTAGGTGACATCACTCGCGTTTGTATTCCCGGGTCAGGGTTCGCAGGCCGTCGGCATGTTGTCGGAAATGGGCGAATTGCACTCCGTTGTCAAGACAACCTTTGCCGAAGCATCCGATGAGCTGGGTTTGGATTTGTGGCAGATGGCACAGCAGGGACCTTCTGACGTTCTCGCGCTGACCGAAAACACCCAGCCGCTTATCCTGACCGCTAGCGTTGCTCTTTTCCGAGTGTGGCAACAGCAAGATGGCCCAATGCCGGTGGTGGCCGCGGGTCACAGCCTGGGGGAGTTCTCTGCGCTTGTGGCGGCAGGGGCTTTAGAGTTCGGCGATGCCGTTCGGCTGGTTCGCTTGCGCGGAGAAGCTATGCAGGCGGCGGTTCCCGTCGGGGAAGGCGCGATGGCGGCAGTCATAGGCCTCGAGGACGCATTGATCAATCAAGTGTGTGACGCTGTCTCCGAGCAGACGGGGCTGCCAGTGCTCGCGGTCAATTTTAATTCGCCGGGGCAAGTGGTGATCGCCGGAAAAGCGGGGGCCGTCAGCATGGCCGCGGAGTCGCTCAAGGCCGAGGGCGCAAAGCGAGTCCTGCCGCTGCCCGTCAGTGCACCGTTTCACACGCCCATGATGCAGCACGCAGCGGAGGTTTTGCAGGCTGCCCTGACTGAGATGCCGGTACAAGATCCTGTTATTCCCGTGATCAGCAACGTTAACGGTGAGGCTCAGATTAATGCAGAGGCTATTAGGACGTTATTGGTCGATCAGGTTGTCTCTCCAGTGCGCTGGACAGGGTGCATGGCAACCATGATGGGAATGGGGTGCCGGCGCTTTATTGAATGCGGGCCGGGAAGAGTACTTACAGGTCTGACACGACGAATAGCGCCAGAGGCGGAGGGCTTTGTGATCGAGACTCCGGATCAATTGCAGGTGGCACTCAATACAGTCATTGGGGAACCAAGCCCATGAATAATGAAAGCGAGAAGGTGGCCCTGGTCACTGGTGCGAGTCGAGGTATCGGAAAGGCGATTGCCGAGGCATTAGCAGAGGCTGGGCATAGCGTTGTTGGAACCGCGACGTCAGCCGCGGGAGCGGATGCAATAGAAAGTTGGCTCGGACCGAAAGGTGGAGCCGGGCTCCTTCTCAATGTCACCAATCCCGAGAGCATTGCGTCGGTTCTGGCTGAAATTGAGCAGCGTTTTGGTGCGCCGCTCATTTTGGTCAACAATGCAGGTATCACAAGGGACAACCTTCTTATGAGGATGAAAGAAGAAGAGTGGACCGACGTTGTTGCGACCAACCTAAGTGCTGTTTACCGACTGAGTAAAGCCTGTTTGCGGGGCATGACGAAAGCGCGATGGGGCCGAATTATAACGATCTCATCAGTTGTCGGCTCCATGGGAAATGCCGGTCAAACCAACTATGCAGCCACTAAGGCGGGGGTTGAAGGATTCACCCGGGCACTGGCTAAGGAAGTGGGATCTAGATCCATCACCGTTAATACGGTAGCGCCGGGCTTCATTGACACTGATATGACGCGGGATCTTCCCGAGGCTAATCGCGAGCTGATGCTCTCGCAGATCCCTCTTGGCAGGCTGGGCGACGCGTCAGAAATCGGGGCAACCGTTGGGTTTTTAGCGGGGGAGTCGGCGGGCTATATCACCGGAGAGACCCTGCACGTCAACGGCGGCATGTATATGGGGTAAAAAGCCCCAATCATTAGTTTTCCATTATTGGAGCATTTACGGGTAAAATCCCCCCCCGCGGGGGCGGGTGGCCCTTCATCAACTTGAAAGGAAGTGAGGAACCATGAGCAGCATTGAAGATCGCGTCAAGAAAATCGTTGCCGAACAGCTCGGCGTCAAAGAGGAAGAAGTGCGTAACGAGGCATCGTTTGTGGACGACCTTGGCGCCGATTCCCTCGATACGGTTGAATTGGTCATGGCTCTCGAAGAAGAGTTCGAGACCGAGATTCCGGATGAAGAGGCAGAGAAAATCACGACCGTACAGTTGGCGATCAACTACATCAACGAAAATCTCGCCTAGTTAGCCAAACGGCTTAGCATCGAAGCCGTCTTACCGAGTAGGGCGGCTTTTTTGTATCAGCATTGGCCACAGACTCGCCTTGTTTCTACATGGCGACTACGGCCGCTGGGGCAATGTCTTAGAGCACAACACCTGGGGAAGTGTGTGAAACGGAGACAGGATCTATGAAAGGACATCGGGTCGTTGTTACCGGCCTGGGCGCCGTTACGCCGGTGGGCTTGGATGTGGCGAGCAGTTGGTCGGCTATCACGCAAGGCGTGAGCGGCGCGGCGCCGATTACCGCATTTGATACCGACGCGTTCACTACCCGCTTTAGCTGCTCGGTAAAGGATTTCAGCGCAGAAGGCTACATTCCGACTAAAGACGCTAAGCGTATGGATCCGTTCATTCAGTTCGGAATGGTCGCTGGCATTCAGGCACTGCGTGACAGTGGCTTTGAGGTGACTGATGAAAATTGCCAGCGGGTAGGCTGTGCGATTGGCTCGGGCATCGGCGGAATAGGATCCATCGAAAGAAGCAATGAGGTGATCAACACAACCGGCCCACGCAAGATGTCTCCGTTTTTTGTGCCCGGTGCCATCATCAATATGATCAGCGGTAACCTAAGCGTCATGTACAACATGCGAGGACCAAACCTCGCTGTCGTTACCGCTTGCACCACGGGAACCCACAACATCGGTTTAGGCGCAAGACTCATTGCATCGGGAGATGCCGACGCCATGTTGGTAGGGGGAGCAGAGATGGCAACTACCCCGGTAGGTCTCGGTGGTTTCGCCGCGGCGAGGGCACTTTCCACCCGTAATGATGATCCGCAGGCCGCTTCGCGCCCTTGGGATGCGGATCGCGATGGATTTGTACTGGGTGATGGCGCCGCGGTTCTCCTTCTGGAATCGCTCGATACAGCGCGAGCCCGTGGCGCCGAGATTTATGCAGAAGTTACCGGGTTTGGGATGAGCGGCGATGCCTATCACATGACATCGCCACCAGAGAACGGACGCGGTGCGGCTACGTCGATGGCCAATGCTTTGGCCGACGCGGGTTTGGATCCAGAGGCGGTGGGGTATATCAATGCCCACGGCACCTCGACCTTGGCAGGCGATTTGGCCGAGACGATGGCGGTCAAATCTGTGTTCGGATCGGTAGCAGGTGACGTTGCCGTGAGCTCGACGAAGTCCATGATAGGACACCTCTTGGGCGCAGCTGGAGCGGTGGAAGCCGTGTTTAGTATCCTGGCAGTCCGTGATGGCGTGGCGCCCCCAACAATCAATCTAGAAACACCAAGTGAGGGGTGCGACCTCAATTACGTTCCTAACACAGCGCAAGAGCGGCGGATTGACCACGCCCTCAGTAACTCGTTCGGTTTTGGCGGAACCAACGGGTCGCTCATCTTTAGCCGTTTCACCGGCTGACCTCTCCGGTATGACTGAACGCTCCTGGGTGGATGGTGTCGAGGGGGCCGAGGTACCAATAGACGATCGCGGGTTCAATCTTGCAGACGGTGCGTTCGAGACTATGCGGGTGAAGGCTGGCCTTCCCGCTTGTTTTTCCCTCCACCGCGCTCGCCTGGCCGCCGGACTGTCCTGTCTCGGATTTGATTCACCAGCAAAGACCGCCGAAAAGGCCTTATTAGACGCACTAGAGTGGCTTAGAGCGATTGACTGGGAAGCCAGCGGTGTTCTGCGACTCACACTTACCCGGGGATCAGGACCGCGGGGCTATAGGGCTTTGTCGGGCCTTCCTACTCGACTGGTGTCTCGATTTGTGCCTGGGGAGATTGAGCCGCCCCTCGCGCCAGCCCGAATGGGCATTGCGCCCATTTGCTATGCGTCCCAGCCTTTCTTTCACGGGGCCAAGCTTCTCGCCCGAGCAGAACAAGTCGTTGCGACATCTTGGGCGCATCAGCACGGCTACGATGATGCGTTAATGAGCTCGGCAGAAGGACGTTGGGTTTCCGCGGGCAGCGGTAACTTATTTCTGAGATTGGGTACGCGATTGATGACACCACCCGTTGATGACATGGGGATAGCAGGCACTCGCCGAGAGTTGATTCTTTCCACTCTGGCAACAAGCGCGGGGTATGAAGTGGCGGTGGAGCCATGTACCGAGGAGATCGCCCGGGGCGCCGATGAGGCTTTTCTTTGCAACGCGGTTGTTGGCATTCGCTCGATTCAATCGGTAGCGGATATAGGCTTTGCCTCGACAGCGGCTGCAGAGCGGTTGCGGCCGCTGATACACGATTGGAACGATTGTGGAGCGACTTTAAGATGACACACCGTGCACTCCTTGTGACGGTCTGTGGTTGTTGCCTTCTATTAGTTGCTGGGTGGATGTGGCTTCAGGCCGAATTATCCCGGCCACTACCGAATCTGGCTTCGGATCGGGTGTTTGAGGTAAAAAAGGGTGACAGCCTGATCGGGGTGCTTGGCCGAGCATCGGACCAAGGCTGGCTTCCTCGCCCGAAGCTTGTGTCCTTATGGGCACAATGGAACGGGTTGGATCGGGGCATTAAAGCCGGTGAGTACACAGTTCCAGCTCAAGCCACTGCAACAGACCTGCTGATGTTATTGCGTCGGGGAGAAGTGATAAGTTATTCCGTTACGCTGCCTGAGGGTATAACCCTGAGACAGGCGATAACACGACTGAGCCAAACACCCAAGCTTCAATCGGTGATCGCCGACGTGGATGACGCGCGCCTGCGCAATGAGGTAGTGCTCGATACCGGTCTAGAAGGCTGGTTTCTTCCCGAGACCTACCGGTTCATTGCCGGTGACAGCGACCTCGATATTCTCAGGCGAGCCCATCAATCGATGCTTGATGTCTTGAAGCAGGAGTGGAATGAACGAGCGTCTTCGGCTGCTGTTGCTTCGCCGTATGAAGCCCTTATTTTGGCCTCCATCGTGGAGCGTGAGACTGCTGTCGCTGAGGAGCGCCCAGAGATTGCCGGTGTGTTCACCCGGCGCCTCAGGCTCGGGATGAGGCTTCAAACCGATCCAACCGTTATTTATGGCCTTGGTGAGGAGTACCGGGGTAATTTGACGCGGAAGCATTTGAGAGATGCTAAAAATCCTTGGAACACCTATCAGCACAAGGGACTTCCCCCGACTCCTATTGCACTGCCAGGTCGAGATAGTATTAGGGCAGTACTGCACCCAAAGGAAGGTGAGAGCTTGTATTTTGTTGCGACGGGTGATGGCCGTCACGCGTTCGCCATAACGCTGGAAGAGCACAATGAAAACGTGCGACGCTACCAGCTCAACCGCCGGGAAGATTACCGATCAACGCCCGCATCTAATTAGGTTTTGGTATGAGCCTTCAGGAAAACCGAGTCAGCGCCAGATTCATCACCGTAGAGGGTGGGGAGGGCGTCGGCAAAACCACTAACATGGGGTTGATACAGTCAATCTTGGAAAGTCGTGGCCTCGAGGTATGCATCACGCGTGAGCCCGGTGGCACGGCCCTAGGTGAAATGCTGCGAACATCGCTGCTTAATCCAGAACTGGAACCGCCCGTGGCGATGGCCGAGTTGCTCATGATTTTTGCGGCCCGTGCACAGCATATAAGCACCGTCATCGAACCGGCACTGGCCGCGGGCCAGTGGGTGCTTTGTGATAGGTTCACCGACGCCACCTATGCCTATCAGGGATTTGGTCGAGGCATCGACCTACCAGCGATAGCGACGCTTGAGCAACTCGTTCAAGGCAAGCGACGACCCGATGTGACGGTGCTACTCGACCTTGATCCTTTAGTCGGGCTGGAGCGAGCCCAAAAACGCGCCGAGTTGGACCGCTTTGAGTTAGAGGAAGCTGCGTTTTTCAATCGAGTTAGGGAGGGGTACCTGAGCCGTGCTAAGGCAGAGCCTGCGCGATGGATTGTTGTCGATGCGGCAAAATCACTCGAGGAGGTCAGTAGCACATTAAACGCCCAGTTAACGCGGTGGTTAGATCATGGATGACCAGGCGCTTTCTGAGGCTCAAGCCACCTCGCTAATGCCATGGCATCGAGAGGCAATAGAGCGATTGGTGGGCCTGGCCGCGCAAGGAAAAATTCCCCATGCGGTCTTGCTTTCGGGAGCACGGGGCACGGGCAAAACGGCGAGTGCTTCCTGGCTGACAGCGCAGTTGTTGTGCGTTAACAAACGAGGACATGCCTGTGGACGCTGCGACAGTTGCTTACTGTTCCAGGCGGGTAACCACGGCGATTTACGCCACCTGAGTCCGGAAGAGGGGAAGCGGGCAATAGGTATTGATCCCGTTAGAGATGCCATCCGTTTTTTGCAGCAGACCGCCGGCTATGGCGAGCGTAAAGTGCTTGTTGTGTCGCCGGCTGAGGCGATGACGACGGGCGCTGCTAACGCTCTACTGAAAACCCTTGAAGAGCCATCGGGGAATGCAATCATTTTGCTGGTGTCTGAAAGACCTGGTGACTTGCCGGCCACGGTCAGATCTCGGTGTCAAACTTTTGTCCTGCCATCTCCGACTCAAAGTGAGTCGAGGCTGTGGCTTGAGCAGCATTCTCAATTCAACGTGACGGACTGTGCTCGAGCGATTGCGCTGGCGCCTGAGCAGCCCATGACCGCATTGCAGTTATTGGAGCTGAATCTTCTTGACGAATGGGAGACTGCCGCAGCGCTTTGTGTCAGCCTTATTGAGGGCAAGATTACCCCTAATAGTGCGGCGGACCAGCTCAACAAATGGGAGCCTGATGCGCTGCTGTTACTGATGAATCAGGCTTTGGAGAGCCGTGTTCGCGAAAGCCGGCCCGGGAATAGTCGTTTGGCACAGCGCGCCTTAAGGGCGAGAGACAAGGTGCTTCGTTTTCTATCCGCGCATCGGCGTGGACTTAACTTGAGTCGTGACTTGATGGTGAGAGACTGTTGTCAACTACTGGGAAGCATATCGGCTTGACACGCTGCGTGTTATGCTAGCTAGGGATTTAGCGCGCTTTCATGTTAGGGGGGCGTCATGAGTGAAGATAATAGACAGGGCATTCTCTCGCTGACGATCAAGGACAAGGCTGTGCTCTATGCTGCCTACATGCCTTTTTTGGAAAACGGCGGCCTCTTTGTCCCCACACCGAAGCCCTACAGCATCGGCGATGAAGTGTTTATGTTGCTCACACTTATGGACGACCCTGAGAAAATCCCCATAGCAGGCAGGGTCGTATGGGTGACACCCTCTGGCGCTCAAGGAAATCGAGAGGCTGGAGTGGGTGTTCAGTTTTCCTCGCAAGATACCTCGGCAAACGCCAAGATTGAAAATCACTTAGGGGGTGCACTGAATTCGGAGCGTCCGACCCACACGATGTAGTCCCTCTCGACGCGGGGGTTCCGAGCACGGCATGCATAAACTGTCCAGAGTCAGGCCTGAGGCTTAGCGACGGTCCTCCTCGTGACTGCCGAGCGTTCTCCCAACACTGGAGAGCGCGAAAACGAGAGCGCACGAAAAGTAAAAAGGGCCCCGGAGGGGCCCAACCAAAGACTCGAAGGAGTATAAAATTTGAAGGCCTGCTTCTAGAGGCAGGGCCCTCGCTGAACACTTGGGATGTCCAGCATCGACTGACTGCGCTAGTGGCCAGACGACATCCTCAGTATGCCCGATTGGGTAGCGGTGTCCAGCGCTATTCGCAGTTTGAGTTTGTTTTGGGCTGGAAATACGGTTGTTGACTGCGTTCAATGTGACATGTACGTACTTCTAAATGGCTTTATCAAATGCTGCTAACTCACTGTTTTTTATATTTAATATGAGCAGGGCTATTACGGGCAGAGGGTGGCCGGATGAGAGCCCGCAGTTTGTGTAGTCCTCGCCATTGCATGCAACCGGAGCCTGTGCGAATATCCGCGCCCTCAGATTTGGCGTCAAGCGCCGAGTTGCTCTGTGTTTGTGGTTCTGCGGAAGTGGCGAAATTGGTAGACGCGCTGGATTTAGGTTCCAGTGCCGCAAGGCGTGAGAGTTCGAGTCTCTCCTTCCGCACCATTTTGGGGCGTCGGAGCGTCTGCAAAACATAGTGTCAGCGATTTAGATCAAGATTTCAGGAGATTTTAATGCGGGTTTCCATCGAAACAACATCGGGGTTGGAGCGCCGGCTGACGGTAGGCGTTCCCTCAGATCGTGTCGACGGCGCGGTAGAGAAAAAGCTACGTGATGCTGCCAGGAATGTGCGGCTCCCCGGTTTTCGCCCGGGCAAGGTGCCCATGAAGGTGATGCAGCAGCGATTTGGAGCGGGTGTACGTCAGGAAGTGATTGGTGAGGTCATCAGTCAGTCATTTCAGGAGGCGGTCATCTCAGAAAACCTCAGACCAGCGGGGCAGCCACGCATCGAAGCCAGAAACTTCGAGGCGGGCAAAGATGTTGAGTACACCGCGACGTTTGAGATATTTCCAAGTCTCGAGATCAAAGAGGTTGCCGGGTTTACCGTTGAAAAACCAGTGGCCGAGGTCACGGACGCAGATGTAGATGACATCATCGAAATATTTCGTAAGCAGCGCGGCGAGTTAAAAGAAGTCGATCGGGCAGCCGAGTCGGGAGACACCGTTGTCGTAGATTTTGTAGGAACGCGGGATGGTGAGGCATTTGAAGGCGGTACAGCGGAAGACCAAACCCTCGAGTTGGGCCAAGGCAAAATGATCCCTGGGTTTGAAGAGGGAATTATCGGCATGAAGGCCGGTGAGGAAAAAACTCTTGATGTGACCTTCCCCGACGACTACGGCAGTGAAGAGCTTCAGGGGGTCGCAGCTCAGTTCAAGATCAGCTGTAAGGCAGTCAAGCAGTTGGAGTTGGCACCACTCGATGACGAGCTGTTCCAAAGCTACGGTGTGGAGGAGGGGGGTGAATCCGTCTTCCGCGACGAAGTGAAGAAAAACATGGAGCGCGAGCTTCGTAATGCGGTGCAAACCCACACCAAAAACCAGGTGATGGATGCTATTTTGGCAGCGCATGCCGATATCGATGTTCCCGGTAGTCTAATAGCCCAAGAGGTTGATGGGATGCGAGGCCAGATGTTCCAGCAGTTTGGAGGCCAACCTTCCGCTGAGATGGACCTCAAGTCGTTGTTGCCCGACGAAATGTTCAAGGAGCAGGCCGAGCGTCGCGTTAGGTTGGGTTTATTGCTGGGTGAAATGATTGGCAAGATGGAGTTGCGCGCCGATCCCGCTAAAGTTAAGGAGCTGATCGAGGATATAGCCTCTACGTATCAAGACCCCCAAGAGGTGATCAACTGGTATTATTCAGAAAACGAGCAATTGGGACAGATCGAATCCCGAGTGCTTGAAGACCAGGTTGTGGAGAAGGTTCTCGAGACGGCTGTGATTGAAGAAAAGGCGAGTTCTTACCAAGATGCGCTGGCAGCGGCGCGCCCCTCACAGGGCTGACCCGGACCAACGAGAGGAAACCAATGAGTTACGACACAGCACCACAGCGAGTAGATAATCTCGGGCTAATCCCGATGGTCATCGAGCAAACGTCCAGAGGCGAGCGCTCCTTTGACATCTATTCCCGGCTGCTTAAAGAACGCGTGATCTTTGCGGTCGGGCCGGTGGAAGACAACATGGCCAATCTGATTGTTGCCCAATTGCTGTTTCTGGAGTCAGAAAACCCTGACAAAGACATCCATCTTTACATCAACAGCCCTGGCGGTTCGGTCACAGCGGGTCTGTCAATTTACGACACCATGCAGTTCATCAAGCCTGACGTCAGCACTATGTGTTTGGGGCAGGCGGCATCGATGGGCGCTTTTTTGTTGAGTGGTGGTGCCAAAGGCAAACGCTACATCCTGCCCAATGCGAGAACGATGATTCACCAGCCATCAGGCGGTGCGCAGGGACAGGCGACCGATATCGACATTCAGGCAAAGGAGATCCTTATTATCCGCGAACGCCTGAACCGGCTTATGGCCGAGCACACCGGTCAACCGCTTGATGTTATCGAGCGTGACACCGAGCGTGACCGCTTTATGGACGCCGAGCAAAGCCGTGACTACGGCCTCGTCGATGAAGTGGTCAACAGCCGGGCAGCGGCGCCCGACGCCTGATACGGCCCAATTTAGCCCCAAGACTTGCATTACGGCCAGAAACCGATCAAGGTTTGGGCTGTAACTCTATGCGAAAGCCCTAGCTAGGAAGGACGTAATGGCGAAAGATAGCGCAGACGGTGACAAGCTCCTTTACTGTTCGTTTTGTGGCAAAAGCCAAAACGAAGTCAGGAAGCTTATTGCTGGCCCTTCTGTCTTTATTTGCGACGAGTGTGTCGATCTCTGCAACGACATTATTCGCGAAGAAGTTCAGGAGGCAGCGAGTGAGTCCGGTGCTGAGCGACTACCAATTCCGCACGAAATCAACGCGATTCTTGACGAGTACGTGATTGGCCAACAGCGGGCAAAACGCGTGCTCGCCGTCGCGGTCTATAATCATTACAAACGGCTTCGGTATACACCAGACGCCCGCAACGCAGACGATGTTGAATTAAGTAAGTCGAATATTTTGCTTGTGGGGCCAACAGGCTCTGGCAAAACGCTGCTCGCGGAAACGCTGGCGAGATTACTCGACGTGCCGTTTACGGTGGCCGACGCCACGACATTAACCGAGGCGGGGTACGTCGGAGAAGACGTTGAGAATATCATTCAAAAGCTCCTTCAGAAGTGCGATTACGACGTGGAGAGAGCCCAAATGGGCATTGTCTACATTGACGAAATCGACAAAATTTCCCGTAAATCAGATAACCCATCAATAACGCGCGACGTTTCTGGAGAAGGGGTTCAGCAGGCTCTGCTCAAACTGATCGAAGGTACGGTCGCTTCGGTACCGCCGCAAGGTGGGCGCAAGCACCCGCAGCAGGAGTTTCTGCAGGTTGATACCTCCAACATACTGTTCATTTGTGGCGGCGCTTTTGCTGGCCTCGACAAAATCATCCGAAACCGTTCAGAGAAAGGCGGGATCGGTTTTAATGCTGAAGTGAAAAGTAAGGACGAAACCCGACGCTTTGGCGAGACCCTTGCCGATCTTGCACCAGAGGATTTGGTTCAATACGGTTTGATACCCGAATTTGTAGGCCGCCTACCGGTCATCGCTACGCTTGAGGAGCTGGATGTTACTGCCCTGGTGCGTATTTTGACCGAGCCTAGAAATGCGCTGACCAAGCAATATGCCAAGATGTTTGACATGGAAGGGGTGGAAATCGATTTCCGTGAGGACGGCTTAAGAGCGGTAGCAGAGCGGGCCATGGATCGAAAGACCGGTGCCCGCGGCCTTCGTTCTATCCTTGAAAATGTGTTGTTGGAGTCAATGTATAACGTACCTTCGCAGGAAAACGTTGCTAAAATCGTTATCGACGAAAGTGTTATCAAGGGCGAGTCCGAACCTCTCTTGGTCTATCAGGCTCCGGATTCTGCTAGGGCCGCTGCCGAGGAGTAGCCGAGTTCTGGCCAACTGGCCTAGGAGCCCTTTTTTCTGTTGGGCCGCGGTTGCAAAATCCGCGTAGTATCCCCATATACTGGGGAGAGATCCGGAGATTTTTATGACTGACGTCGTTGCCACCGAGCTGCCCCTATTGCCCCTTAGAGACGTTGTGGTATATCCCCACATGGTGCTGCCACTTTTTGTGGGTCGCGAAAAGTCGATCGAAGCGCTAGAAGAGGCTATGCGGGGTGACAAGCAGGTTCTGCTGGTTGCGCAGCGCAATGCATCTGACGACGCCCCGAGTGTCGACGATCTTTACCAGGTCGGCACGGTCTCCAATATTTTGCAACTTCTCAAGCTGCCTGATGGCACCATCAAGGTTCTTGTCGAAGGGGAGTTTCGCGCCGCGATTGAATCGATGAACGACGACGGGGACTTCACGATCGCCCATTGCCGGCAAATTGAAACCGAGGAGCTGTTAGCAGACGAGGCAAAGGAGCTCGTCAATACGCTTGTTGAGCAGTTCGAGAAGTATGTGGGTATGAGTAAGAAAGTGCCCACCGAAGTGCTGACTTCGCTGTCCGGAATCGACGAACCCAGCCGCTTGGCTGACACCATCGCCGCTCACATGAGCGTAGACTTGGAAGAAAAGCAGCGCATCCTGGAAATCGCCTCATTGCGCGAACGCCTCAACCATCTGCTTGGTCTCATGGACGCAGAAATCGACCTTTTTCAGGTCGAGAAGCGAATCCGAGGTCGGGTAAAGAAACAGATGGAGAAAAGCCAGCGGGAGTATTATCTCAATGAGCAGATGAAGGCGATTCAAAAAGAGCTTGGGGAAATGGATGACGCCCCCAACGAAGTTGACGACCTCCAAGCGCGCATCGACGAGGCTCAGATGCCGGAGGAAGCGCGGTCAAAAGCTGTGGCGGAACTGAGCAAGCTTAAAATGATGTCGCCAATGTCGGCGGAAGCCTCGGTTGTTCGTGGCTACATTGATTGGATGGTCAGCGTACCGTGGAAGAAGCGCAGTAAGATAAAGCACGATCTACCCCGTGCAGCTAAGATTCTCAACGAGGACCATTACGGCCTGGAAGAAGTAAAGGATCGAATCCTAGAGTATCTTGCGGTCCAAAAGCGTGTTCGCAAGATTAAAGGGCCTGTGCTTTGCTTGGTGGGGCCACCGGGAGTGGGTAAAACGTCTCTCGGGGAGTCCATGGCGCGCGCCACTAATCGAAAATTCGTTCGTATGGCGTTGGGCGGGGTGCGCGATGAGGCTGAAATTCGTGGCCACAGAAGAACTTATATTGGCTCAATGCCTGGAAAGTTACTTCAGAAAATGGCCAAGTCGGGTGTGCGAAATCCGCTGTTTCTCCTCGACGAAATAGACAAGATGGGGATGGATCACCGAGGCGATCCCGCGTCAGCGATGCTGGAAGTGCTCGATCCAGAACAGAATCATGCCTTCAATGACCATTATCTTGAGGTCGACTACGATCTTTCTGACGTTATGTTTGTTTGTACGTCAAACACCATGAATATACCGGGGCCTCTGCTCGATAGAATGGAGGTGATCAGGCTGCCGGGCTACACGGAAGATGAGAAGCTCAATATTTGTGCGCGTTACCTGCTACCGAAGCAGCTGCGACAGAACGGATTAAAGCAGGGTGAAATGACGATCGACGAGCAGGGATTGCTCGACGTCATCCGTTATTACACGCGAGAGGCTGGAGTAAGAGCCCTCGAGCGAGAGATCGCGAAAGTGTGCCGAAAAATGGTCAAGCGATTTGCGACCGGAGAATCACAGGGGCCGCTGACAGTCGATAGTGAACTGCTGGCTGATCTCCTTGGCGTGAGAAAGTTTAATTTTGGTATCGCCGAGGAAGAAAATCATGTGGGTCAGGTAACAGGCCTCGCCTGGACCTCTGTAGGCGGAGAGCTGCTTACCATTGAGGCCGCCGCAGTCGCCGGTAAGGGGCGTCAGGTCAAGACGGGCTCCCTCGGTGATGTCATGCAGGAATCTATCCAGGCAGCCATGACGGTAGTGCGGTCTCGATCCCAGCAGCTCGGTGTGCCAGCGGCTTACCATGACAGGCATGATGTGCATATCCATGTACCCGAGGGTGCAACCCCAAAAGACGGTCCGTCCGCGGGTATTGCCATGTGCACGGCGCTGGTAAGCATCGCCACACAGATTCCTGTGAGAGCAGATGTGGCCATGACCGGTGAAATCACCTTGAGGGGCGAGGTGCTCCCGATCGGGGGCCTGAAAGAGAAGCTACTCGCGGCTCGCAGGGGCGGTATTAAAACAGTGATTATTCCGAAAGAGAACGAACGTGATCTCGCCGAGATCCCCGATAACATCATGGGCAATCTCGATATCAAAGCCGTGAAGTGGATCGATGAAGTCTTGGCGGTAGCACTTGAGCGTGTTCCAGATCCTCTGTCGGATGAAGCCTACTTGGCTGACCCGGCGGTATCATCCAGCGCGATAGACACTGCAGAGACTGAGGTTCGCCCCCCCGCGCATTAGCGATTAATAGCTTACTGGGATAGTTTAGTTCAGAAACCTTGATATAGGCTCAAAAATTGGCTGTTTGCCGTTGACCCTAAGCTAAAGCGCGGTATAACCTGTAAATCCGGCCGTAACAAACAGTGCTATCCGAAGCACAAACAACAAAGAGGGATAACTCCGTGAATAAAAACGATCTGATTGATGCTATCGCCACCGAAGCTGACTTGTCCAAGGCCTCCGCTGGTCGAGCTCTTGATGCTGCGCTGGGCGCTATTACGTCTGCGTTAAGCAAACAGGAAACCGTTTCGCTTGTAGGCTTTGGCACCTTTGCGGTGAAGCACAGGGCCGCGCGTGAGGGCAGAAACCCCCGCACGGGTGATACCATCCAGATAGCCGCCTCAAATGCCCCCAGCTTCAAGGCGGGCAAGGCGCTGAAGGACGCTTGCAACTAAGCTAACCTTCTCTGTAGTAGGGTTTATAATGGCGCCTCTTTGATGAG
>Ga0255752_10000786_pt1 | contig 38481 bp, 27 predicted proteins | sample 011ome_25_FD_179952 | JGI IMG/M metagenome (GOLD analysis project Ga0255752, IMG submission 179952) | Coastal salt marsh microbial communities from the Groves Creek Marsh, Skidaway Island, Georgia - 011512CT metaG (version 2) | ecosystem: Environmental > Aquatic > Marine > Intertidal zone >... | reverse complement strand
TGAGACAAAAAAAACCCGCCATAACGGCGGGTTTCTTTTTTAGGTATTCAACTCCCTTAGAAGTTGTAACGACCTTGTACGTACCAGCTACCGCCATTGAAGCCGAAGGGGCTGTCCTCTGGGTAAAGCTGGCCTACGCCACCGGCGCCTGGGTTACGATCAGGGTACTCGTCGAAGAGGTTATCGACACCCACAGTAAGCTCTAGGCTTTCAGTGACCTGATACGCCAACTGAACGTCTACCAACGTGGTTGCACCTACGCTGTAACCGTTACTTGTCGATGTCCAGGCACCATAGTAGTTCGCACGAACAAGTGCACGTATGTCACCCATGGTGTGGTTCCACGCAACATTACCTTTAATGTTAGGAAGCTGATCTTCCAGTGCTTCAACACGACCATCAGAGATAGGGTTGATCGATCCTCGGTTATCAACGGTGGTTTCGTTGTAGTTAAACGCAAATGTCAGAGTAGACGCACCACCCATGGCATCGAAGTCGACACTACCGACCAAATCCAACCCTTTTGTGGTTGTGCCAAAGCCATTAGTGAAGAAACGGAACTCGGCAAGATCATCCAATCCTAGGAACTGCTGACGGTTAATAGTGCCATTCGCGTCGAGTGCTGTTAGCGCCTCACCCACAGAGTTGTAGCTGCCACCAGCTGTGTCTGCAAACTCAAGCGCAGCCAAGAAGTCGACGTTGGCGCCAAGCGCAATTCGGTCTTCAACCTTGATGTTGTAGTAGTCCAGTGTGAACGACCAGTTTTCAACATCAACCGCAATGCCTATTGAGTAGTTATCCGCATCTTCTGTACCCAGCGTAGGACGTCCGTTACCAAAACTCTCAATGTAGTCTGCCGCCAACTGACCCGCCGCCGAGGCGAAAGGCAAAGTACCTTGATCGACAAGAACACCATTAACATTTTGCGTGGTTACGTTGGTGATATTTGCCTGACCCGAAGTCGGTGCGTGGAAGCCCGTTGAGCGCGCTGCACGTATACGCACGTCGTCACTCAGACGGTAAACACCCGCCAACTTGTAGTTGGTGGTTGTGCCGAAGGCGCTGAAGTCTTCGTAGCGTGCTGCTACTTGCAGAGTCAACGCGTCAGTCACATCAGCTTCGAGATCGACGAAGTAAGCAGTACTGTCTTGAGAAGCAGATGTATCGTTGGGGAAGCCACCAAAGCCGTTAGAACTTGATGAGAATCCTTGCGACGACAACGGACCTAAGGCATAGGATGCTGCGTCACCGGCGAAAAGATCGAACTCTTCCTCACGGTATTCTGCACCAAATGCGACATTGAGATCAGATGCGAGGCCAGCATCAACACCCTTAACGAAGTTAAGGTTGTATACCGTCTCAGTCTGCTCTTGACCACCGGGTACGAAATCACGAGGTGTGTTTGGGCCGAGCGATGCATTCACAGTGTTACGGATAAAGTAGTCAGTGCGGTTCGAACCACGCTGCGCACTCAGATCGTAAGAAATGCCACCCATGAAGCTGGAATCACCACGGATACCAACCGCGATTGCTGAGTCTTCGTTATCGCCACCAAAACGAGGTACGAAGCCACCTGGAATGGTTTCGATGAATGAGAAGCAATTTGGATCTGCTGTTACAGATGCCAAGAAGCCTGCATCAGGGATAACACCGTTGCCGGGCAATGGAATACCGTCGATACAGCTACTTCCACCATCCATGTCGCCAACAAGTACGGAGGCGACAGCGTCAGGACCGCTAGATGCCAAGCCTGTGGCAGGATCAACAAGAGGTCCACGATATACACCACCCCGCTGACCTCCGCCGGTACCGTTACCAACAACGTTACGATAGAAGAAGCCACCGGTTACAGATCGCTCTGCATAGTTACCAAAAGCATAGACTTCCGTCGAATCATTAAGTTCGACAGCTGCATTAATCAAGAGCTTGACGTCATCTTCAACGTCTGGCTGACCCCAATATTGAGGTACTTCGTTCGTGTACGAGTTGATTGTCTGGAAATCTGATACAGGCGCGTAACCGCCGGCAATGCCCGCAAGAACGTCATTTCGAACAACCGAGCGGACCGTGCCTTCCACATCACGAACTTCACCCGTAATGTTAACAAACCCATTGTCACCGAGAGGCAGACCTAGGTTTGCCGCAACCATGTAATTAGCGCCATCGTCTTCAAAGGTGGAACCGTAGCGAGTAACAACCTCGAAGCCTTCAGCATCGTCTCGGAGCAAGAAGTTCATTACACCGGCAATCGCATCAGAGCCGTACTGAGAAGAGGCGCCGTCACGCAACACTTCGACTTGTTTGAGTGCGAGTGATGGAATTGAAGAAATATCAACGCCTTGCGCGCCGTCGGAAATACCACCACCGAGGAATGAAATAACAGAACCACGGTGACGACGCTTACCGTTTACCAGTACCAGCGTATTGTCAGGCGACAAGCCACGAAGGTTTGCTGGACGAACGATGGTTGCCGCGTCACTGATGGGTTGAGCGTTTACGTCGAATGAAGGAACCGACGTTCGCAACATGTCTTGGATGTCAGTTGAGCCGTTATTACGGAATTCAGATCCCGTAATGACGTCTACAGGAACGGGAGAATCGGCAGCTGAACGATCAGCAACGCGTGTACCCGTTACGATGACTTCCTCAAGATCGCTATCCTGTGCAGCAGCTTGGAGGGGAAGACCCAAAGCTACGGGGACAGCTAAAGCCAGTATTGCCAGCTTTTTGCGTGGGAAAAATGTATTCACAATCACTCTCCTTTAGAGATTCATGATGTTTTGGAGTGGCTACTCCACCTAAGACCACCTGTTGTAAATCAATCTTTCGAAAAATTTGTCAGTTTTTATAACTGCTCCTGACGGTCAGGGTCGCGAAATTACAGAAAAGTGACAGTCGGTACCAGTATTTTGATGTGCACTTTTTACGATGAAGGTCTTGCTAAATTGGACAGCTTTTGTCCGAAGAGGGCATCCAAGCAATCGAAGTGTACGCACGTAAAATACGTCTAATGCTCAACGACCTACAACGGCTTCGTAGTCAGAGTCATAACGACAGGCAATGAAAAACTAGCAGTAAGTCCGAATTCGTAAGGACGCGATTATTGGTGCATCCTTGATCTAGGAGACTAATCTGGGTGCTTCGGTACTCTCCCGTATCAGGCGTTATCAGTTACCGAAACCAAAGGTGGTCAACGACAAAGCGTTATGTCGTACGCGAATAAGGATTACGAGGGAACACAGAATGACTGGTCACAAGAGCCATTTTGGAATGCGCTCTAAAAGAGCGCACGTCCGCTGACGGATCGCAACCGCGTCAGCGTAAAGTAGGTGCTCTGTCCGAGGGATGAGGACCGAGCAATAAAACAGTCGAGCGTTTTAAACGCCCTCTTTCTCTTTCCAATAGGCAGCAACCGTTTGCGCACCAAAGTCGGCAATCGCATTAAAGAAGGTATCGGGGTCACTGTGACGCATCTGCGCTAAGCCCATTTCCATCTCTTTGGCATAAATGTATTCGGGTTTGTCAGCGTTCACTGCCTCCCAAATACAGCGTGCGCAATCCATAGGATCATCACCCGCATCGATCACCGCATCTGAGATACCCCGTTGCGAGCCATCACCCGTCAAGGCATTACGCGAAACGTCGGTCGCGACAGAGCCGGGAAGAATGTTCGTCACTTTGATGTTGTGAGTACGATCAACCTCAGTGCGCAGCGCATCCATATAACCAATCAAACCAAACTTAGCGGCGGAGTATGCCGTTCGAAGCGGAGCACCAATACGGCCTGCTACTGAGCTAATGCCAATAATATGACCCCCGCCCGCGTCCGCCATGCGTGAGAGTTGCAGCTGCGTCAGCCAAATCGGTGCAATCAAATCGATGTTGATCAGCTCCGTGTATACCTCTGGCTTTGCGTCGATTGCTAGGCACCGCTGGCTGATACCCGCGTTGTTCACAAGTACATCAACCCTTCCTTGCCACGCCCACGCTTCATCCACCTTCTGTGCAAGCACCGCATAATCTGTCACCTCGAAGGGCAGTACCAAGCAATCGACGGGCAACTCTGCTGACAACGCCTCGAGTGCATCCAACCTTCGGCCGGAGAGAATCAGCTTTGTGTCCTGTTGCGCTGCGGTTTGCGCGAGCGCTTTGCCAATGCCTGATGAGGCACCGGTAATCCAGATAACCTTGTTTGCTAAATCCGTCATATGTCTCTCCTCTTTGGCTGTTCGCAGCCCGGGCTGGCTTTTATAAGTATTTGTGCCCTGACTGTACTCAATCTCTAGTCAGAGTTCAGCCTTAACGTTAAATCAACGACGCGACTCCTATCGCACAACTCCTATTGCACAACTCCACCTTGGGTATGCCCTAAAACAGTGCAGGGCGATATCATTACAAAAAAGCAAAGCGCTCGAACGAGTTTGAAGCTGTCTGATACAAACTTGCGTATAGCTATCGCATTATCAAGGATTTCAAAATGTCAGATCAAAGACCCTTAGCAGGACTCCGTGTTGTTGAATTAGGCCAACTTCTTGCAGGCCCCTTCACAGGGACTATTCTCGGTTACTTCGGCGCCGAGGTAATAAAAGTTGAACCCCCGACCGGCGACCCCATTCGGCAGTGGCGAGAGGTAAAAGACGGCACCTCGCTGTGGTATCACTCACTCGCACGAAACAAGAAAAGTGTGACGCTGGATCTTAAATCCGAACGAGGCCAAGAGATCGCCTTCGATTTGCTCTGTAAGGCAGATGTCGTCGTGGAAAACTTCAGACCCGGACTGATGGAGAGCTGGGGACTCGGACCGGAGAAAGTGAAAGAAAAGAACCCTGGCGTTATCTACGCACGCATTTCCGGCTACGGGCAGACAGGTCCGTTCGCCACCAAGCCCGGTTATGCATCGGTGACCGAGGGCTATGGTGGTTTTCGTTACATTAACGGCGAACCCGGGCAGGCGCCGGTGCGGCCCAACATTTCAATTGGCGATACACTCGCCGGAATTCATGCGGCACTCGGCGTTGCGCTCGCTATTATACAGCGCCACCAATCAGGCGAAGGACAGGTAGTGGACGTTGCACTTTACGAGTCTGTTTTCAATCTGCTCGAGGGCATCGTGCCTGAATTCGATGGCGCTGGTGTTATCCGTGAACCCTCAGGCACGACGATTACCGGCATTGTTCCGACAAATACGTACCTCTGTAAGGATGGAAAACACGTTGTCATCGGTGGCAATGGAGATAGCATATTTAAACGGCTAATGACGGAAGCAGGCAGATCTGACATCGCAGAGGACCCCGAGCTTGCGCACAATCCAGGGCGCGTAGTTCACCAAGAGCGGATCGATAAAGCCCTTTCAGATTGGTGCGCAGAGAATGACTCTTCAAAGATCATCGAAAAGCTAGAGGCCGTTCGCGTGCCCGTTGGCCCTATATATAGTGTCGAAGATATGATGGCCGATCCGCACTACAACGCGCGCGGCATGTTCGAGACCGTCGAGATAAACGGCGAACCGCTGAAGATTCCGGCAATCATGCCAAAGCTTTCACGAACGCCCGGAGAAACTCACTGGCCGGGTGCGGCTATTGGCGAGCACAATGCAGAGATCTTAGGTGGCTTGCTCGGCTTATCAGATGCGGAAATTGCTGACCTTGGCTAGAGCCCTTGACGTCTTGGCTAGAGCCTGTGGCGGAAAGTAGCGCGTATCCATAGCAGTTCTCTCCAAAATACCGTCGCCTTGGTTCAAATTTTTGTGCACAACCAGAAACACACTGCTGGCAACTAGGACCGGGGACATCTGCTCGTGGTAAGCACCGCTTGATAAGGTCACCCGCAGAACGCGCTAGAAAATGCTTATCGCCCTATTTTGAGAGGCTCTGAGCACAGCGGGCCAGGAGTCCCGAGCAACTATAAATACAGTGGCTCTTTTTTGAGCGACGGGATGTAGTGCTCAGATAGGAATGCTATCGCGGCTGGAGCGTCAGAGCTAAATGCGCTCTGGGGCGCCTCGCCTACGGGCGCACCCTCGGTGCTGGTGCGTGGTACGCCAAAAACGAAGAACTGCCGATGATCCCATAATAGGAGCATCGCGAAAGCATTCTCAGCCGCTGCTCTACACTTACGCAGACCGACTTATCATGGAAAGCGCGTGACTTGCGATCGCAGTGTCCTGCACGCCCATGCCCGTAAGATCAGCAATAGTAATGTCGGACTGATCTCTTCGCCCACGATGCCGCCCTGTCACAACGTCACTCAGTTCGGCTGGATCAGAGTCCATGAAACCATGCGCGCGAGCAGTACGAAGCTCACCCAATAGTGCTGCTTGAGACACTCGATCACAGACATAAAGATCAGCATCACGAAGACACTCTGCCGCTAACTCGTTCTTCGCCTCTTGGTCCGATCCCATGGCTGTTATGTGCAGACCGGGATGCAACCAACTCGCATCAACTAATGGCTCTGCTGAAGGCGTGGTGGTGACTACGAGCTGGCTTGTGCGTACACCCTCCTCGGCATCGGCAATCGCGCTACTAGGTATACCCAGGGATGCCTCTAACTCACTGGCGCAAACAACAGCCTTCTCGTAATCACGACCCCACACTTTGATCTCGCCGATATTGCGAACCAACGCTGCCGCCTGCGCCTGCAGTCTCGCCTGCACGCCGGTGCCCATAACGCACAGGGTACCAACATGGTCGGGAGCCAAATATTTTGCCGCAACCGCGCCAGCTGCAGCCGTCCTAACATCGGTCAAATAACCATTATCCAACAGCACCGCCTCAACGAGTCCCGTTTTAGCAGAGAGAACGATCATTAACCCATTGAGGCTTGCTAAACCCAAAGACGGATTATTGAAAAAGCCAGGGCTTACTTTGATTGCAAATCCATCAAAACCGGGGATAAACGCAGTCTTGATATCGACTTCCGCATTTACCGCCGGCAACTCCATGGAAAGAACGGGCGGCATGACGACAGCTTGTTCTTTAAGTGCCTTAAACGCACGCTCAATAACGTCAACAGTGGTGAGATCCAAACCCACCACCTCACGTAATTGCGCCTCTTCCACTATGTGTCGTGTCACGTCACACCTCCTGTCAGCGTTAAGGAATCAAGTGTTATAGAGGACCCCGTAATTACCTGCGAGAACTGCCCCGGGTCTACATTACGGCCACTAATAATGGTCGCGGTAGGTCCACTCACCTGCACTTTGCCCGAGAGGATCGCCGCAATACCAACGGCACAGGCACCCTCAGCGACAATGAGATCTTTCCAATAGAGCTCACTCATTCCATCGTAGATCTCTTGCTCAGTGACAAGAACAACCTCATCAAGTAACGACTTGCAAAGTTCCAGCGTATAGCGGTTATCTAAACCAATACCTCCTCCCAGGGAGTCAGCTAACGATGCGTATTCAGGAACAGCGACCGGTTTCCCCGCGCGCAAACTCTCGTGCATTGCGGCACCACGATCCATCGAAATACCAATAATCCGGGTGCTAGGCTTCAGCGTCTTCACCGCTGTCGCCACCCCCCCTGCTAAACCACCACCGGACAAGGGTATCAGTAAGGTATCGATATCCGGCATCTGCTGGCAGATTTCGAGCCCTATCGTACCCTGCCCTCCCAACACGAGAGGATCGTCAAACGGGGGAATCAGTTTGGCTCCAGAGTTTTTAGCGACGTCAATAGCCACCTCTAAGGCGTCGTCCTGCGATATACCCTGCTGAATTACTTTAGCGCCAGACGCACTCACGAGATCAACCTTGGTTTTTGGCACTAAGGTCGATAGGCAAACTGTAATTGGAATACCGAGTTTCTTGGCAGCGAACGCCAGCGCTCGTCCGTGATTGCCTGTTGAACAACAAACCACGCCTAATTCCCGCTCCTCTGGGGTAAGAGCGAGAACCGCATTAGTCGCGCCGCGGATTTTAAATGATCCGGTGGGCTGCACATGCTCCAGCTTCAAGCTAAGCATACCGTCAGAAAGTACTTGAGACGCCACCAAGGGCGTCTCTGAGGCAATGTCGTAGACCCGTTGCTTCGCCGCTTCGATTTGATCGAAGATTTCCTCCTTCACATTGCCTAAGGACACGGTCAGCCCCCGGTCAAGCAGCAGACGCGGTAGCGACTGACTGATTAATGGCGATGTCCAACCAACCTTGAGGCGTGGTCTTTAGTTCATCATCTGGACCCACCAATACAGTGGTCGTCTTTGATTCGATAATGGCTGGCCCTCTGATAGATGCGTGCGGGCGCAACATATCCATATCGTAAACAGGTACCGACATCCATTCACCATTGATGCAAACATCACGATTTTTAACGGCATTGACTATGTTTGCTTGAGGCATCGGTGCCTCATGAGGTACCGATGCCATGACGCCAACACCGCTGAGCCGAACGTTAACTACGACAACTTCCTGCTCAGGTATGGAATAGGTATACAACTCTTCATGCTTTTTGTGGAAGGCTGCAGCAAGCGCCTCGGCAAAGTCGCCGTCCCTGAGAGAAGTGATATCTGTAGGCACGCGAATTTCAAAGATCTGCTCGCCATAACGCATATCCATGGCAACGTCGTGACGCCGGGATTTCAGTAAGGACTCCAGTCTGTTTAACTTTTCATCGACTAGCCCCTGCATATCCTCAACCAGTCCAAGGAGATGATCTTGGCTTATCTCTCTAACGCTCTTCATCACAGACCTGACCTGCTCATATCGGAGGTCAGAAGCCAACATGCCAAATGCGGATAGTACGGAGGCCGACCGAGGGATAATCACGCGCTTAATATCGAGCAGGCGCGCGATATCAGCGATATGCAAACCGGCCGCACCGCCAAAGCTCAAAAGAGCAAAGTGCCTGGGGTCTGCACCCGCACGCACAGAAACAATGCGAATACCCTCAGCCATCTGTGTATTGATGAGCCGAACAATGCCGTGAGCTGCATCCGTTATGGACACACCCATGTCGGACGCGATTGCACCAACAGCGTCTCTTGACGCCTGCCCATCAAAGTCAACTCGCCCCCCCAGAAAGTTTTCTTCGTCGTAGTAGCCCAAAACCACATTCGCGTCGGTGGTAGTCGCTTTAACACCACCACGTGAATAACAGGCCGGCCCTGGGGTCGAACCCGCGCTTTCAGGACCTACTTTAAGGATGTTTCCAGGCAATAATTCGGCAATAGAACCGCCACCTGACCCGATAGTGTGGATATCAATGGAAGGCAATGCAACGCAGGTATTCGCCACTAGACGGTTTCCCGTATAGCTGGGGGTTGCGTCTTTTAGCAATGCGATATCGGAACTCGTTCCACCCATATCAAAGGTAATGAAATCTTTGACATCTGTTACGTCAGCGCAGTACTGCCCACCCGCGATACCTCCCGCAGGACCAGAAAGTACCAATCCGGCGCCTAATTCAATTGCATCCTCGATGGTCGATAAACCTCCATGAGAATGCATGATAAGAACATCACCGCTGTAACCTGCACTCTCCAGTCGGCTACTCAAGCGTTGCATGTACTCACCGATAAGTGGCCCAACGAAGGCGTTCACTACCGTACTGGAGAATCGCTCAAACTCTTTGATTTCAGGTAAAACCTTGCTCGACAATGAGACATAAACACCGGGGAGCTCCCGCTCGACCAATTCGGCAATACGAAGTTCAGTCGCCGAGTCGATGTAGGAATGCATACAACAAATAGCGACCGCTTCGACGCCTTCCTCACGGAATACCTCGAGGGCATCGAGAACAGATTGCTCATCGAGCGCTTTGATGAGCTCTCCGTCAAATCGACGACGCTCAACAATGGGTAGCCTTAGATGCCTAGGCACAAGGGGTGGCTCAGCCGGCATTTGCACGTTGTAGCGATCAGGTTTGAGTCCCTCTCGCTGCTCAATCACATCGCGAAAGCCCTCTGTCGTGAGCATTCCGACTTTGGCACCTTTTCCTTCCAGCAACGCGTTTGTAGCCACCGTCGTGCCATGGAGAATCAAATCAGTCTGTGCGAGTAACTCGTCCCGCGTCAGCGCCAACTCATCAGCCAGCGCACAAAGTCCCTCCGTGAGCCCAATCGAGGGGTCTTCTGGGGTACTCGGATACTTTGCGAAAACCACGCTACCCGACTGATCCACTGCAGCGAAATCGGTGAACGTCCCACCTATATCAATCCCAATTCTGTACACGTTACTCCTCCGAGGTCAGCTCTAGACCCGACTTCGCGTCAAGTGCTTTTAGATGTGGAGGGCGCTCTGCACTATCGCCATAGCCACCACCTCCAGCAGACTCGATGACCAGCACTTCGCCGGGCTCAAACGTCAAATCAACCGTTTTCGTTGGTATATCTATAATCTGCGAAGACCCAGGCGGTCTTCGACCGTAAGAATGAGGTAGCCCAGCATCGCCACCAAAAAGGCCAAAAGGGGCATGATGCTTACCCTCTCCCGCAGCAACTGCAGAAACGGGTTCGTCGGTCTCCAACTTCAATGCCAACGAAACGCCATAACCGCCTCGATATTTACCTGCACCTGCCGAGCCCTTTCGGAACTCGTGTTTCTCAAACAACAACGGAAAACGTGTTTCCATTACCTCTATAGGACCAAACTTGAGCCCGCCACCGTTGGCTAACTCGCCAATATTTGACCATCCATCGCCGTTACAGGACGCACCGGCACCCGGCCTCGCATGAAACAAATGCCAAATAAAAGGCTTATTATTTCGTGGGTTCTTGCCACTGATGGCGATGCGGTAACGCTTACCCCAGCCCGCCACCACACGATCTGGACAGGCCGGCGCCAGAGCCATCATCACCGCCTCGGCAATTTCCTGTGATGGGTGGTTCGTTGATAGGGTTACTGCAGCACCCTCAAACGGATGAACTACCGTGCCGGGCGCTGTCTTAACTTGCACTGACCGAAACGTACCGGCGTTTTTCGCAATCGTTGGGTCAACTAAATAAGCTAGCGCATAATGCACAGAAGACACTGTGTTTGCATAAGAACTGTTATTGAAGCCTTTTACTTGAGGGTCACTTTGGGTCAGGTCGACTATTAATTCGCTTCCTGACACCGTCACCGCGGCTCTGATAGCGATATCCGTTGTTCCATGGCCATCGTCATCCATGAAGGCCTCGCCGAAGTAGTCGCCATCTTCCCAGCTCTCTATGGCAGCCCGTGCCTGCACCTCAGAACTATTCAGGATATGGTCGATCGAATCGTTGACGATATTCAGACCGTATTCTGCGACCAACTCCTTGAGTCGACCCGCGCCAATCCTTGCAGAGCCAATCATGGCAGCCAAATCGCCTCTAAAGTCAGGGCCGTGTCGGACGTTTGCCGCAATCATAGCCAGCAAGTCCTCTCTCATAATCCCACGGTCCACAAGCTTCAGCGGCGGAATTCGGATCCCTTCCTGCCAGATCTCAGTCGCGGCCGGGTTGTAGGAGCCGGTTGCAGAACCGCCAATGTCACTTTGGTGAGCCCTGTTTAATGTCCAAAACTGCGGCCGATCGTGCCCGTCCAGAAATACAGGTATGAAACACGTCAGATCAGGGAGATGATTTCCGCCATGATAGGGGTCGTTCAGCAGGATGACATCGCCATCGTGGATGTCGTCACCGAAATAGTCAGTGACTGCTTTCATCGCAAACGGTAAACCACCGACATGGAGTGGTATGTGTTCCGCCTGACCAATGAGTCGACCAGACGCGTCGAACATACCGATCGAGAAGTCGCGACTTGCGTTTAGGATTTGGGAATAGGCTGTTCTCAACATAGCCTCACCCATCTCTTCACTGATAGAGAAAAAGCGCCGCTGAATAACAGATGCTGTGATTGCGTCCGCCATTTTAAATCGCACCCTCTGCTCTTAATTCAGCAGCAACTGCATCTAGCGCAGCTCCCGTCCGCTCTACAATGAGGTCAACAATGTCATTACCTATGATCAAGGGCGGTGCAAAGCCCAGAATGTCACCGTGTGGCATGGCCCGCGCGATCATCTTGTTCGCAAGGGCTGCAGCAGAGGCTCTTGCCCCAACTTTGAGCGCGGGGTCAAAGCGACTTCCTGGGTGTTTATCGGGGGCAAACTCAATAGCCGCCAACATGCCAACACCGCGTATTTCCCCTACGATCGGGTGATCCGCAAAGTTCTCCCTTAGCTTTGCGAGTAATGTGGGCCCCACTTGTTGCACATTCTCAATCACCTTCTCGTTTTCTAAGATATCGAGGTTGGCCATAGCGGCCGCTGCGCCGAGCGCATGTCCAGAGTAAGTCCAGCCATGTCCAAACGGCCCGAACTGCTCGCAGCCTTTTTCAAGAACATCCCAGACTCGCTCGCCAACGATACTTCCAGAAAGTGGCAAATAGGCGCTGGTTAAACCTTTGGCAACCGTAATGATATCGGGCTTTATCCCATAAACATCGCTGCCAAAATAGGACCCAATACGGCCAAACGCAGTCACAACCTCATCAGCAATAAAGAGAATGTCATGCTGGCGGAGCACTTCTTGGATGGCATCCCAATAGCCCTCGGGAGGCGGAATGAGTCCGCCTGTTCCCATCACCGGCTCAGCAATGAAGGCCGCAATGGTATCCGCGCCCTCGCGCTCAATGAGCGCTGCCAAATCCGCCGCACACTTTTGTGAAAACTCGCGCTCCGTCATACCTTCCGTAGCTTCTCGGTAAAAATGGGGCGTCGTTGTGTGAAGTATAAAGTCGAGCGGTAGATTGAAATGGTTATGGAAAACCGGCAAACCGGTCATGCTACCCGTAACGATCCCTGATCCATGATAACCACGCTGCCGCGATATGATTTTGCGTTTTTGGGGAGCGCCCTTAACGTTATGGTAGTACCAGGCAATCTTGATGTTGGTTTCGTTGGCATCAGAGCCTGACATGCCGTAGTAAACCTTGCTCATGCCTTCGGGCGCGTTTTTTATCAACCTATCACTGAGTTCGATGAGCGGCTCATTCGAGTGACCGACATAGGTGTGATAGTAAGCAAGCTGGTCTGCCTGGCGATGAATAGCCTCGCCAATTTCTTTACGACCGTAACCGATGTTGACGCAATACAGACCGGCGAAGGCATCTAGTAAGGTTTCGCCTCGCGCGTTTCGAATGAAAGCGCCCTCTCCCCCAGTAATAATCGTGTTCGGAGAACTCCCCTCAGCGTGCGCCTTTAAGTCAGTCGACGCGTGAAAAATCGTGTTCCGATCCGCATTGCTTAATGCTTGTATATCCACAGTCCTTTACCTCTTTTAGATTCCTCTTTGATCACGCGACTTGCATACAGCAGTAGCGTGACTCCATAAACTCAAGCATGCCCTGATCAGCACCCTCGCGGCCGATACCAGAGAACTTTATCCCGCCAAATGGAATTTCAGGTCCCGTCATTGACACCCTGTTGATAGCCACCATGCCAAACTCGAGTTGATCTCGAAGCGCGATAGCTTTCCCAATATCAGTCGAAAACACATAGGCCGCCAAACCATACTGAGTGTCATTAGCCAACGTTAGGGCGTCAGCAATACTAGAAAACCGAGTGACGCCAGCAACGGGACCAAACGTTTCTTCCTGCCAAATAGCCATTGAGCTATCGACATCAGCAACTAACGCAGGGCCATGGAAGTAGCCCTTGCTGCCTTGGGCCTCCGCACTCACTACTGCACGAGCGCCTTTAGAGACAGCGTCTTCAAAGTGTCGCGCACTTTTAACTACTTGATTTCGATTTTGTAGCGGCCCAATTTGGACACCCTTATCAAAGCCATTTCCCACTCGAAGCTGCCTAATTCGCTCAGCAAACAGCGCAATAAAGTCCTCGTAAATATCGGCTTCTATTAGGATCCGGTTCGCAGCAAGGCAGTCTTGGCCAGAGGTTTGGAATTTGGCGTCGATTGCCGCATCAACCAGGTCCGATAGGGGGTAATCTGCAAATCCAATAAACGGCGCGTGCCCCCCTAACTCCATAGAGACTTTTTTTACAGTCGATGAGGACTGCGACAACAGCAAGGAGCCGATCTCGGTTGACCCTGTAAATGAGAGCGCTCCCACTCGAGGGTCATCACATAACTGCCCGACAACACGCTTACTGTCACCAGGTAGAATATTGATAAGACCGGATGGGAACCCCGCCTTAACAGCTAATTCGCCCAAAGCGAGAGCAGTCAGAGGTGTCTCTGGCGACGGATGGGCAACAACACCACAACCAGCGGCAAGTGCAGCACCGGCCTTACGGGTCAACATTGCTGCCGGGAAATTCCAGGGCGTCACTAGCGCCGCAACACCGACAGGAATAAGTCGTGTCGATAAATGAGAGTCTTCAAAGTGGCTTGGAATCGTACGCCCGTAGCTGCGGCGTGTTTCTGCAGCAAACCATCTCAGGAAACTTGCCGCATAATCTATTTCACCTAGGGCTTCGGCAAGTGGCTTCCCTTGTTCAAGTACGATAAGTGCGGCAAGGTCTTCGCGCGCTTCTGTAACCTGATCGCACCAGTTGTTCAGCAGTGCTTCGCGGTGCCTCGGATTTTCTTTAAACCATCCCACTTGTGCCGTTTTGGCTTCGGCCACGGCGAGACCAACCTGCGCCTCAGACGCACTCGATACGTGAGCGATCACATTTTCGGTGGCAGGATCTACCACGGGAAACACCTCACTGGATGAAACCCATGAACCTCCAATCAAACAATCGCAGCGCAATAGCTCAGGGCGAGACATTGCGGACAAGGCATCCGGCGTCATGTTGCGATCCTTATCACTTGATGCTGAGTATATTCCTCAAGTCCGTGAACGCCGTACTCTACTCCCAAGCCTGAGAGCTTATGGCCCCCCGATGGATAATCGGGCGACAAGGCGGAGTGGTGATTGATCCAAACGCTGCCCGCCTCAAATTGCTCAGCCAACCCAAGGCCTTTATCGACGTCAGATGTCCAAACGGATGCGCCCAGCCCGAACAGAGAAGCATTTGCCCGTGCCATTGCCTGATCCACGTCATCGTAGCCTAGGACTGGCACCAGAGGGCCGAACTGCTCTTCGGACACAAGCCTCGACGCGTCGCTCAATCCGGAGACAATAGCCGGCGACATGAAGAACCCTGGACCTGACAACCCTTGTTCACCACAGTGAAAAGTGCCGCCCTCTTGCAACACCGACTGACGCAATCCCTGCAATCTCTCAAACTGCATTCGATTTTGAATAGGACCAAGGTCAGTGCTCTCGTTCATGCCGTTGCCAACCACTAACGAACTAGCCAAATCGACCATAGCGTCAGTCAAATCGGACTTAATCGACTCATGAACAAAAACCCGTTTTACCGCATTACACAGCTGACCTGTGTTCTCCAATGCACTGGTGATAATGCCCTTTGCTGTTTCTTCAATGTTGGCATCAGGCAAGACGATCGCCGCGTCATTACCTCCGAGCTCCAGCGTGAGTCTCATCAGCCGATCGGCCGTTGACTTTGCGATAGCGCATCCTGTGCGAGTCGAGCCGGTAAAGCCGATTTTTGAAACCGAGGAATGCGCGGTTATCCACTCTCCTAATGGATCGTGCCCGGACAGAACAGACACAACACCCGCGGGGAATACGTCACGAGAAATTTCACCGAGTGCGAGTGTGGTCAGTGGCGTATAAGGGGAGGGCTTAATCACCGTCGCATTTCCGGTCAAGACCGCCATTGCTAACTTTGAGCACGCCAACTGCACGGGGTAATTCCACGCCGTTATGCCAGCAACAACACCCAATGGCCTGCGAAGCACCCTTGTACCAGTCGCCTCGTCAACGCACGAAAATTGCAGCTTTTCCTCGGCCAAGTCAGGCAACTGCCGCAAATAGTCAAGGCTCTCTGCCAACTCCGCTCTTGCCGAGGCCAATGGCTTCCCCTGCTCAAGCACTAATAACTGACTAAGGGTTTCTTGCTGCGCCTCAACACGATTGGCAAAGTCGCGAACATGTGATGCCCGCTCGGATACCGAAACCTTGGCCCAGGTAGGCGCGGCTCTTACCGCCGCCGACAGCGTCGCGTCAACAGCGGCGCGGTCCGCATCCGGCGCCGCCGTGATCGTTTGCTCGGTTGCGGGGTTAACCACATCAAAACTATCACGGACGCTGTAGGGCGTGCCGTCGACGGTAAGTTGGAAGTCATACGTACTTAAAAGGCTTTCTAACATAGGGCTACTAGGTCATCTGAATACGACACCGACCTTACAGTCAGGTGTAACCCAACTGTAGTCACCCATATGAGTTATCAGCTACGTCTTTATACTAACAAGCGGGTCTGAATGTAGCTCAGGGTCAAACGCCTCCGTGGCGCGAATAAAGAGCCAGAACAGTTCACCTTGTGATACGACGCCCAACTTTCCATACAAACGCTTGCGGTACACCCGTTCAGTCTCAGGTGAGATATTCAATATGCGAGCCCCCGATTTCGATGAGTGTCCCTTCAAAATCAAGGTGCAAATCTCTCGCTCTCGCTCACTGAGGAGGCTTGAACCAAACGATTCAAATGCAGCGGTCACTACCGATTGTGGTGTGCTTTCATCAGCTTCGATAACGCCCTCTCCATTACCGCCAACGTGGTGGCAGATAAGGGACGCGGTTATCTCGCTCAAACACCCCATGCGGGCAGTCTCAGCTACAGTAAAATGATTGTCTGCGCCAACCTTCTCAATAAGTACACCTATCGATTGCGCGTCAGACAAACGAATAAAAAACATTCCCTCATCACTAACGCCCTTAGGTTTGTAGTAGGTGCTGTAGTACTCGGACTCCGCAAAACCTTCTGGGGCTATATCTGAAATGAGATAAAAACCCGTTTCAGCGCCCGTCTTAACCAACCCAGAATAGTAAGGACCTATTACATAGGCTGCCCTCAGTAGCTCTGTGTGTAAGTAGTGTCGTTCATCCGAGGGTGCGTGGTCATAGAGACGCTGCGGCGCCCGATCATCGATATAATGCCAAATCGAGCAATGCGAGGCGGAGACGTTAGACAATAAAATATCGGCGAGCACTCCGAAGAACTTATCGGCATGCAAAGCGCCCACCGCTTCGGCAATTTTTGTTAATGTAGATGACTCCACAAGCCCCCCCCCAGCGACACAACCTAAAAGATGACATCAGCGCTAACCACAAGCAATACACAACGTCGGGGAGACCTGCGCCGCCAACGTCTAAAGCAAGCGGTCACGTCCCTGCTCGCTGAGCAAACTTTCGATGTCATCACCTATCGGGAAATTGCAGCGTTGGCTGATCTCCCGTTAGCCTCTTGCTATCACTTCTACCCAAGCAAACTCGCGCTCGTTAGGAGCATTGCCGATGACATGACTGACGAATATCTCAGCAAAGTATTCGATTCAAGTCTCTATCAAGGGATCGATACGCTGGAAGACCTGCTGAAACAGTGGATAGAAATTGCCGCCTCTCATCACATGAAGAGTGTGGCTGAACTCGAAATTTTCTTCGGTGCAGACATACCCATGTCGGTGAGGAATGACTCGTTGGAGCGAGAGAAACTCATTGCCCTGCGACTTTTATCGCTAATTGAGGATTGCCTCGGCCGTATAGCACTCAAACAACCCCGCAACGTTCTTTACTATGCAATCGAGCTGGCGCGAACGTGCTTGGCGCTTGACTACCAAGAACATCGACAACTCACCCCTGAAGGCATTGAGCGCGCTCAGATCGCGGCTACTACGTACACCCTAGCTCATATGTGAGCATTTCCACAGACCCAATTCGCTGGTTAGTTAATCACGAAATTGTGCTGAAAGCTGCTCACTGACACCTGCGGACCAGCCGCCATCGATATTGAGCGCCTGGCCCGATACATACGCACTCTCATCCGCAGCTAAAAAATGATAGACACCGACTAAGTCGTCCAACTTACCCAATCGGCCTAATGGCGTAAGCGTTGTGGCCATCGCATCGCCATAGTCACTTCCGCCCATGTCGGTTGCGATAAAGCTGGGGCAAACAGCGTTCACTCGGATACTTTTGGGCGCCAACTCCAATGCGGCGACGCGAGTAAGACTGTCTACCGCAGACTTTGTTGCAGAGTATTGGCTATTACCAGGAACACCGAGGGTGCTTGCACGCGAGGAGGTGTTAATAATTGAGCCACCGTGATTGAGGTACTCGCTCGCATACTTAAGACCGTAGAACACACCATAGGTATTTACCCGAAAAATTTTATCCAAGTTATCGGTCGTTCCATTCGCAATGTTGAACCAGTTCTCATCGGCAACAATGCCAGCATTGTTTACGAGAATATCAAGACCACCGTGCTCTTCTGATATCGACTTCATTGCATCGCGCACTTGACACTCATCGCTCACGTCTAAGTGAAAGTGTCTCGCCACACCGTCAGCATGTGCCGCCTGAACATCACCCGTGAACACAATGGCGCCCGCTTCCAGATAGCGTTGCGCAACAGCGAGCCCAATTCCACTCGCTCCACCCGTAATCAATGCAACTTTGTTCTTCAATGAAAACATTACCTTTACCCTTTACGCCTTCCCCATTACTTGGGCCTGCACCTGCTTTGAGATGACAGAAAATACGACAACACAAATCGTGGCTGTCACGATCCCGAAAATAAAGACGTTGGTGTAATCCGTGGTGGTAACAATGTTCCCCGCTAGCGCTGGACCATAAGCACCACCCAGTGCCTGGGCAGCGGGTACAAAGATAATCAGCTTACCAGTGCGGTCTAAGTCACCTACGTCCGCCATTAAATACGGCACCAGAAATGCCCATCCAAACTCGAAGAGGAACGCGCCGGACATGAACGCAAAATAACTTGGGGCAGAGAGCAACAATAATTGCCCAGTCAGAAGCACCGCAAATGATAGCCAGTGCGGGACTCTTCGTCCGAACTTCGCGCCCAGCCCCATGGCCACAAGGGCACCCACCATAGCGCCCGCCTTGCCTAGGAAGAGAAGCAAGCCAATACTCGCATCCCCGTATTCCAAGACCTTTGCAGAGCGCTCTACGAAAATCCACGTCGAAATTTGTCCACCGAAATAGATACAGATAGTCAAAATGCCGACCCAAATCATCACCGCACGACTGCCCGTATTTCGTCGCTCTGGCGAAGCCGCCTCTTGAACTTTATCGATGGAATCAGGCTGTGCATTCTCACGAGGTATCCACTTGGCCGTCGCCGCCATCAGCATGAGCGCCACCAGAGAACCCACAGCCACACCCGAATAGCCATATTTAGGTACGACGAGGATCGGGAAGAGTAAGAGCATAAACGCCGGGATGCCCGTCTCGAGCGCTAACTTGCCCCCGAATGCCGAAGCGGAATCCTCAAGGCGCGCCAATATAGGTACAACGATTGAGAACACCGGGCCAAAACACACCCCAACCACGGCCCAGCCCAGGTACCAATACTCTACTGACGGGGTGTAGTTCATGGCCACCATGGCCGCCCCCCCCAGTATGGGCCCCGCGTACATAATGCTATGCCAGTTAATTCGCTCTTGTAGCCAGTAAGTAGCGATAATTGAAACAGCAAACATGAACAAGAACAGCGAGTTCATATACCCGATTTCATTGGGTTGGAAGGCAAAAGTGTCCGCAGCCGAACCGAAAATAACGGGTGCAAAATTAAAGGGCAGGGCACCTGCCGCCGATAGACAGCCGGCTGCACAAATGATCACCCAACGATTGTCTGCATGCATGACGTTCTCCTTGTTACTGTTATTCTGGGGTTACGTCCGAGCACCCATAACCTACTGATACATAACTTAGCTATGGATCGGGCGATCTATAGTAGCCCTTGCTACTTCAGCAATCGACTCGGAGATGGTCGGGTGCGCGTAGATAGAGGTAGCCATATCCATCGGTAATAACTCAGCACTCTTTGCCAATACCAGCTGATTAATCAACTCCGACGCATCCTTACCAATGATGTGGGCACCTAATATCTCATCATTCACACTGTCAGTGATTAATTTTATAAAGCCGAATGGCTGACCTACGGCTATTGTTTTCCCTGCACCTGAGAGCGAAAACTTCGCCACGTTTATCTCTCGGCCCGTCTCGCGCGCCTGCTCCTCAGTAAGCCCGACACTTGCTACCTGCGGCTCACAATAAATAGCCGACGGCACCAGCGTTGTGTCTAATGCAGGCACCTCTTGCCTCCCCAATATCCGATCAATAACTAGCTCAGCCTCATAAATCGCAACGTGTGCTAGCGCGGGTGAGGTGGTGACATCGCCAATGGCATACACGTTAGCAACTGAGGTTTGCCCAGACATGTCAGTCTTAATATGTCCAGACACTTCAGTTTCGACGCCAATCGCTTCCAGTCCCAAGTTGCGGCTGTTAGGACGACGCCCCACTACCACTAACACTTGATCAAAGTGCTCCTCAGAGGTCTCACCCCGATCGGACACCGCTAAGATAATACCCTTCTCCGTAATCGATGTGGGGGACACAGCGCGTCCAACAGCGACTGCCACGCCCGCGGATTCAAAATAACCGGCGAGTGCCTTCGATATCTCTCGGTCCTCGAGTGGCAAAATACGGTCCTGCGCCTCGAATAAAGTGACCTCCACGCCAAGCTTCGAGAGTATGTAAGCGAACTCGCAACCAATCGCTCCCGCACCAACGATTGCCATGCGCTGCGGAAGATGTATCTGTGCCAAGATGCCTGTTGACGACAGCACGACGTCCTCATCGAAGGGAAATTCACTAAGCTCTGTCGGCGAAGATCCGGTCGCCAGAATAATGTGCTGTGCTGTGACCCGCTCTCCGTTGCTCAAGACAAGTTCGTTGGGTGTGGCGAGTGAAGCGGACGCCTGATAAACCGTCACTTTATTTTTTTTCATCAAGCCCGCAATGCCTGTCGTTAACTGCTTCACAACATCGCGCGACTTTTCCTGCATGCGGGCGTAGTCAACACTCCCCGTTGATGTCGCAGCTCCGATCGCAACGAGCTCTTCAAGCTGGTCTACCAACTTAGCTTGATGAATTAAATTCTTTGACGGAATACACCCCCAATTAAGGCAGACGCCCCCCAAACTATCGCGCTCAATAAGCGCCACTTTTAGCCCGGCTTGCGCCGCTTTGATGGCCGCAACATAGCCTCCTGGTCCGCCGCCTACTACAGCCACATCAAACATACGAAGGTCCTTACCTCAGAGCAAAAGAAGGTTGGGGTTTTCGATCGCCTCGTGCATCGCATTCATAAAACGCACGGCAGGATCGCCATCTAGCGCCCTGTGGTCAAACGTGACGCTCACAGGCAATACAGTCTGGATCTTCACCTCACCATCCACGTTCCACGGCTTATCCTTCGGCGTCGAGGGACCTATCAACATGGCATTCGGTAAATTGAGTACGGGTGTACTGCGATGTCCGGGAGGCGCCAACCCCGCAGTGGTTGAGAACGTAATGGTCGAACCGACAAAGTCGTCAGAGGTGCAAGCCCCTTCCTTCGCCTTTTTTATCAGCGCCTTCATTGCTTGATCAAGCTCGACTAGGCCTAATTTATCCGCATGTCGCAACACAGGCACCACCAGGCCAGAGTCATATTCAGTGCTACCCGGGACCGATACCGCAACCCCAACATGCACATCTCTGTAAATATGGATCTGATCATCGACCACGCATGAATTGGCAATTGGCACTCGTCGGATACCATAAATCATGGCCTTTATGAGCATAGCGTTAACGGAAATACGCGTACCCAACTCGTCTTCCTTTGCAACAAGCTGTTGCCGCACATCGAGTAAACGACTGAGATTCGACTCCCAGAAAGAAGACAACTGCGCTGTGCTTTGAAGGCTATCCATCAAGCGATTTGCAATGACCTTACGCATACCGGCCATTGGGATAGTCGCCAAGACTTCACTGTCTTCAGTCGTAATATGCAACGGCGACAATGCAGTCTTCGACTGCAGTTGTGCCTCTACATCGCGCTTAACGATTCGGCCTCCCGGCCCAGTTCCAGTAACTCTTTGAAGGTCTAAGCCCGCGTCTTTGGCCATACGCTTTGCGAGTGGAGAGGCGATTATACGACTTGTGTTTTTCGACAGAGGCGCTTTTGCAGGGTTTTCACTCGAGGCGCGACTTTTATTTGCCGTAGGTAGGGCGCTCCGCTCAGGCGGCACGTTCTGAGCCGATGGTGCAGACACAGCGGCAGCCGCCGCCGGTGCAGGTGCAGGTGCAGGTGCAGGTGCAGGTACAGCTTCACCCGCACTGTGAGTCGCTTCACTACTGGCATTGAAGTCCTCTAGGGACTCGTAAAAAACACCCAATACGGTTCCACAGTCTCGAGTCTCCCCCGCCTCAACGAGAATGCGAAAGTAGCCGCTGTCAGGAGCTTCCACCTCGTAGGCGGTTTTTTCGGTCTCAACGGTCAACAATTGATCGCCCCGTTGTATCTGATCACCATCAGAAACGAGCCACTCAGCGACCGTCCCCTCGTTCATTGCCATTGCCAACTTAGGCATCACGTATTCTATAGACATGCTAGACCTCAGGCACAAACGTAGCGAACTGCGTTTTCAATTTTCTCCGGATTCGGACGCAGATAATCTTCCATATAACCACCCGGAATTGGCATATTTGGGAAGCAAACACGTTGAATTGGCGCGTCAAGCAGGTCGAAAGCTTGCTCGACAATGCGCGCCGAGACTGTGGCCGCAAAGCCGCCAGACTCCCAATCCTCGTCCACAATAACAATGCGGTTCGTCTTCTCCAGTGACGTCAGAATCGTCTCCATGTCGATGGGCGAGAACGAAATTGGGTCTATAACCTCCATACTGATTTCATCACTGAGCTTATCTGCCACTTTCAGTGCAAATTGGAGCTGCTCACTGTTCGCGAGCACTGTCACGTCGGAACCGACGCGCTTAATGCTGGCTTTATCGAGTGGGAGCTCGTAGCTCTCTTCGGGTACATCCCCCTTCAGCATCATGATTCCCGTACACCATGGAATCATCACGGGGTTGTTATCCCTTATTGCTGCTGTAAAGATGCCCTTGGCGTCATAGGGCGTTGAGGGAATCACTACGCGCAGTCCCGGCGCTCGGCTGTAGTACCCGTGAATAGGCATTGCGTGATCATTCGCCGTACGCTTCCCAATACCCCATGCTCCCGTCATAACCAACGGCACGGGGCGCTTGCTTCCATGCAAAAAGTACTGCTGACCGGTCATCACTGCGGTTTCCGTGAATACTGTCATGGCGGTACTTGCAAACATGAAGTCGACGATCGGGCGATAGCCCTGCAGTGCACTACCAAAGGCAGTCCCGTGCATTGCCGACTCCGAAATAGGCGTATCGACAATCCGCTCTTCACCAAACTCGTCAATGAGGTCTAGGGTGTGTGGATATACGCCACCACGGACATCCTGACCGACCACAAAAACCTTCTCGTCGCGGCGCATCTCTTGCTGGATGGCCTCACGAATAGCATTAACATATGCAAGCTCTCTCATCAGACAAATACTCCGTCACGAGGCGCATAAAGGGTCGCCATTAACTCTTCCTCTGTGGGTGATTCGACAGGGCTGTCGTCCGCGAACTTCACTGCACGCGCCACCTCCAGCTCTGCATCCTCGTGTATTTTTTCGATCTCAACGTCGGTGAGTAACGACTCAGCCCGAGCGCGTTCAGTCGCAACTAGAACAGGATCGCGCTTTAACATCGCCTCATACTCTTCTTTCTCACGCGGCTTCCAGCCCCGGAGGTCGCGATTGCCAATATCATGCTCTTTAAAACGAAGGCACTTGGCCTCAACAAAGGTTGGACCGCCACCGGTACGAGCGCGCTCTATCGCTGGGATGACTGCCTCGGCAATAGCGAATACGTCTTGCCCGTCTTCGACGATGGTCGTTGGAATATTGAGGCCCTCCGCGATCGTGGATAGATGCTCCGTGGGGTGCATCTCCTCAACTTCAGCAAAAATGGCAAAGCCATTGTTTTCGCAAAAGTGCACGATAGGTAACTGCCAATTTGAAGAGAGCAGCAGACCCTCGTGCGATCGACCTGTTCCCATCGCGCCATCACCAAAGCAGTTCATGACAACCTGGCCCCGATTATTACGCTTAGCCGCCCAGCCGAAACCCGTGCATGGAACAAAGTTGTGCCCAATGTACGCGGTGGTACCAAACACATTATTTTCAGGGTAAGCGTAGTGCCATGCAGCGCGCCCTTCGCAACAGCCAGTGCTCTTGCCCGCATGCTCCGCAATGTAGGGCTCGATATCGATCCCTTTACTCAGCATATGAGTGATACCGTGACCGCGATGGTGCGGGAACAAAATATCATCGTTGGTGAGAAACGAACCCGCCGCGACACCCGGAGCGATAGCGCCTTCTGCAGGGTGATAAAAACCAATCAGCTTTCCCTGCATCATCCGGCTGTACATCATCTTGCCGAACTTGTCGGCTCTTACTAGATTCGTAAAAAGCTTGATGCGTTGCTCTTTACTGAGCACCTCTTTCTTCTTTGCCACAGTACACCCAACCCAATTCGTATTGTTTGAACAAAAAAACGCCGGCTTCTTTTCAGTTCAAACAATCTGAAGAAAAGCCGGCGCATCCGCGATCAATTAGAAATCGAAACGAAGTCTCGCTCCATATTGACGCGGCTCACTGATAAAGCCACCTACATCGCTAAACGTATTGGTCCAGTAAATCTCATTACCGAGATTTCTTCCGTAGAGCGACAACTGCCAACCGCTTGATGACGTAATCGAATAATTCGCGTCTATGAGGGTATAGCTTTGTGCGCCAAACTTGCCATTCGGCCCGTTTACGTCGGTGTAATGGTCTCCGGTGTGGTTGACCATCAGCTGAGCTGCGGTTTGCATATCGCCACCCATTGATGACTCGTAGCGAACAAAGCCACCGACAGCGGAGTCGGGAGCAAATGGCAAGTCATTTCCGTCAAATGCGCTAGCGTCTGAAATTTCGGTATCGAGCAGCGACGCATTTAAACCTAGCTGCAGACTTTCAGAGGCATTCCAAATAACCTCTAGCTCGAAGCCTGTTACGTCAGCCGAATCCATATTCGCCATAGTATTAAGCTCACCAAAGGGCTCAATAACGGTCGGAATCTTCTGCTGAACATCCTGATAGTCGTAAATGAAGACCGCCGCATTCACTCGAAGGTCGTCGGAGGGATCCCACTTCATACCGAACTCATGAGAGAACAGCTCCTCGTCGTCGAACGAAGCCAACTCACCCGTAGAGGTAAAGGCGTCAGATCGGTAACCGCCACTCTTCAAACCCTTCGAGTGAGAGTAGTAAAGCAACATCGTATCCGATGGTGTGTAATCGACACCAAGCTTGTAGCTAATTCCGTCGGTGGTGAACGTCTGTGGTGGCGCATCAGGAAGTCGATTATCCGCAAGGTTCCACTCGAACACCAAATCAGTAGGCTGATCTATGCTGCCACCTAGGTCTGGACCGAAAGGAGGCGATCCATACCACGTTGCGTAGAACGGCTGTCGTCGCTCCTCATCATCGTATCGGAGACCACCTGTCAGCTTGATCGTGTCAGACATCTCGTACTCAACATGCGAGAAGATACCCAGCGACTCGTTGTGGTGCTCATAACGATAGTTAAAGGGCGCAAAGAAATAACCGATCGAGTAGTGGTCGTCGTCATTCTGATTGATTTCGCTGTCCGAGTAGAATCCACCCACCAGCCAGAAGAGGCGATCGTCCGTGACCTCGTAGCGAACCTCTTGGGTCAGCTGGGTAAACTCTGTGAAGTACACCTGAGTGAAACCTGGCGCTGCAGGAGCTTGCCCCGCACCACCGTTCGTATCTAGACCGCCCGCACGGTCGAAATAGTCATAACCCGTGATGGACACTAACTGTGCGTTGTCGCCCATATCAAAGGTCATTTCCAAAGAGGCGCCCTTAAACTCAGAGTCGCGTGTAAAAACAAACTCGTTGGAAACATTCTCGTCAAAGACATCGGGGTCTCCCGTGTTTGTAGCACTGTCATACAAACTTGTTGTGGGGTGGTTCTCACCACGATCGCGTGCGTAATGCGCAATCGCCAAAATCTCTACATTCTCAAGGTCCCAGAGCAACTGGCCGCGCACAGCCATCGTGTCAACATCACCCGGATCTTCATCCGCGATACCAAAAAACTGGGCGCGCTGATCCATCTCTGGATCGGTTGGAAGCGAACCCGGCCTTGGCTGTCCCGGGAAAGTAACATTGTCATAGGGGCCGTCTGCAGTGATGCTCTGCATGGAAATCCGCCCCGAAAGCGTATCGGTAATTGCACCACCGACAGCGCCTTCCATTTCAAAGCGGTTATAGCTGCCAAATCCCGCCATTGCATAGCCTTCAGTTTCCTGAGTTGGCTTGTTTGTAATCACACTCACGGCACCGCCCGTTGTGTTCTTACCCCAAAGCGTTCCCTGAGGGCCCTTAAGAATCTCTACACGCTCAAGGTCGAAAAGCTGTACGCCGCTGTTGATGTTTGAGGCCTTGTAGATACCGTCTACATAAACCGCAGCAGCGGGTGATGTACCAACACCGAAATCGTTTACGTTAACGCCACGAATGGTAAAAGTGGGCGCGTTGCCGTACTCCATGTTTATCTGGACGCCGGGCGTGATCGCAGCCAGCTCTTTCGCACCCGTAACACCTAACGCCGACAACTGCTCACCTGTGTAAGCCGATACGGAAATGGATATATCTTGTGCGTTTTGTTCCCGCTTCTGGGCGGTCACGACAACTTCTTCAAGCATGCTCGACTGAGCGTTAACCTCGGCGCCCAGCAATACGCCGAGGGCGGCGGCTACACCGACGACGCTTTTATTTTTCGTAAAGTTTCTGATTTTCATGGGTGGAGACTCCTTTTAATCATTTATTAGTAGGACCACACCCTTAAGGCTAACTCAAACCAAAAACTATTCGAGTTTTAATTTGTACCGCAATTGGGTTACCGAAAATGATCGAAGAAAACGCTCAAAAAGCAGCAATAAGAACTAATCACTGCGATGAAAAGAGAACGTTGCACAATGCAAACCGCTGCCACAGAACGCGTAAACCTCGTCGAACGGCACTGGTATCGGCTCGATACCTCTGGCATCGAGGTCTGACATGAACTGCGTAGCAGACTGAGTCACCATGTGAGCCGTTGGTGAAAGTGGTACTGAATTACCAGCGCCAGCACGGCACTCAGTGGTCGTTAATGGGATTTGCTCCCAAGATGCGAGATCGTAAGGGAGCGGGGTCAAAAGCACCTCAGGATGAACCGCCAGCAGGCCTTCTGAGACCAACGGCATTAAGGTATCAATGTGGTAACCGAAGTTAGCATCGAAGTAAACGACCTCAACCGACCAGCCCCACGGGGCAAGCATTCGCCTAAGCACCTCAACACCTAACTCGTTACCGGAACTTCTGGGCACTGATTGCTTGCCAATATCGGAACGATCGAAAACACCCAAACCAACAAGAACGCGCTTGCCTGGCAAAATTCTAATATCACCGGGTGAGAGTCCCACGCCCACAAAGGAGGGTAGCGGGAGCGGATCTGGCATCGTCAACCACACAGCCTCAGGGTCCGACTCAAACAAGCCCATAAAGGCTTCAAGATACTCAACGCCGTTGTATCGGATGCTGGGCTGGGTTTCACGGAAGCTAACCAAAAGATTCCCAAAAACCTCACCAAATGCTTGAGCATGGTAGGCCCAATGGCGCCCAAATTTCCCCAACCAACCGCTGGTGTAATTCACTACCGCATCGGGTGGGGGTTGAGTAGTTTGAATGACGGCAACGCCGCGAGACTCGAGAATATTGCGATACGTCGACAAACCCTCACTCATTGCTTCCCAAAGTTTAGGGTCGGCGTCCCTGATGTGCATGCCGCGATGTTCCGCCATCCATGCCAATTCGTCTTTGGGGAGGGAGCGCATACTGGCATACCACGAGGGATGGAATGGGTCCGGTATGTAAACTGACTCGGGGTTTCCGAGTATGGCGCCTCGTAACGTTGCAAACTCACTTTCTACAAGCACTTTCTGCCCTGACGCTTGAGCTCTTAAACCTCGCACCATTTCCGTATCAGGGGTCGCCAGGGCCTCGTTAGCCAGCGTTTCGGTCCACTCTATCGGAGTGTTCATACTCGATCCTTACAAATAATTCGACGGTGTGCCGGAAGACAATGGTGCCTGTAACAGCTCAATGATGTTGCCATCACAATCCTTTCCGTAGACATAACGAGAACCATCACCAAAGTCTATCGGCTCGCTATGAAACTCCATGCCGCAGTCTTTCATTCGACGATACTCCTCATCGACGTTATCCACCTCGAAACACAAATGTGCGATGCCAATATCAACGCTGCGTCTTGCCGGCTTTAGCGGCGCCGGACTCTCGAACTCGAAAATTTCAATGAAGGCCTTCCCTACCTTAATGTGTGCAAAACGCGCCGCTGAATCGGATACTTCAAGACTACGATCGGCGTGTTGTGTCCCCACCTCCCATCGCGCCTCAGGTACAGCGAGCTCTGCACCAAACACACGACAATAAAAATCAATACAACGATCTAGATCTGGTGTGGACAACGCGACATGGTGTAATCCATAGTTCATCGAACTTTCTCCTCGGAAATGAAAATGCAGCTATCTAAAACAATGACACTGGTTACCGGTGCCAATGGCGCTCTGGGGTTAGCTATTTGCCGGGCTATTCAGGCCGAGGGTGGCAATATTATCGCTACCGACGTACACGCCAGCCCGAATCAAAATCTCAAACTGGACGCCGATGATCAATATATTTCTGCTGATCTCACCAGCGCTGAGCATATAAAACAGCTTTGGCGTTCGTTTGAAGCTGGCAATGTTTGTGTGACGGGCATAGTCAACAATGCTGGCGCTGGTCTAACTAAGCCTGTTGGAGATATTCTCGAATCCGAGGTAGACCTCTTACTCTCGGTGAATGTGAAAGCACCATTTTTTATGTCGCAATACGCAATCAAACACTTTCGGGATACGCAGGCACAGGGAAATATCGTCAATATCGGATCCGTAGGTAGTTCGGTTGGCACCTCAAATTACTCGGTTTACACGATGAGCAAACATGCCATTGCCGGTATGACGCGAAGCTTGGCTGTTGAAGTTGCGGCAGAGGGTATTCGCGTTAACGCTGTTTGTCCGGGGCCAATTTGGACACCTATGCTCGAGAAGGCTGCCTTGGAGACCCTTGGCCTCTCTTCGCCCGAGGAAGTTGCCCAACATCAGGGGGTACCACTAGGCCAGCTCGGTAAGGCCGAAGACATCGCAAACGCTGTATGCTGGTTGTTATCCGCAAAATCGGGTAACTGCGTTGGCTCATTGCTCTCATGTGACGGTGGCTACACGGCGCATTAGCCACGCGTTGATCGCGCCGGTTACTTAAGGTCAATACAAGACTCTCGTAAGAAAGGAGTGCAGCGAAGGCAACGTTTTTACGCAGGTCTAGCCCGGTAAAAAGATGCTTTGACCACCATCAACAACAAGAACACTTCCGGTCATAAACCCCACTGATCTACTCGCAAGCATCACAATTAACTTATCGAGCTCTTTAGGGTGTCCGAACCTATTCAGAGGAATCTGGTCAATTATGCTTTGCCTTTTTTCTCCGCGCACATACTGGTCTGTCATTTCACTCGAGAAATAACCGGGGGCAATTGCGTTCACTAATATGCCGTGCGGCGCTAACTCCAATGCGAGCGAGCGCGTCAGTTGATTTAGACCCGCCTTACTTACGCTGTAATCAGCGTCCGTATTTGCCCGAACACCCAATACCGAAGATATATTGATAATCGCGCCTGGACGCTCGTGTTCAATCAGTCGCCTAGCGACGATCTGACTCAATCGAAGTGGTGCTGCCAGATTAATTTCAAGCGTTCGACTCCAATCATCGGCGTCTAGCGCGACAGAGCCCATACCTGCACCACCCGTTCCAGCGTTATTCACGAGGGTGGTGACTACTCCAATTTTGGATTCTAAGTCTAATAAACCTTCATGAAATGCCTCTATTTCTCCGACATCCAATGCCCATGGCGTCGCTTTCCCGCCCCCTTGGACAATCTCGTCAGCCAATGACTCTAGACGATCAGCGCGACGTGCAAGGCAAATAACGTGCGCACCCGCCTGTGACAGCGCTCGAGCAAATTGCGCCCCTAAACCACTTGCAGCCCCCGTAACCAGACAGACTTCTGAGGAAAGATCATTATTGGTCATACATTTTTGTCAACATGCGGTTAACCCTCCGTCCAGGACGATAGAAGCGCCATTCATAAAGCTATTATTATTCGATGAGACCCAAAGCAAGGCTTGAACAATTTCCTCTGGCGTTGCAATACGCCCCATGGGAATACGTGAGGTGGCCGCCGCGTCGAGACCACTGTCAGCCGAAGCTCGAATCTCCGACATCATGGGTGTTTCACTAAAACCCGGACAAATGGCATTAACCCTTATACCTTCTCTCGCATTTTCGACGGCAGCCGTTCGAGTGAGCCCAACAACACCGTGCTTGGCTGCACCATAAGCACCTAACCCCGGGGCACCGAGCACACCCGCCACTGACGCAACATTGACGATAACGCCTCCGCCCTGTGCACGCATACGCGTAAGTTGTTCTCTCATGGCGAAAAAGACGCCGGATAAATTAATCGCCAACATCTGTTGCCATTCATGGTCTGTCAGGCATTCGAGATTCATGACAGCTTGTGCTTTGCCCGCGTTGTTAATGGCCACATCGAGCCTGCCCCATTTTGCGTCAATGTCGCAAAACGCAGCACTCAACTGATCAGAGGAGGTCACATCGCATTGCATGGCGATGGCGCGCTCCCCAAACCGATCGCATACCTCGGACAGCTTAGCTAAATCTACGTCAATCAAAGCCAGCCGCGCTCCGCACTCATAAAAACGTTCCGCTGCTAACCTGCCGAAGCCAGACGCCGCGCCCGAGATAAAAACGACCTGGTCATCAAAACTAATTTTCACTGCTCCCCCTTTTGATTTTGGCAGACATAAACAAGCACACCCGCCCTGACGCAGACCCGCTTACCTTTGGTAAGACTTACCACACCGACTGTTGCGTCGCACTGACACCACTCAAATGACTGGCGCTACGAGTACGATTATCGTTCATGCATCACTATAAATACCGCTGGTATGCAAGGCGCTGGATGTCACTTTGCTAACACGTGCGCTCAAATAGTTGCTCAGCCTAAGGCACCTCAAGCACACACTTTTGCAAGTCAGTGCGGCCGTACAATACGCCAAAACGACAAACTGCCCAAACTAAAAGGTAAAAGGCGGGAATTGAGACCAGAGACGAGAGACGAGAGACGAGAGACGAGAGACGAGAGACGAGAGACGAGAGACGAGAGACGAGAGACGAGAGAGAATAGCGCTAACGCGTTGGATCGAATAACCACCCTAAGGTTAATGTGCCGCTTTCACCCACCATAATGAATCAGACGAGTGATCAAGGGTGGATCGTCGCTCACAGGCCTCTTATCCAGATCTTAGAAAGTAATCACGCACACCAGTGAGTACCTCACACAAGGCAAATCAACCAGCTACTACCCATCTGCCGTCACCCGATCCTCGTTTCGCTCCCAGAAATTGCCCCAAAAAGCGTCAGTCGTACATATGACAACCATGCAGACCTGCCCCACCCTGTGAAGATCGAAAAAAAAGGGGGCATATGCCCCCTCTTTAATAATGCACGCTGCTTAGAAACGGTAACTGAAGTCCAGACCGTAACCACGCAGTGCTGATGGGTGGTTAAAGGTGCCACCAAACTCAGGTGCAGGAATCACTTCTTGGAGGTATTTCTCATCGGTCAAGTTGCGCCCCCAAGCTGTGAGCGTCCAGTTTGCTGCCTCAAGGCTAATGCGCGCATCAACCGTTGAGTACGCGTCACGCGCTGACTTGGAAAAGTCCGAGTTAAACCCGGGTGCAAAGAAGGCATTCCAAATCGTTGGGGTCTGCTCACCTTGCAGCGTGTGGAAATGGGTCTCACCCACGTATTGATAGTCAACACGCGCCACAAGATCCATACCCGATCCAACAGAACTCACCCACTCAACGCCGAGGTTACCGCTCGTATCGGGCGCCTGTGGCACGTCATTGCCTACAGACAACGGACGGTTTCTGTTCTCTTCGATCTCTGAGTTGAGGAAGCCTGCACCACCGTAGACTGTCAGGTTCTCAGTCATCGCGAACGACGCATCGATTTCAAAACCACTGATCGTCAGCTCATCGATCGTCGTCACTGTTCTCAGAAGACCAAAGGGACCGGCAAAGAATTCGAAGAACTGGTTGTCTTCCACATCAGTGCGGAAAGCCGCACCGTTGATGCGGACACGACGGTCCATGAATTCAGCCTTGAAGCCAACTTCGACCGACGTCGACACTTCTTTGTCGTAGTCGTCAGTGATCTGTAGCTGAGCATCAACCGCTTCACCGGGACCACCAAATCCAGAGTTGAACCAGAAGTTAAGCGTATCGCTCGTACCGACACTGTTGAAGCCACCCGAACGGAAACCGACACCATAAGATGCGTACCAGTTAACGGCATCAGAGGCTGCCCAACTGAGTGTCACTTTGGGTTGGAACTGATTGAAATCAGCGCTTCGGTTGGGAATCGAACCACCCGCTAAGGCAGGGTTAATTGGAAGGGGCGCGAACGTCGCAGGGTCAACCAAGTTCACGTTGAGACCTGAGTTGGAGACGTTGGGCACCTGGTTGTCAACGGTTCGCTCCTCGCGATCGTAACGACCCGCGATCGCAAGTTCGAGAGTGTCGGAAAGATCCCACTCAACCTGACCGTAAAAGGCGGTGACCGTGGTATCGAACTGATCCCAAAATAGTAGGTCGGTTGGGTTAGGGCCTGCCGCGGAAACGTAAGGCTGACGAAGGAAACCGTTACCTGTATCCGCGCCGTAAGCGACAACCACTTCGCGCTCGATTTCTGCCCAATAGGCGCCGGCAATCCAACGTGGACCTGTTTCGTTATTTGAAACAAGGCGCACGTCGATGCTCATATCTTCCTGATTACGCTCTTGGTACTGGTAACCATCACATGAAGTGGGCGTGTAAGGGCCATAGACACCCGCAAAGTCATTAGCAGGATCACCTGACGGCAACACGAGAAAGGGCGCTGCAGCTGGTCCGAACAAGTCGGCACGTGCGAAACTGTTTAGCGTCGTGCGATCTTCCTGACACTGCGGCGTTAATTCGTACCCGTAAAAGGTCGCCGCAGTACCGTCGGAAAGTAAATATTCCTCGAGGTCGGTGTAAGCAAAGCTCGCAACGAGATCCATACCGTCCATGGCGTAGTCAGCTTTGACCGAGAAGTCAGTCGTCGTCTGCTCGTTTTCACCAGGCACGTTAAACGTAAAGTTAAAATCGAGGTCGTTGGGGTCAGCGAAGAAGGCTGGGCTGCCGAAAGCCGCTTCGAAGGCTGGAATAGCAAAGGCGGCATTAAAATTGATAGCACCGCCACTGACGTCGGTATAGCCCGCTCGGAAATCAAGCTCCAGATCGTCGCTCACATTCCAAACGAGACGGCCGCGTGCGCTCGTGTCTTCAAGGTAGTCAACGGTGCCCTTTCCGCCGGAAAAGCTGTTGCTATAAAAGCCATCGGTCTCACGCGTGCTGACTGCGATTCGACCGGCTGCGTTTTCGCCAACAGGACCGCTCAAGACAGCACGAGCTTTGTAACTGTTGTTGTTTCCAGCTCCCACAGCAACTTCTGCTTCAACCTCATCGCCGGGTTTTTTGGTGGTCACGATAATCGCACCAGACACCGCATTTCGCCCATAAAGCGCCCCCTGAGGGCCTTTTAGGACTTCGATTTGCTCAACGTCAAACATTTCCTCGTTAAAGCTGTTTGGGTTGGTGCTCAACACACCATCAACAACGTAGGCAAAGGTTGACTCGGCATCACGTGTGGAGACGATGCCGCGAATACTCACCTGGGTATCACCGACGTTTGCTGTATCCACCAACGTTACGTTAGGAATCAAGCTAATGTAATCACCTGCACGCTCGATACCTGCACGCTCAATAGTCGTCGCATCGATCGCACTGATTGCAATGGGAACTTCTTGCAGATTTTCCGCACGTTTACGAGCAGTGACTACGACTTCTTCTATAGCAAAGCCAGATTCTTGTGACAGTACCGTCGGGGCTTGCGTGGCCGCTGTTGCTGCCAAAACAGCTAGCAGTAGCGGTGACTTTTTATTCAACATGCGTTGACTCCTTTGTTGTTCTGCCGCTTCTGCGGCTTCTTCAAATTAAAAAAACGCTCTTCTAAGTGAAGAGCGAAAATCGCCAATCTCGCGTTTTATACGGTCAAAATCAGAAAGTGGGTGCAACCGGTGCTGGCATATGCGTTTCCGCCTCGCAGCGACTGCGAAGCTCTTCGACGGTACCTCCGCGATTAAACAGCGCAATATCACTGCGATCTGCAACGAGTTGCTCGCGCAGTGCAGTGGTAGCGGCAACGTTCACCGCGCCGTCCTCGATGACAACACCGTAGCGTCTCGCACCCTCTGCGGTGACCAAACCTCGGTCGACGTCGACCTTCACTAACTCAGGATCACGGGCGAAGGGGTCACCCCAGCCGCCACCACCCCAGGTGTTAAAGTAAAGGACGTCCCCCTCTTTGACCTTGATGCCTTCAACCTTCGCTGGCAGCCACTCCTCGCTCCCGTCGGTTCGAACAAGGCGCTTCGTTGAACGGCGTCCTGTCTCTCCACCGAGCACACCCCAAGGGTACGTTAACCAGCGCTCATCGTGGATGCCGATTTGCCCATCGGCCAAGAAGCGGTAGGCGACAGATAAGCCGTTACCTCCGCGATGCAGTCCCGCACCACCAGAGTCCGGAATCGTTTCGTAGCGCTCAATGCGCAAAGGGAAGTAAGACTCGATAAATTCATTTGGAACGTTGGTAAAGCCGGGCCACAAGCTGTGCCCGTCGGGTCCATCACCCACTGGTCGACCTGGAACTCCTCCAAAGCCGATCTGAAAGAGCTGGAACCACTCGCCTTTCTTGTCATAACCACTGTAGAACAGGTGTGGTGAGTCAGAAAAACCGGCAGCGTTGAGCATCATCTCGGGCGCTCCCATCCCTAGAAGGGCTCCCAAGATATCGAAGATCCGACCGAGGGCGTGCGTTCTTCCTGAGAGCGCCGCCGGATACTTGGGCTTCAACAGCGTGCCCTCAGGGATGCGAACATCCACGAGGTCGTAGAACCCATCATTGAAGACAATTTGCGGATCGACCACGTTAATCGTGAACGAGCCAAAGAACATCTTGAACATGTCTTCGTTTAGGAAGAAATTCACCGAGCTCTGCGCTTGCGGATCAGTTCCTGCAAAGTCGAAGATCGCCTTATCACCCTCACGCCAGAGCGTGCACTTGATCTTGTAAGGACCCATGCCCATACCGTCATCGCAAATATAATCTTCAAACTCGCGTGGCTCTTCCGGGATGAACATGCCGATGATGTGCTTCATAGCATCGTAGTTACGCTGCAGCATGGTATCCATCGTCGAGTACAGCACGTCATCCCCAAAACGCTCCGCCAACTCAACCACGCGCTTGGCCGCGGTGTTACAGGCAGCAACCAGGGCGTTCAGGTCAAAGCGGTTCCATTGCGGCGTTCGCACGTTGTGCAGAATAAGCTCAAGCAGGTCTTCCTGAAGAACCCCTTTCTTGTAAAGCTTAGTGGGTGGAATGCGGATGCCCTCTTGGAAAATAGTTGTCGCCTCGATCGGGATCGAGCCGGGCACCATTCCCCCGTTATCGGACATGTGGCCGAACATCGCCGACCAGGCAATATGACGGCCATTTCTGAAGATAGGAACCAAAACCACCCAGTCTGGAAGGTGAGATACCGCTGCATTACAGAGGTAAGGATCGTTGGTGAGGATAATGTCGCCCTCTTCGATCTCAGCGTCATAGGCACTCAAGAACGGGCCGATAAACGAGCCGAACTGACCTACCACCATCTTGCCTTCGACATTGGCAATCATGGGGAAACAATCGCCTTGCTCGCGAATACCTGGCGACATGGCGGTGCGGAACAAAACAGCGTCCATCTCTTCACGCGCATTGCGAAGCGCGTTTTCAATCAAATCAACCGTTACGCCGTCGACATCTACCGACTGAAGCGCTTGGTTATTGGTCTGAATAATCGTTGCAGTCATCGTGAGTCCTCCCGATTACGCAGGCTGGATGAGCAAATTGCCCACCGCATCTACGGTTGCTGAATACCCTGGTAAAACGACTGTGGTCGAGTCCATCTCGGAAACAATCGCAGGCCCGGTGACCACATCCTCAGCGCCGAGGCGTCCGCGGTCATAGATGCCCGCGTCGTGCCAATCACCCTCGTAGAAGAAACGGCTCTGGTGAATTAGCGCTCCACTAACGTCACCCGACCCTTTCGGAATCGAAATATCGGCTTTTAAGGTAACCGAAGCGCCCACAACAGCGCGGATCATCAGAATCTCGTGACCATCGCCCAGCTTGAAGGTAAACAGCTGCTCATGCTCCGCGTCGAATTGATCCGTGAGCACCGCAACGCCCTTATCCCTGAGCTCCGCTTCGGTGAATTCGACGGTGATCTGAAACGCCTGACCGGCGTAACGAAGATCCGCTTGATAAGTAACCTCTAAGCGCTCTTCGTCAATACCATCTTCAATAAGCGATTCGCTGGCGCGTGCTTTGAGCGAGAGCAAGTCTTCTGCCAGTTTGTCAGTCGTAAGATCCGATGCCATTGTGATGTAAGTCCGAGCAGCTTCATCCTGCACACGTGTCGTCGCATCACCGTAAGCACATAAAACCCCGGGGCCAGGGGGAACGATGACCGGCCAGGCTTCAGTGAGAATACCCAAAGCATTCGCATGTAAGGGCCCAGCACCGCCAAAACCGACCAGCGCAAAGTCGCGAGGATCGTACCCCTGCTCGACTGACACAAGTCTAAGCGCGCCGAACATTGACTCGTTAACGATCTTGATAATGCCTTCAGCAGCCACCATGAGGTCAACGCCCATAGCGTCAGCGACACTCTGAACGGCGGTAACCGACGCATTACGATTGATCTGCATATCGCCGCCGAGCTGCACATCTGATGGCAGGTAACCTAGCACCACGTTTGCGTCACAAACGGTAGGCGCCTCACCACCCTTCATGTAACAGGCGGGACCCGGTACAGCACCGGCAGACTCAGGGCCGACGCGTAACGCTTTAGTGAGTTCTGGGACAAACGCGATTGAGCCCCCACCTGCACCCACGGTGCGAACATCGACTGACGGAGCACGCACCCGCACATCCCCCACGAATGTCTCACGACGGACACGGGCGCGCCCATTTTGAATAAGCGCCACATCAGTAGAGGTGCCGCCCATATCGAAGGTCAGAATATTGCTGAAACCGGCTTTCGTGCAGAAAAACAGCGCGCCGGTAACGCCACCCGCGGGACCTGACATGAGCAAATTCACTGGAGATTCAGCAGCGGCTCGACTCGACGCGAGCCCACCATCAGAGCGCAAAATTGACAGCTGAGTATCTTCACCCAAGCGCTCGTTCAACGCGCCCTGAAGATTATTCACATATCTCGCAACCTCGGGGCGAACATAACTGTTCACCACGGTTGTCTCAGTGCGCTCGTACTCCTGCATTTCAGGTACGACTTCGCTGGAGATCGAGATAGGAATATTGGGGAAGAACTCCTGCGCAATGTCACGCGCGCGCTGCTCGTGTTCACCGTTGATGTAGGCATTAATAAAGCAAATTGTCAGCGCCTCTATGTCGTCAGACATATCCGTCTTCAACGACTCACGAAGCGCTGCCTCATCGAGATCTGCTACAACGCTTCCATCAGCTGCGATTCGCTCTTTTGCCCCAATCGTAAGTTCAAGAGGCGCCAACAGAGGCTTTTTAACAAACGTCACCCAGCCACCTAGTCCCCCGGGGCAGAAGGAGCGAGCGACTTGAAGCGTATCTTCAAAACCTGAGGTTGTAATGAGACCAACTTTGGCACCGCGGCCCGTCAAAACAGCATTCGTCGCAACCGTCGTTCCGTGCATCACAAGCTTAATGTCTGCAGGGTCAATGCCCGAGGAGTCGCAAATTTTTGCGACACCATTTAATACACCAATTGATGAGTCCTCGGGAGTCGACGGCACCTTCGCCGTGTTGGTCTCGCCCGTATCTTCATTGAGTAGCAGGAAGTCGGTAAACGTTCCTCCCACGTCGACGCCAAGACGGTATGACATGTTTTACGTCCTCTTATCTCGTTATTCAGTTGGCGATTTTCTGCCAGTTATTGGTAAGCCAGTAATGTGCGCGGCCGCCTTGCTGAGCACCCATCATCTGCGTCAAGCACTCAACGCTTTGTAAAAGTGCCTCCATATCGATGCCTGTCGACAAGCCAGCACTCTCGCAGAGCATGACCACGTCCTCGGTTGCAACATTTCCTTTCGCACCGGGCGCAAAGGGGCAACCTCCGAGA
>Ga0255752_10000785_pt1 | contig 38548 bp, 30 predicted proteins | sample 011ome_25_FD_179952 | JGI IMG/M metagenome (GOLD analysis project Ga0255752, IMG submission 179952) | Coastal salt marsh microbial communities from the Groves Creek Marsh, Skidaway Island, Georgia - 011512CT metaG (version 2) | ecosystem: Environmental > Aquatic > Marine > Intertidal zone >... | reverse complement strand
AAAAAAATGTACTCTTTTATTTAATTTTAAATCTGGTCTATAGTCTTGATGCTGTTCATTTGAAAAGTAACTAAAAAGCGTCTTGTAATGCAACAGATGTTCTGGAACATCATTTTGGGCAAAAAAGGCGACTATTTTTGCTTCTTCAACGATTGAGGTTTCACCTCGATCATATGTTTTTAAAAGCTCTTCAATTGGCTGTAACTCCATAATTATGTGCTTTAATTAATTTTTCTTTTAATGTCTTTCTTGCTCTTGAAAGTGCAACTCGAATAGCGGTTTCTTTCATGTCTAATACCTCTGCAATTTCTTTAAATTCGTATTGCTCTATATCTCTTAGTTGAATGACCAACTGCTGCTGAACAGGTAAAGTATTTATGAGTTTTTCGACTAAACTCACACTATCTCTTACCTCTATCTTGTTTTGTAATTTTTGATTATGGTCTTCATAGTTATTATGGGCAATTTTTAAATTCTGAGCGTGTTTGGATTTCAATTTATCTAAACAATGATTTCGAGTAATTGTCATCGCAAAAGCTTCAGGATTTTTATATGAACCCAATTTTTCACGTAAATTCCATAATTTTAAAAGAACGTCCTGTGTGGCATCCTCTGCCTCCTCTACAGAAACCAAAAACCGCTTTGCAAAACGATACAATTTATTTTTGAAAGGATCAATTAGTGCTATGTATTCTCTTTCATTCATAAATTTGGTCCTGTTACTATTATAGACGATTGTAAAATAATTTTGTTACAAGAACAAAATTATTATTATTTTTTGGTGTAAATTGTGGTACAAAATTTGCTTGACTAAAGATAAAAATATTTATATATCAAACGACAACCAAAAAATACTAAACGCATGAAAACAAAAGTTAAATATATAGTACTAACATTATTAATTGGGTTTTCATATGGTTGTTTTGAAGATAATGATGACAACGTAACAGGTTCAGGCAGTATAAAAGACTTTGTTTGGAAAGCTATGAATAGCGTTTATCTATACAATGCTGATGTTCCAGACTTAGCAGATGATCGCTTTATTACTGACTCCGATTACAACAGTTTTTTAGACGGATATTCTTCTCCAGAAACCTTATTTGAAAGCTTGGTCTACGATCGTGAAAATGTTGATCGTTTTAGTATAATTACCAATAATTATTTTGAATTAGAACAATCACTTAGTGGTATAAACAAAAGAAGTGGTGCAGAATTCAATTTCTATCTTGTCCCTGGAAGTTCTACAGAAGTTTTTGGTATTGTTCGACTTATTCTACCTAATAGTAATGCAAGCCAAACCTCCCTCACAAGAGGACAAGTTTTCAATAAAGTCAATGGCACAACAATGACTATAAGCAATTATAGGTCTCTATTTAGTAGTGATACTTACACCATAAATTTGGCAAATTATGATGATAACAATACCGATGATATTTCAGATGATAGCATTAGCGATACGGCAGAAGCTATTACATTAATCAAATCTATATACACTGAAAATCCAGTATACAAAACAGAAATTTTTAACTTGAATAACAAAAAAATTGGATATCTAATGTATAATGGTTTTGTTGGAGAATTTGATTCAGAATTGAACAATGCTTTTGGAACATTTAAAGCAGAAAATATTGATCATCTTATTTTAGATCTTCGCTACAACCCTGGCGGTAGTGTAAGAACTGCAACTGCACTGGGGAGTATGATAACAGGCGGGTTTAATAATCAAGTTTTTGCAACATTAAAATACAATGAGGATTTGCAAAACAATAATTACGACTATGTTTTTACTGATGAGCTAACAAACGGTACAGCTATTAATAGTTTGAATTTGGACAAAGTTTATGTATTGACCTCAGGCGCTTCTGCCTCTGCTAGTGAAATGATTATCAATAGTTTAAAATCATATATAACAGTGGTACAAATAGGAAGTACTACTGTTGGAAAGTCTCAAGCCTCACAAATTATTTATGACTCATCAAATTTTGGAAGAGCCAATGCAAATCCGACACACACCTATGCCTTATTACCTCTTATTGCAATAACTGTAAATAAAGATAATATTGTAGTTCCCTCCTCTGGCCTAGTTCCTGATATTGAATTTAAAGAAAAAGCAGCAAATTATGGAATTTTGGGTGACCCCACAGAACCCCTTTTAGAAGCTGCTTTAAACGAAATTCAAATTTCTGGTAGGTATTCAAATCTTGAATCCAACAATAGTGATGAAATCACGATTTTGAATGCATTAGATTCAAAAAGCACGTTAATGATTGCAGACTAGCCTAAAAACTATATTTTTGTAAATAATAAATCATATAACTTTTATGGCGTCATCTGTTATTAATAAAAAAATTTTGATAATTGCTGTTATTATGTTGGCTGCTGTACTCACTAGACTAGTTCCTCATCTTCCAAACTTTACCCCTGTTACTGCTATAGCACTTTTTGGTGGTTTGTATATTTCAAACAGGATTTTGGCCTATGTTTTGCCTCTCATTATTATGTTTATTTCTGATATTTTTCTCGGCTTTTCTTCCATTACATTATTTGTTTATGCTGGTTTTATGCTAGTAACACTGATTGGTACACAAAGAAAAAAACCTAGTATTCTTACTATATTTCTGGGGAGTTTAAGCTTTTTTATTGTTACAAATTTTGGCGTTTGGTTGCTGGGCTATCCAAAGACTTGGACTGGTTTAGTAGAATGTTACACCCTAGCCTTGGCTTTTTTTAGAAATTCTTTGTTAGGTGATTTTTTCTATTCTGGAGTAATGATTATTGGATTTAATTTTATCCAAAAACACTATTTACAAGAAGTAAAATAACTTTAATTAGAACGATCGGCTAATATTAAATCCAAAGTGAAAATCACCATCGGTCCAATTGCCGGTACTGTTACCCAAGGCAGTGTTAGCATTCATAAACTGAGAATTTGTGAAGTGTAATTGAAACACATGTCTTCCCGTTTCAAAATCAAATCCTACAGAAAGTGGATTATTATAAAGTGAGTTTTTAGAACGATTCAAATGTGCACCATATTCCAAATTAAAAGACCAACGCTTACCAATTTGTAGCGTATTTCATCTCTTCTTATTGCTTAACAACACGCTTTGTTTGAACGGCATTATCAGTTACAATCTGTACCACATACATTCCTGATGCCCATGAGCTTGTATTAAGTTTTGGGTATGCTTTTTTAAGGGTTTTTTGTAGAGTTTGTTTTCCTAAAACATTGTAGACCTGAACGTTAGCAGACTGTATGTTTTGTGGGAATTCAAAATTTAATTCATCAACTGTTGGGTTGGGGTAAATTTCAAATTCTTCCATTGTAAAATATGGAGAACTTAGTACAAAAGACCCAATAGCTCCACCTCTATTAGAATGATAAGCCATTGACAAACCACTTCCTTTAGCCCAAAGTAAATTGAAATTACCAGTATTTGTGGTAAAAACATAATCTGCTGAATCGCCAGTGTCCAATGCACGAGTAGCTACAATTGTACGAACACTTCCTGGCGAATCGTTTGAAATAACCGTCCAATTTTGTGATTCAGTTGAATTAGGTTCACTTGTAGAACCAGTCAATTTTGCATCAACAAGGCCATTAGTATTGTAAAGAATAACGTCTTCTCCACCAAAACCCATACCATTCCCAGTGTTAACATCCAAAGCAACTCCCAGCCAGACGTTTGAAGGGCCAACCATTGTCATAGTTACCGTATCATTTGGGCCATCAACATCAAATTGTACTGTAAAGCCAGGTGTGAGTGTAATTTCACCAGTAGTGGTATATTGTGCTTGAGTAATAAAAAATGTAAAAACAAAGAATAGAAGTGTATTTTTTCGCATAAGCTATTGGTTTATTTTAAAAAGTATATTCATACGTTTATCATTTTGCATAACTGCAAAATCCATGGGCGATTGCCCAACGTTATTTTTATGGTTAGGATTGGCACCTGCTTCTAAGAGTATCAGTACTAAATCATAGTTCTTAAACATGACGGCATAATGCAACGCTGTAGTTTGATTGGCATCTTGTAGATTGACGTCTGCTCCAGCAGCTATTAATAGTTTAGAAATTGGATTATAACCTTTAACGGCCGAGGCCATCAATGGCGAACCGTCTTTTGTAGTACCATTGATGTCATCTATATTTTGTATAATATACCTTACAACATCAATATTGTTGTAGTAGCAGGCCAAAACAAGTGGCGTACTCCCTCTTTCGTCTTTTTGTGTTAAAATAGAAGTATCACCATTTGAAAGTGCTTTAAAATCTTCTACACTACCATGGCGCGCAAGGTCAAAAATTGAATCTTGAGCACACAAAACTTGCGTGATTAATAAAAGAGATAGTATTATTTTACTTCGATATTGCATTGATCTAACTTAACTTGTTCTAATAAGTCATCAAAGCCGATACATCGGCCTTTAACTTTTAAGTTGGTGTTCAATACATTTTTGGGAAGTTCTTTTTCAAATTTACAGTAAATTTTGTTATCTAGTGTTAAAAAACTTCATTTAATTTTGGTGACAACACCCTTCACAAGACTAGTTTTACCTAGAAATTTATATTACAAAAGAGGACAATATGATAAAATTCAATGGTACTTTTGATGTAAATGCAGATGACTTTACAATAGATTTTCCAAAAATTGTTTGTCATAAAGTCAGTGATACAGTGACTATTTCTTTAGATTTTCAACTCATAAAAAAGGCGACTAAAACGTCGCCTCTTTTTTGATTATTTACTCAAATACATTTTGCGTCTTGCATACAAGTCATAAAACTCATCGTCTTTTAGACTGTCTATAAATAAAATACTTTCTCCAGTACTTTTCATTTCTGGGCCCAATTGTTTATTCACATTTGGAAACTTATTGAATGAAAACACCGGTTGCTTAATGGCATAGCCATCCAAATGTGGTTTAAAATCAAAATCAGTAACTTTTTTATCGCCAAGCATCACTTTAGTAGCATAATTCACATAAGGTTCTCCGTATGCTTTTGCAATAAAAGGTACTGTTCTAGATGCTCTTGGGTTGGCTTCAATGATATATACTTTATCATTTTTAACAGCAAACTGGATATTGATTAGACCAACAGTATTTAGAGCAAGTGCAATTTTCTTTGTATGATCTTTAATTTGTTGCATTACCAAATCTCCTAAATTGAATGGTGGAAGTGTTGCATTACTATCACCAGAATGGATTCCACAAGGTTCTATGTGCTCCATAATTCCGATGATGTATACATTTTCTCCATCGCAAATCGCATCCGCTTCTGCTTCAATGGCACCATCTAAATAATGATCTAAAAGCAATTTATTATTTGGAATTTTACGAAGTAAATCTATCACATGATCTTCAAGCTCTTGCTTGTTAATGACAATTTTCATGCCTTGCCCACCAAGAACATAAGATGGTCTTACTAGTATTGGAAAATCAAGCTTATCAGCTACTTTCAGGGCTTCATCAGCAGTTTCGGCAGTGTCAAATTCAGGGTAAGGAATATTATTTTCTTTTAATAAGGTAGAAAATGAACCACGATCTTCGGCTAAATCTAAAGATTGGTAGCTTGTTCCAATGACTTTAATTCCATATCGATCAAGCTTTTCTGCTAATTTAAGAGCTGTTTGTCCACCTAATTGAACAATAACACCTTCTGGTTTTTCGTGTTGAATGATATCATAAATATGTTCCCAAAAAACAGGTTCAAAATACAATTTATCAGCAGTATCAAAATCTGTTGATACTGTTTCTGGATTACAATTAATCATAATTGTTTCGTAACCGCATTCTGCAGCGGCCAATACCCCATGTACGCAACAATAATCAAACTCTATACCTTGTCCAATTCTATTTGGACCAGATCCTAAAACAATGATTTTCTTTTTGTCTGTAACAATACTTTCATTGTCAGTTTTTGTTATTCCTTCTTTTGTAGTCATTTGACTTTCAAAAGTTGAATAATAATAGGGTGTTTTAGCTTCAAACTCTGCGGCACAGGTATCAACTAGTTTGTATACTCTATTGATATTGAATTCTTTACGTTTTTTATAAACCTGACTTTCAAAACAATCGAGCATATGTGCAATTTGTCGATCACCATATCCTTTTTGTTTTGCCTCTAGTAAAAGTTCTTTACTAATCGTATCAATAGAATAATTTGAAATTTCTTTTTCAAGGAAATACAGTTCTTCATATTGTTTTAAGAACCACATATCAATTTTGGTAATTTCATGGATTCTAGATAAAGGAATTCCAATTTGAATGGCGTCATAAATAACAAATACACGATCCCAGCTTGCATGTTTGAGTTTACTAATAATCTGCTCGTAATCAGAGTAGCTTTTTCCGTCGGCACCTAATCCATTTCGCTTAATTTCAAGAGATTGTGTGGCTTTGTGCAATGCTTCTTGGAAGGAGCGCCCAATACCCATCACTTCCCCTACGGCTTTCATTTGTAGGCCTAACTCGCGATCACTACCTTCAAATTTATCAAAATTCCAACGTGGTATTTTTACAATGACATAATCTAGAGTCGGCTCAAATAATGCCGAAGTTGATTTTGTAATTTGATTTTGGAGTTCATCCAAAGCATAACCAATAGCAAGTTTTGCTGCTATTTTTGCAATAGGATAACCCGTAGCTTTACTGGCTAGTGCAGAGGAGCGCGAAACTCTTGGATTAATTTCTATGGCAATGATTTCTTCTTTTTCATCTGGACTTACTGCAAATTGAACATTACAACCACCTGCAAAATCGCCAATACTACGCATCATATGAATTGCCATATCACGCATTTTTTGGTAAGTAGTATCGCTTAAGGTCATTGCTGGAGCAACAGTTATTGAATCTCCAGTGTGAATCCCCATTGGATCCATGTTTTCGATAGAACAGATAATAACAACGTTGTCATTTTCATCTCTTAAAAGCTCCAATTCATACTCTTTCCAACCCATCATCGCCTTATCGATCATAACCTCATGAATTGGTGAAATTTCCAATCCTCGTTTCAATAATTCATCAAAATCTTCTTCTTTATAGACTATTGATGCTCCTGCCCCACCAAGCGTAAATGAAGCTCTAATTACTAATGGAAAACCAAATTCTTGTGCAATTTCTTTACCCTTTAAATAGGAGTTTGCAGTGGCTTGTGGGGCCATAGGAACCCCTATTTTGAGCATAAGCTCGCGGAATTTCTCTCTATCTTCAGTTATATTAATGGCGTCAATATCAACTCCAATAATTTCCACACCAAAATCTTCCCAAATGCCTTTTTCGTCAGCTTCAATACAAAGATTTAGAGCAGTTTGCCCCCCCATTGTTGGCAAAACAGCATCAATTTGAGGATGTTCTTTAAGGACTTTAATTATTGATTTTGTATTGAGAGGCAACAAATATACATGATCGGCCATAGAGGGATCTGTCATAATTGTTGCAGGATTTGAGTTGATAAGAATAGTTTCAATTCCGTCCTCTCTAAGAGAGCGAAGTGCTTGAGAACCAGAATAATCAAATTCACATGCTTGACCAATAATAATAGGTCCTGAACCGATAATGAGTATGGATTTTAAATCTTTGCGTTTTGGCATTTTATTAGAGTTGAATAGGTATTAATTTTGTTCAAAAATAAACAACGTTTGGATACAAAAAAAGGCGTTACGACCAGTAACACCTTTAAATATATTAACAATTGTTAATCATTATTTTTTATGACGTATTTCAGATGAAACACTCAGTTTTTTTCTTCCTTTGGCTCTTCTTCTAGAAAGTACTTTTCTACCATTAGCAGAAGCCATTCTTTCTCTAAAGCCGTGCTTATTTTTTCTTTTTCTTTTAGATGGTTGAAATGTTCTTTTCATGTTATCTTAACTTGTTAAACCTTTTTTGGTTTTTATTTTTTTTTAAAAATTTTAAGCTTTCAAAAAAGCGCCGTGCAAATATACAAAGACTTTTTACTATGACAAACGCAATTTTAAAATATTTTTATTTTGTTTTTATTACATTTGTGCTCCTGTTTAAACTAAAAATATGTTCAATAAAAATTTTAAAATCGTTCTTTTTGTTCTAGCAATTGCCTATGCTATTTACCAGTTTACCGAATCTTACATTGGAAATGGTATCATGTTTATTTTTATTGGGCTAATTTTTTTATTTCTATATTTTAAAAATGAATTCATTTTATTGGCGTTTTTAAAACTTAGAAAACAAGATTTTGCAGGAACAGAGCGTTGGTTGAGTAAAATAAGAAATCCAAAAACAGCTTTAACCCAAAAGCAACAAGGCTACTACAATTTTCTAAAAGGGATTATGGTGTCTCAAACCAACATGACCGCTGCGGAAAAGTTCTTCAAAAATGCGGTAAGTCTAGGACTTTCTATGGATCATGATATGGCCATGGCAAAGTTGAATTTAGCAGGAATTGCGTTTACAAAACGTCGAAAACAAGAAGCACAGCGATTACTTAAAGAAGCACAAACACTCGATAAAAGGGATATGCTTTCAGAACAAATCAAAATGATGAAACAGCAAATGAAGAAAGCTTCTATTCCAAATCAACACTACGGACAAATGCGTGGTGGGAGAAGACGCTAGGCCATAAGTCTTGAATTATTTTTGACTATAGTATTTTGGGTTTGGCAACTCAATTTTATATTTTTTCCTCGATTTATTGTTTAAAAATTCTTCTCTAAGCCAAGGATTATGCAATTTTAGTTGTTTGTAATTAATGCCGAAATCTTTACTGAATTTTACAAAATCTGATACAGCAGTATCAATTTCAATTTCAAAAGTGGGCGCATAAGTATATAAATCTTTGTCTTCAAAATTAAAACCATATTTTTTGGGGTGGGTCATGATTTCTTTTAAAGCAACGATTCTAAAAAGATAACGCCCAGTTTCTTCGCCAAGTAATAAATCATAATAATCTGAAACTGACTGACGCTCTAGTTCAGAAGAAATATAATTCATTCCTGCGTTGTATGAAGCTGCAGCTAGCGTCCATGTTCCAAATTTTTCTTTGGCTTTCAACAAATATTTGCAGGCCATCTGTGTTGACAATTTTATATTATAGCGTTCATCTACATTGCTATTGATTTCCAATCCATATTCTTTACCAGTTGATTTCATAATTTGCCAAAATCCTTTGGCACCGGCTGGAGATGTGACCTGCTGCAAACCACTTTCTATAAGTGCCAAATACTTAAAATCCTCTGGAATTCCATAAGATTCTAAAATGGGCTCTATAATAGGAAAAAATTTATGTGCACGTTTAAACAATAGTAAACCATTGGATTGCCAATAGGTATTAACGAGCAATTCACGATCCATACGTTCTTTTATGTCAGGCATAAATAGCGGTACTGATTCTTGTGAAAAATCAAGTCGTTCTGGTATGGGCAGAGCATATACATTGTAGTCCATTGTAGATGGTAATGTATGATTCTTTTTTGAAGTATCTGTTGAAAATGCAAGAGATAAAATTACGACTGTTGCAATAAGAGTAACGATAAAAAGTGATTTTTTTAAGATATTCATAAGTGAGGAGTTTATGGCATAGCAATTTAAATAAATTTGATTAAATAATAACGTATCACCTAAAAAATAAATGGCTGTATTACCCAAAAAGTGTTAAAATTCAACCCAACAACAGTTTTTTTTGTAATTTTGTTAAAAATAATCCCAAATAACTAAAATTCTTAGAAATGCTTAAGGCTACAGATCTCATCGACAATCCTTTTTTACGCCAATACCAAGTTAAAGTTGGCTCAGAAATGGCTACCATTGAATACGCACAGCAAGAAAGAAAAATTTTCTTAACCAAGCTAAATGTTCCAGAATCTCTTGAATCTAACGAGTTTATTGAAGAATTTTTAAAAATTGTACTCGAAGATATCAGTGAAAAAAATATTAGTGTTGTACCCACAAGTCCTCCTATTGCAAAGTTTATTAAGAGAAATAGACGTTACAAAAAAATGCTTCCTGTAGGAATAAGAATTTAGCACTCTACAACTTCAGAAACAAACTCAAATCGCACCAAACCATCTTGGTCGATTGCCTTTAAATTCACTTCCTGTGTTGTATTAACTAATGCTGGATTCCATGGTGTTTTAACTTTTACATAGTTTCTTGTAAATCCATGAATATACCCATCTTTATTTTCGCCTTCAAACAAAACACTTTGTACAGTTCCCAATTGTGATTCATAAAATGCTCTACGCTTTTTAGCTGAGAGCCCACGCAACATCTTACTACGCTTACTACGAACGTTTTTAGGGACTTTTCCATTCATTGTTGCAGCGACTGTATTTGGGCGTTCAGAGTATGAAAATACATGTAAATAAGAAACATCTAAAGCATTTAAAAACTCATAAGTTTCAAGAAATATAGCATCTGTTTCACCTGGAAAACCTACAATAACATCAACACCTATACACGCATTAGGCATTTTTTCTTTAATGTGTGCCACACGATCCTGATACAGTTCTTTCATATAGCGTCTACGCATCAACTTAAGGAGTTGATTACTACCACTTTGAAGCGGTACATGAAAATGAGGAACAAAATTTTTACTTTGTGCCACAAAATCAATGGTTTCATTTTTTAATAAATTTGGTTCAATGGAAGAAATCCGCACACGTTCCAAACCTTCAACATTATCCAATGCCTGAACGAGTTCAAAAAAGGTGTGTTCGTGTTTTTTATTGCCAAATTCACCCTTTCCATAATCACCAATATTTACTCCTGTAAGTACAATTTCTTTTATCCCTTTTTGAGTAATCTCACGCGCGTTTTTTAATACATTTTGAAGTGAATCACTTCGTGAAATTCCACGAGCCAAAGGGATAGTACAATAGGTGCATTTGTAATCGCAACCATCTTGAACTTTTAAAAATGCACGAGTTCGATCACCAAAAGAATAACTCCCCACATAAAAGTCTGCATCTTCAATTTCACAAGAATGAATCGCTCCCACTTCGTTTTTGGTCAAATCATTAAGATAATCTGTGATTTTAAACTTTTCTGTAGCACCAAGTACCAAATCAACACCATCAACTTCAGCAAGTTGTTTTGGCTGCAGTTGAGCATAACATCCAATTGCAATTACAAATGCTTCAGGATTTGATTTTTGTGCTTGCTTAACGATAGTTTTAAAACGCTTATCGGAATTTTCAGTTACAGAGCATGTATTAATGACATAAATATCCGCAAATTCAGAAAAATCAACACGATCAAAATTTTCTTTTTCAAAATCTCGAGCAATAGTTGAAGTTTCAGAAAAATTCAATTTACAACCAAGGGTATAAAAAGCGACTTTTTTTTTGGCGTTCATTCTTGTACATTTACAAAGTGAACAAATTTACAACTAACAAGCTGAATGACAAAGTACACCTCTAATTTCTTTATGCTCAAAAATTGCTTAGCATTTTTCATTTTGATGAGTGTTTTAGGGTGTAGTAACTCTGATAATCTCATTAAAGACAACACTGTTTTTCGATATAATGAGCATAAAAATATCAGTGGATTAGACCCCGCTTTTGCAAAAGATAATGCCGATATTTGGGCTATTCATCAACTTTTTAATGGACTTGTTCAAATGGATGAAAGGATGCAAATCACACCCTGTATTGCTTCGTCTTGGACAATATCAGAGGATGGAACTCTGTATACATTTAAACTTCGTGATGATGTATTTTTTCATCCCCATTTTGAATTTGGAGAAAAACAAACAAGAACAGTCACAGCCGAAGATTTTGTGTATAGTTTTAATCGGCTAAAAGATCCAAAAATAGCTTCTCCTGGAGGATGGGTTTTAGATGCAGTGGAAGAGTACAAAGCCATTAATTCTAATACATTTCAGATTAAACTAAAGTATCCTTTTCCAGCATTTTTAGGATTGCTTACTATGAAATATTTAAGTGTAGTTCCAAAAGAAATCGTGGCGTTTTATGGTACAAATTTTAGAGCCAACCCCATTGGAACAGGGCCTTTTAAATTTAAACGTTGGTGGGAAAAAAACAAACTCGTTTTTAGAAAACATAAAAACTATTTTGAAGTTGATACAAATGGAGAACAACTTCCATATTTAGAAGCTATTGCCATCAGTTTTTTACCCAATAAACAAAGTGAATATTTACAGTTTGTTCAAGGAAATCTTGATTTTGTTTCTGGACTCGATGCGTCTTATAAAGATGATATTTTAACTTCATCAGGTCAATTAAGTCCAAAATACAACAACAAATTTTCAATGCTTCGAAGTCCTTATCTAAACACAGAATATTTAGGTTTTTTTATGGAATCTACAACATCAGAAGTGGAAAGTAAATTGATAAGACAAGCGATTAATTATGGCTTCGATAGAAAAAAAATGATGCTTTATCTTCGAAATGGAATTGGCATTGCTGCCAATGGTGGATTTATTCCCAAAGGTCTCCCTGGTTATGATGAATTTTCGGGATATCAATATGATCCAAAAAAAGCAAAAATTTTGGTCGAAGAATACAAAAAATTATCAAAAAACACCTCGCCCACAATTAGCATTTCGACCAACGAAAATTATTTGAATTTTTGTGAATTTATTCAACGAGCACTGCTGGATATTGGGATTAACGTTACTATTGAAGTGATGCCATCATCTTCTTTAAAAACAGCAAAGGCCAACGGAAAATTAGATGTTTTCCGAGCCAGTTGGGTTGCCGACTACCCCGATGCACAAAATTATTTATCGCTGTTTTACAGCGAAAATTTTACACCAAATGGACCCAATTATACTCATTTTAAAAACGCAACATTTGATAGTATTTATACCAAAGCCATGTCGGAATCTAATGTAGATAAACGTATCAATTTATATAAAAAAATGGATCAAATTGTCCTAGAAGAAGCTCCTGTTGTGGTGTTGATTTATGATGAAGTTTTGCGTTTTACACAAAAAAATATTAAAGGATTGGGCATTAATCCAACAAACCTGTTAGAGCTCAAAAATGTACAAAAAAACTAGGCAGTTCTATACCCTTTGGTTTGCTCAAAAACTTCGGTAAGAATTGCAGCGTCGATATCTGTAAATTCTACCCCTCGTCTTTTCATTACAACTTGTGCAACTTCAAAGGCTTTTTTGGTTAAATAAGTACTTAAACCGCTATGGCCTCCCCAACTAAAACTTGGTATAAAATTTCGTGGAAATCCACTTCCAAAAACATTGGCACTCACCCCTACTACTGTTCCAGTATTAAACATCGTATTGATACCACATTTACTGTGATCGCCCATCAAAAGCCCACAAAATTGCAATCCTGTTTTGGCAAAATTTTCGGACTCATAATTCCAAAGACGTACCTCTGCATAGTTGTTCTTAAGGTTAGAAGTGTTTGTGTCTGCACCCAAATTACACCATTCACCAATCACAGAATTACCCAAAAATCCATCATGAGCTTTATTGCTATAGCCAAAAAATACAGCATTATTGACCTCACCCCCAACTTTTGAATTTGGGCCAATGGTGGTAGGGCCATAAATTTTTGCTCCCATTTTAAGCACAGAATTTTCGCATAGTGCAAAAGGTCCACGAACCATACTGCCTTCCATAATCTCTGCATCTTTTCCAATATAAATTGGGCCATTTTTGGCATTTAAAACACAGAGTGGCAGCGCTGCACCTTCTTCAATAAAAATTTGTGTAGCATTAAAAGCAAAAACCTGTTCTGGAAGGGGTTGTGATGTTCTATTTTTTGTAATCAGTTGAAAATCAGCTTCTATGGCAGCGCCGTTCAATTGAAATATAGACCATGTATTTTTTACAGACAAAGTCAATTCTGGACAAACTAGTGGTTCAAAAGCATCAAAATCAATTTCACTTTGTGTTTCTGCAGCTCTAAATGCTACAACAACTTCCCCATCATAAATCACCTGCTTTGGCTTTAGATTTTGAATCATTTCTACCAAGTTCTCATTTGGCGTATAAGATGCATTAATGAGCGTATTCTCTTCCAATTCTACCATTGGGAATTTAGAAACCAAATAATCCTCTGTTATGGTTGTTGTGGTAGCCCCTAAATACCGTTCCCACTTTTCGCGAATCGTCAAAATACCAAAACGAATATCCGCAACAGGTCTTGTATACGTAAACGGCAACAAGGCGTTTCTAAAAGGGCCATCAAAGAGGATATAATTCATTTAAAATCTTTTTTGTAAAAGTAATAAAAAAGCCCTTCAAAATTTTGAAGGGCGTATTTTATATATTTTGGTGGGCTAAATTACTTTTTAAATTTAGCGTATTTCGTTTTAAATTTATCAATACGTCCAGCAGTATCTACAAGTTTAGATTTGCCAGTGTAGTACGGGTGAGATGTTCTAGAAATTTCCATTTTAACTAGTGGATACTCTACACCATCAACTTCTAACGTTTCGTTGGTATCGGCAGTAGATTTAGTTAAAAAAACATCGTCATTGGACATGTCTTTAAACGCAACTAATCTGTAATTTTCTGGATGTATATCTTTTTTCATCTCTTTTGTATTTAATTCGATTTTTTTTCGAGTTGCAAATTTATGCATTTTTTATAAATCTACAACAGATTATTTTATTTTTTATTTTTCATTATAATATGTAACATTTTCCACTAACTTGCATCTAATAAACAAATCTTAAAAATTATATCTTATGGAACCAACCAACAAATCAAATTCAATCAATCTTGGGCTTTACCTTGGTGCCACATTGGCCGCTATTGTGGTTCTTATTTATGCTGTCAACCTTGACCTTATGGTCGAATGGTGGTTTAGCGTAGCCTTACTTGCCGTCGTTATCGCTTTTGGTATTGTCGCAGCCAAACGTGCCAAAAACAACAATGGAGGGTTTATTTCTTTTAAAGAGGCCTTTGTCAATTATTTTATCACCATTACTTTAGGAACAGCGATTAGCACTGTGATTGGTATTGTTATTTTTAACGTTATCGATCCAGAAGCCGCTACGCACCTCAATGAGCAAATTCTTTTAAAATCAAAACAAATGATGGAAAGATTTGGTATGCCACAGGAGGCTATGGCAGTGGCACTTGATGAAGCCAGTAAAAAAGATAACTTTTCGATTGGACCTCAACTGCAATCTTATGTATTTAGCTTGGCGCTTTATGCGGTTATTGGGTTGATCATTGCACTAATCGTTAAGAAAACAGATACAAGCAAAGCTTAATTTCGCTATTTTTGGGGTTTGTTAGTCAACCGAATGGATATTTCTGTCGTCATACCCCTTTTGGATGAGCAAGACTCATTGGTAGAACTCCATGATTGGATTGCACAAGTCATGCAGTCCAACCAGTTGACTTATGAACTTATTTTTATTGATGATGGCAGCCGGGATCAGTCTTGGGAAGTCATCACTAATTTAAGTGAAAAAAACCCGTCGGTTTTGGGAATAAAGTTTTCAAAAAACTTTGGAAAATCTCAAGCCCTTCATGCCGGTTTTGAAAAAGCAAAAGGTGATGTAATTATTACAATGGATGCCGATTTGCAAGATAGCCCCGATGAAATTCCAGAACTTTTTCACCTTATAAAAAACAACGACCACGACATTGTTTCGGGTTGGAAAAAAAAGCGTTATGACGCTTATTTCACAAAAAATTTACCCTCAAAACTTTTCAATTGGGCCGCTCGAAAAATATCAGGTCTAAAACTACATGATTTCAATTGTGGGCTAAAAGCCTACAAAAAAGAGGTAGTAAAAAGCATCGAGGTTTATGGAGAAATGCACCGCTATATTCCTGTTTTGGCGGTCAATGCTGGATTTAAAAATATCATTGAAAAACCCGTGGTGCATCAAGCAAGAAAGTATGGAAAAACAAAATTCGGTATGGAACGATTTATAAATGGATTTTTAGATTTAATCACAATTTGGTTCATCTCCAGATTTGCAAAACGCCCAATGCACTTCTTTGGACTGCTAGGCGTATTAATGTTTATTGTTGGCTTTGGATTTGCCTTCTATTTGGGGTTAGACAAACTCTATTTTAACCCCACCGGTCGTCTTATTTCCGAACGCCCAGAATTTTTTATTGCACTCACTACTATGGTGATTGGAACTCAGTTTTTTGTGGCTGGTTTTTTGGGCGAAATTATTTTACAATCTAGAAACAACAAAGAACGCTATCATATTAGCGCTACAACGAAATCACGTTAAAATTAATTTAAACGAAAGCAAATATTTACATTTGCAAAAAAATAAAACGAACTCAGATGAAACAATTACCTATAGAAAATATAAAAAAAGTGTCTTGGGATTGTGGAAAAATACAAATTGTCTACAAGGATGGCTCTAAATTACAATCTTCTGCTGAAAATATTGTTTTGATTTCTGATTATAAAAATAGTAGTGAAATTCCCTTAAACGACCATTGTCTTTAAAAAAATGTATAAAATGACAAAACTAAGCCCTCAAGTAGCAAAAAACGTTGACCACTGGTCATCAGATTTATTTGACGAGAATACACGTTCTGAAATTCAAAGCTTAGAAAACAACCCCGAAGAATTAGAAGATCGATTTTATAAAAACCTTGATTTTGGAACTGGCGGAATGCGTGGCGTTATGGGGGTTGGTACCAACCGTATAAACAAGTATACCTTGGGGAGAAATACTCAAGGGCTATCCAACTATCTCAAACAAATTTATCCCAATAAAAACCTCAAAGTTGCAATTGCTTATGACTGCAGACATAACAGTCAAACCTTTGCGAAAATTGTAGCTGATGTCTTTTCAGCTAATGGTATTGAAGTGTTTTTATTTGAAGATTTACGTGCTACTCCAGAGTTGTCATTTGCTGTAAAACATCTGAATTGCCAGTGCGGAATTGTACTTACCGCATCACACAACCCACCAGAATACAACGGCTACAAAGTATACTGGGAAGATGGTGGACAACTTGTTCCACCGCATGACAAAGCCATTATTTCGATCATCAATGGTTTAGATTATACCGAAATTAATTTTTCTGCAAAAAAAGACCTCATCCATTCCATTGGAAAAGACATAGACGATGTATTTATAAATGCATCTGTAAAAAATGGAACGCTAGATAAAAATAAGAACACCAACAGAGAAAACTTAACGGTTGTTTTTACATCACTGCATGGAACCTCTATAACAGCAGTTCCAGAAACATTGAAAAAAGCGGGCTACACCAACGTGCATATTGTTGAAGAACAAGCAACTCCAAACGGTGATTTTCCAACTGTAAAATCTCCTAATCCTGAAGAACCCGAAGCCTTAGAAATGGCTTTAGAATTAGCCGAAAAGGTGAATGCAGATATTGTTATTGGCACAGACCCTGATTGTGATCGCTTGGGAATTGCTGTTCGAAATACAAAAGGACAACTTACACTTTTGAATGGTAACCAAACCATGGTAATCATGACCAAGTTTTTACTGGATCAATGGAAAAACCAAGGTAAAATTAATGGTAACCAATTTGTAGGTTCAACTGTTGTTTCAACTCCAATGTTGCCAAAATTAACAGAACATTTTGGGGTAGAATGCAAAATTGAACTTACAGGATTCAAATGGATCGCCAAAATGATTGAGGAGTATCCCACAATGGATTTTGTTGGTGGGGGTGAAGAAAGTTTTGGGTTTATGGTCGGAGATTTTGTTCGTGATAAAGATGCGGTAACTTCTACTCTACTTGCTTGTGAAATTGCAGCTCTAACAAAGGCCAACGGAAGTTCATTTTTTAAAGAACTTATTGAACTATACTGTACACATGGGTTTTATAAAGAACGTCTGATTTCTATGACTAAAAAAGGAAAAAAAGGCGCCGAAGAAATTCAAAATATTATGGATCAAGCTCGAAACAATCCACATGAAAGTATAAACAACTCAAAAGTAGTACGCATAGATGACTACTTGTCATCAATTTCGAAGAATATGATAAATAATTCTTCAACTGAAATTGCAATCCCAAAAGCAAACGTTCTTATATTTACAACAGAAGATGGTAGTAAAATAGCATTGAGACCAAGTGGAACTGAACCCAAAATAAAATTCTACATTAGTGTCAATACAATACTATTAAGTAGTAATAATTACGAAGAAGTAAATCATGTTTTAGAACAAAAGATTGATAAAATTATAGCTTCAATGCAACTCATTTAGAATGAAAAAAATCATACTACAATTATTGCCTTTCATAAAGAATTACAAAAAACATGTAGTCCTAAATATTGTATTTAACCTATTGTATGCGCTTTTTAGCACCTTGGCGTTTGTATCTCTTATTCCAATGCTTAATGTCTTATTTGATAAAACTAAAAAAATAGCCAAAGAACCTGTTTGGACTGGAATTGGAGGGCTTAAGGATTATGGAAACGACTTACTCAATTATAAAGTTTCATCCCTTTTAGACGAGGGCAACCCACAAAGTGCACTTTTGGTAGTTGTTGCTCTGGTAATCATTACTTTTTTCCTAAAAAATTTATTTGGATATCTCTCCATGCAACATGTTATGAATCTTAAAAACGGTGTTTTAACGGATTTAAGAAAGAACATATACAAACATATTATTGAACTTCCTATAAGCTTTTATTCTAAACGTAAAAAAGGTGATATTATGGCTCGTGTTTTAGGGGATATCAATGAAATGCAAAACTCGTTTTTTATTCTTTTGGAACTTATTGTCAGAGAACCATTGACCATCATATTTTCACTTGTTGTAATGTTTAGTATAAGCTGGCAACTTTCTATTTTTGTCTTGCTTTTTATTCCAATTTCAGGATTTTTGATTTCAAGTATTGGAAAACGACTCAAAAGACAATCGTTGCGTGCACAACAAGAATCAGGACAGCTTATTTCAACTGTTGAAGAAACGCTTACTGGTCTAAAAATTTTAAAAAGTTACAATGCCGAAAATACTTTCAAAAAACGATTTACTAATTCAGCTGATAGAATTTTAAAACTTGTCAATAAAATTGGATTAAAAAATAATTTAGCAGGACCATTGAGTGAGGTTTTAGGAATTGTTACTATCGCAATATTGCTGTGGTATGGTGGTAAACTTGTACTCATTGAAAAAGTGATTGAAGGGACCACATTTATTGGTTTTATGGCCTTAGCCTATGGGATTTTGACTCCAGCAAAAGCCATTAGTAAAGCATCCTATAGAGTGAAAAATGGTATTGCTGCTGCCGATAGAGTTTTTGAAATTTTGTATCATGAAGATACAATGCCAGAGGATAATAATGCCATAAAATTATCTGGATTTAATGATAAAATAGAGCTCAAAAATGTCTCATTCAAGTACGAAAATGAATACGTTTTAAAAGATTTCTCAATGACTGTTGAAAAAGGGCAAAGTGTGGCTTTGGTGGGACAATCAGGAAGTGGAAAATCAACTATTGCAAATCTATTGACACGTTTTTATGATGTTAATGAAGGAACGATTTCAATTGATGGAAATGACATCAAAAATACAACCAAAACCTCCTTGCGCTCACAAATAGGTTTGGTCACTCAAGATTCTATTTTATTTAATAATAGTATAAAAAATAACCTAAAAATCGGTAAAGATTCTGCTACAGACGAAGAGATTATAGAAGCCCTAAAAGTTGCCAATGCTTGGGAATTTGTAAAAAAGCTTCCAAACGGCATTGAAACCAATATTGGGGATGCTGGAAACAGTCTTTCTGGTGGACAAAAACAACGTTTAAGCATTGCAAGAGCCGTTCTAAAAAACGCTCCTATTATGATTTTAGATGAGGCTACCTCTGCCCTTGATACTGAAAGCGAACGTTTGGTGCAGGACGCTTTAGAAAATATGATGAAAAACAGAACTTCTGTGGTTATTGCACACCGACTTTCTACCATTCAAAATGCAGATCATATCATCGTAATGAAGCAAGGTAAAATGGTTGAGCAAGGTAAACATCAAGAACTTATAGATAAAAAAGGAGTTTACTACTCCTTAGTCATGATGCAATCTTTCGACTAATATCGTTTTATTGTCTTAAAATCCAATTGTACTATACGCCCTTTTCCTGCTGCATAAGCTATACTGTCATTTAAAAATCTTAAAGTATAAAAACCTTCATCACTCAATGATGTCCAAGATGCACCTGTATCTGAGCTATAATCTATTCCCTCAAAACCAACAGCAATCAAACCTTTAGCATCAGAATTAGGGACATATTGCACACAACTACGATAACCTGGATTATTCTCATCGCCTACCGCATACCATGTTTGCCCACCATCAGAAGTTTTTATAATAGTGTTGGTATTAGATTTTGGTTGGGTATAGTCACCCCCAACAGCAAAACCATTTTTAGAATCATAAAAATCAATACTATACATACCTGTTGTTGGGGTACCTTGAACTATAGGTGTTTCAAAAACCGTCCATGAATGACCTTTATCTGGTGAATAAAACACTCGACTTGCCACGCCTCCACTTGCAATCCATACGTGATCTCCAACAATTGAAATATTAGTATCACTCGCTGCAAAGGCTGCCTCGCCATTAACTGCTTTTGGAAGTTGTTTACAAGGAATTTTATACCAATTTTCGCCACCATCTCTAGTCAATAAAATACTCAAACAATCTTCTGTAGGATCACCTATTGCGATACCTTCTTGAGCATTCCAAAAATCCATACTGTCATAAAAAACATTCGAATCCAACTCAGAATACACTAATTTTGAATTTTTGTATAAATAAGCAGGGCTTGCGATTCTTAAAGCAAATACTGTCTCGCCTACTAATGCCATAGAACGTACATTAAGGGTGTCTTTTGTAAAACGATTTTTTATTAATGATTTAGATTTTAAATCAAAATGATATACGTCACCAATTGATGATACCGCCACCAATGCTTTATCATTCAATTCAATAGCTCTAATATTGAGCATTGAATCTTCAATAATGGGAGTGATTTGAACAGCATTAAAAACAGGTGTTGAGATTGGTTTTTTACAACCACAAAAGGTTAAAAAAAACATGATTTTTAAAGGTAAATTAAATTTCATGATAATATTCATTGAGTTTAAAATCTAATATACAGAATTCCTCAGTGCTAAACCATTAATTAAGCGTAACTTTGCATTTGAAATAGACCAATTTTTATGCGTTTACACAGAAATCTTTGTTTTGCCGTTATTGACGGAGTTTTACAAGTCTTTAATGATGGAGCTTATGCTGATAAAGTCATTCAAACACTTTTAAAGCGTGATAAACGTTGGGGAAGTCGTGATCGTGGTTTTGTAGCCGAAACGACCTACGACATTGTGCGATGGAAACGACTTTATGCCGAAATTGCGGAAGTTAAAGAACCTTTTAGTCGTGATGATGCATGGCGACTTTTTGCAGTTTGGGCGACATTGAAAGGCATTAAACTCCCTGATTGGAAATATTTTGAAGACACTCCAACTCGAAAAATAAAAGGCCGTTTTGATGAAGCCTTAAAAACACGTAAAATCAAAGAATCCATTCCCGATTGGATGGATGCTTTAGGAGTTGCAGAATTGGGCGAAAACAAATGGTCCAAAGAATTGGCCAAACAAAATGAACAAGCCGAGGTTATTTTGCGAGTCAATACGCTAAAAACCAACAAAAAAGAGCTTCAACTCAAATTGCAATCTGAAAATATTGAAACGAAAGAAATCAAAGGCTATCCTTTTGCTTTGAAACTTATAGAACGTGCTAATGTTTTTAAGACAGAAGCTTTTAAAAAGGGCTGGTTTGAGGTGCAAGATGCCTCATCTCAATTGGTTGCAGCTTATCTCGATGTAAAACCTGGAATGAAAGTCGTTGATGCATGTGCTGGGGCGGGAGGAAAAACCCTTCATCTTTCGGCACTCATGGAAAATAAAGGGGCGCTTATAGCTATGGACATATACGAAAGTAAACTCAAAAAACTTAAAATTCGGGCCAGAAGAAATGGAGCGCATAACATCGATATGCGAATAATCGACTCTACAAAACCCATTAAAAAATTAAAAGAAAAAGCAGATCGTTTACTTATTGATGCACCTTGTTCTGGACTAGGTGTATTGCGTCGTAACCCTGATTCAAAATGGAAATTAGAACCCGAATTTTTAGATAAAATTAGACAAACTCAACAACACATTTTGCAAGAGTATTCCAAAATGTTGAAGCCTGGTGGCAAAATGGTCTATGCTACATGTTCGTTGTTGCCTTCTGAAAATCAAGCACAAATTGAAACTTTTTTAACTTCTGAAGCAGGTCAAAGTTTTAAATTGATAAAAGATAAAAGCATCCTAGCACATCAAAGCGGTTATGATGGATTTTACATGGCGCTACTTGAAAAAAATTAAATTTAAATAGGAGAAAAAAAACATGTTCAAAACACGTGAATAACTCTTAAAAATAGCGCCGTACATTAGCAATAATTACACACAAAAAAATTAAATTTGCAATAATTGATAATTATCAAATTTAAGCGCATGATTCACTTCTTTGGCCAATCAAATACCAAAGTTTTTGCAGTACAAACCCAAGGCGAATTATCCCCCGAAGACCTCTCAAAATTGCAATGGCTTTTTGGTAACCAATCCAAAATAAATAAGTCAACGATTAAAACCCCTTTTGTTGGGCCTCGTGCTGCAATGATTACTCCTTGGAGTACCAATGCTGTAGAAATTACTCAAAATATGGGGATTTCAGGCATCATTCGTATCGAAGAATTTTATGCTTTAACAAAAGACCCTCAAGGTTTCGATCCAATGATTTCAGAAAAATTTACAGAACTCAATCAGCAAATCTTTGATATCAATATTACTCCAGAGCCCATCTTAAATATTACCGATATCGCTGCCTACAACACCCAGGAAGGGCTTGCACTTAGCGACGAAGAAATTGATTACCTCAATGCCGTTAGTGAAAAAATAGGTCGCCCTCTCACTGATTCTGAAGTTTTTGGATTTTCGCAAGTGAATTCTGAACATTGCCGTCATAAAATTTTTAATGGAACTTTTGTAATTGATGGCGAAGAACAACCCACTTCCTTATTTAAGCTAATTAAAGAAACCTCTAAGCAAAATCCCAACAGCATTGTTTCAGCTTACAAAGACAATGTAGCCTTTATTAAAGGGCCTGTGGTAGAACAATTTGCACCGAAAAGTGCTGATAAGCCTGATACTTATGTGACCGAAGATTTTGAATCTGTGATTTCTTTAAAAGCCGAAACACACAATTTCCCAACAACAGTAGAGCCTTTTAACGGTGCAGCAACTGGTTCTGGTGGTGAAATCAGAGACCGACTTGCAGGTGGAAAAGGCTCTTTGCCATTAGCAGGAACAGCGGTTTATATGACCTCCTATTCGCGATTGTTAGACAATCGCCCATGGGAAAATGGATTTAAAGAACGTCAATGGTTGTATCAAACACCAATGGATATTCTCATCAAAGCTTCAAATGGCGCTTCAGATTTTGGAAATAAATTTGGTCAACCTCTAATTTGTGGGTCAGTCCTAACTTTTGAGCATCAAGAAGATGCTGAAAGATTGGGTTTTGATAAAGTTATTATGCAAGCTGGTGGTATCGGTTATGGCAAAGCCAATCAGGCCCTAAAAAGCACACCAAAAGAGGGTGATGATATTGTTATTTTAGGAGGTGAAAATTACCGCATTGGAATGGGTGGTGCTGCTGTATCCTCTACTGATACTGGTGCATTTTCTACAGGAATAGAACTCAATGCTGTTCAACGTTCCAATCCAGAAATGCAAAAACGAGCAGCAAATACTGTAAGAGCCCTCGTTGAAAGCCCAGAAAATTTTATTGTTTCCATCCACGATCACGGTGCTGGAGGACATCTTAATTGCTTATCTGAACTAGTTGAAGATACTGGAGGGCATATCAATTTAGATGCTCTTCCTATTGGCGATCCTACCCTATCGGACAAAGAACTTATTGGTAATGAATCTCAAGAACGTATGGGACTTGTAGTGCCAAATGCACATATGGACACCCTGAAAAAAATTGCTGATCGTGAACGCTCACCTATTTACAATGTTGGAACAGTAACCAACGATCACCGTTTTGTGTTTGAATCTGCTAAAAATGGTAACAAACCTATGGATTTCAATTTGGAGGACATGTTTGGTAGCTCTCCAAAAACCATTATGGAAGACCAAACCGTCACAAAAACATATGCCAAACTAAACTACGATCAAAACCATTTTGCAACATACTTAAGTCAAGTTCTCAAACTAGAATCCGTTGCTTGTAAAGATTGGCTCACCAACAAAGTAGACCGTTGTGTTGGAGGAAAAGTTGCTAAACAACAATGTGTTGGACCTTTGCAGCTTCCACTGAACAATGTTGGGGTTATGGCATTGGATTATAAAAGCGAACACGGTATTGCAACAAGTATTGGGCATGCACCAATTGCTGCTCTAATTGACCCAACTGCAGGAAGTAGAAATGCTATTACGGAAGCACTAACAAACATAATTTGGGCACCACTAGAGGAAGATTTAAAAAGTATTTCTTTGTCTGCAAATTGGATGTGGCCATGCAAAAATCCTGGCGAAGATGCTCGTTTATACGAAGCCGTAAAAGGGATTTCTGAATTTGCTATTGGCCTTGGCATCAATGTTCCAACAGGAAAGGATTCACTTTCAATGAAACAAAAATACCCAGATGGTGATGTCTTATCTCCAGGAACAGTTATCATTTCTGCTGCAGGACACTGTAATGGAATATCAAAAGTTGTTGAGCCTTTATTCAAAAGAAATGCAGGGCAAATATATTACATCAATATTTCTCAAGATAATTTCAAATTAGGCGGAAGTGCTTTTGCTCAAACCCAAAATAAAATTGGCAACGAAACACCATCAGTCAAAAATGCGGCTTATGTAAAAACTGTTTTTAACACCATACAAAAACTTATTAAAAATAATAAAATTGTTGCAGGACATGACGTGGCCTCTGGAGGTCTAATTACAACACTTTTAGAGTTATGCTTTTCTGACAATAATATAGGTGCTCATATTGACTTAACTGCACTTGGTGAGGCTGACACTACAAAACTATTATTTGCAGAAAATTCAGGTATTGTTTTTCAATCTACAGACAGTTCTATCGAGACAACTCTCAAAAATACTGGAATAAAAGCACATTGCATTGGAACGGTAATTTCTGAAGGTCATCTTTCGATAAAAAATAATGATCAATACATTAATCTTGATATCGACACCTATAGAGATATTTGGTATGAAACCTCATATCTATTGGATGAAAAACAAACCGCTAATGGACTGGCAAAAACCCGATATGAAAATTATAAAAAACAGCCTTTAAACTTTATATTACCATCTCATTTTACTGGAAAATTACCAAAAATTGAGGCTTCAAAATCCCGTCCAAAAGCAGCCATTATTAGAGAAAAAGGAAGTAATTCTGAGCGTGAAATGGCCAATGCTATGCACCTTGCTGGCTTTGAAGTCCGAGATGTTCATATGACCGATTTAATTTCTGGAAGAGAAACTTTAGAGGATATTCAATTTATTGGTGCTGTTGGTGGTTTTAGTAATAGTGATGTTTTGGGGTCTGCCAAAGGTTGGGCAGGTGCTTTCAAATATAACGAAAAAGCCAAAAATGCGCTTCGAAACTTCTTCAAAAGAAAAGATACACTTTCTGTTGGTATTTGTAATGGATGTCAATTGTGGATGGAACTCGATTTGATTAATCCAGACCACGAACAACATGGAAAAATGACCTACAATGATTCTAAAAAACACGAAAGTGCATTCACTTCTGTTACCATTCAGAAAAATAATTCTGTCATGCTTTCGACTTTGGAAGGTACAACTCTAGGTGTATGGATTTCGCATGGTGAAGGTAAATTCTCATTGCCATATGAAGCATCAAGATATAATATTGTGGGCACCTACGGATACGAAGCTTACCCACACAATCCAAATGGTTCAGATTATAATACTGCAATGCTTTGTGACGATTCTGGAAGACATTTGGTAACTATGCCACATATTGAACGCTCTACATTTCCTTGGAACTGGGCACACTATCCAGACGGAAGAAATGATGAAGTATCTCCTTGGCTGGAGGCTTTTGTAAATGCACGTTTGTGGATTGAAAACCTGTAATCAACACTAAAATTTATGGTTTTTGGTGTTATAAAAATGACAAATTAAATTTCTTATTTGTTAATTTTTCAAAATTCACTATTTTGCATGGTATCAAACACAAACAAAAATGACCAACATTAGTCGACTTTTTGATTTCCCATATTATCAATTGGAAACCCACAATCTTGATGCTGCTCTCGTTAGTAAAAAAGGAGGGAAATGGGAAAAAACATCAACAAAAGAATACTTAGACAAAGCCAACGCACTGAGCCGTGCTTTGCTAAAGCTAGGGGTAAAAAAAGACGAAAAAATTGCTGTAATATCATCTACAAATCGAACGGAGTGGTGTATTGTAGATATTGGAGTCTTACAGGTTGGTGCTCAAAATATCCCTATTTATCCCACAATTTCTTCTGAAGATTACGAATATGTATTGAATCATAGTGAAGCCACATATTGTTTTGTTTCTGATAAGGAAGTTTTGGAAAAAGTGATGAAAGTTAAGTCCAAAACAAAACTAAAAGATGTTTTTAGTTTTGATGAAATAAAAGGCTGTAAAAACTATACTGAACTTTTTGAACTCGGAAAAGATACTTCAACACAAGATGAAGTTGAAGCAAGAAAAGCAGAAGTAACAGAAGCCGATTTGGCCACCATTATTTACACATCTGGAACAACAGGAAAACCCAAAGGAGTGATGCTTACTCACAAAAATATTGTACAAAATATTTTGGCAAGTATTCCTAGACTTCCACTAATGGAAGGCACAACTAGAGTATTGAGCTTCTTACCACTCTGTCATATTTTTGAACGTGTTTTAATTTACATTTATCAACATGCGGGTGTTAGCGTATATTTTGCAGAAAGTTTAGAAACTATCGGAGCAAATGCACAAGAAATCAAACCCAATTTGATGAGTGTAGTACCACGACTGTTGGAAAAGGTCTTCAACAAAATCTATGCGAAAGGAACAGAACTCACAGGAATTAAAAAAGCATTGTTTTTCTGGGCTATTCGTTTAGGAGAACGTTTTGAACCTTATGGTGCAAATGGATTTTGGTATGAATTCAAATTAAAAATTGCTCGAAAATTGATATTCAGCAAATGGAAAGCAGCTCTTGGCGGAGAACTCCACACCATGGTTTCTGGAAGTGCAGCACTTCATCCACGACTCTCAAGAATTTTCTGTGCTTCAGGGATGATGGTCATGGAGGGCTATGGTCTTACTGAAACTTCACCTGTAGTTAGTGTGGGTATGCATGCCAATAGTTTATTTAAGATTGGAACGGTAGGAAAACCGATTTCAAATGTTGAAGTGAAAATTGCAGATGATGGAGAAATTCTAATTAAAGGTCCAAATGTTATGAAAGGGTATTACAAAGACCCTGAACGCACAGCTTCTGTCATGACAGGCGAATATTTTCATACAGGAGATAAAGGCGAAATTGACGCTGATGGCTTCTTAAAAATCACTGGACGAAAGAAAGAAATGTTTAAAACCTCAGGTGGAAAATATATCATTCCTACACTTATTGAAAATGAACTTAAAGAATCTAATTTTATTGAACAAGTAATGGTCATTGGTGAAAATCAAAAAATGCCAGCCGCACTTATTCAATTGAATTTTGAATTTGTAAACGATTGGATTGATAAAAAAAACTATAACATCGATAAAAACCCAACTTCAATCATAGCATCTTCTGAGGTTAGAGAGCGCATCCAAATTGAAATTGACAAATGCAATAGCCGTTTTGGGAAATGGGAACAAATTAAAAAATTTGAAATCACACCAGACGTTTGGTCTATTGAGGGCGGTCATTTAACCCCTACCATGAAAATGAAACGTAGCGTTATCATTAAAATTTATGATGATTTAGTTCAAAAAATCTACTCAGACTAATCTAAGTTTTTCATTTTATAATTTATTTCTTCTCTATAAACTAAAATTATTTACTATGCACGCATAATTTTTTTTAAATTTACTATGCACGCATAATATAATTTTATATATTTGAAGCAACTAATTAATTATGAAAGAAAAGACAATAGATTATGTATTGCGAACAACGTGGTTAGCGGTTCAAAAAATGTACAATGAAGAAGCATCAAAATTTGAAGCTACAATGGCCACAGCGTTTACATTATTGAGTATTGATCCAAAAAAAGGGACACCATCAACGTCATTGGGACCAAAAATGGGAATGGAAGCTACAAGTTTGTCTAGAATTTTAAAAGTGCTAGAGGGACGAAATCTAATAAAACGAGGCCCTAATCCAGAAGATGGACGCGGTGTACTGATACATTTAACAGAGCTTGGATTAGAAAAAAGAGAGGAATCAAGACAGCGAGTTTTCACTTTTAATGACAAAGTGAAAGGTGAAATTGATAATGAGAAATTAAATCATTTTTATGAAGTTTCAGGTGTAATTTTGGATCTTATAAACGATAAAAAAATATTTTAACAACCTACATACCTTTTATGAAAAAAAGAAAAATCAATAAAATTGCCATCATTGGTTCAGGGATTATGGGCAGCGGCATTGCATGTCATTTTGCTAATATTGGTGTAGAGGTACTTTTGCTCGATATTGTTCCGCATGAACTAAATGAGCAAGAGAAAAAACAAGGATTGACTTTAGATGATAAAGTCGTAAGAAATCGTTTGGTAAATGATGCACTGAAAACTGCACTAAAATCGAAGCCCTCTCCTATCTATAGTCAAAAATTTGCACAGCGTATCACAACTGGAAATCTTGAAGATGATATTGCAAAAGTCAAAGACGTTGACTGGATTATGGAAGTCGTTGTAGAACGACTAGACATCAAAAAGCAAGTGTTTGAAACGCTTGAAAAACACCGTACCCCAGGTACACTAATCACATCAAATACATCTGGTATTCCTATAAAATTTATGTGTGAAGGTAGAAGTGAAGACTTTCAAAAACACTTTTGTGGAACACATTTTTTTAATCCTGCACGCTATTTAAAATTATTTGAAATCATACCTGGGCCAAAAACAGACAAAGCTGTTTTAGAGTTTTTAGATGCATATGGTGAACAATTTTTAGGAAAAACATCAGTGATTGCAAAAGACACACCTGCATTTATTGGAAACCGCATTGGAATTTTTGGCATTCAAAGTTTGTTTCACCAAGTAAAAGAACTTGGACTTACTGTAGAGGAAGTTGATAAACTAACAGGGCCTGTTATTGGACGTCCAAAATCGGCAACATTTAGAACCGTAGATGTAGTTGGGTTAGACACTCTTGTACATGTTGCCAATGGAATTTATGAAAATTGTCCAAATGACGAAGCACATGAACTTTTTAAACTCCCTGATTTCATCTCTAAAATGATGGAAAACAAATGGTTAGGGAGCAAAACAGGACAAGGTTTTTATAAAAAAGAGGGGAAGACAATTACTGTATTGGATCTCAATACACTAGAATATAGAGAAAAGAAACGTGCAAAATTTGCTACATTAGAACTTACAAAAACGATTGATAATGTCATTGATCGTTTCAAAGTTTTAGTAGGTGGGAAAGATAAAGCCGCAGATTTTTATAGAAAAAACTTTGCTGCAATGTTTGCTTATGTATCCCATAGGATTCCTGAAATTTCAGATGAACTCTATAAAATAGACGACGCAATGAAAGCCGGATTTGGATGGGAACATGGACCTTTTCAAATATGGGACGCTATAGGTGTTCAAAAAGGAATTGAAATCATGGAATCCGAAGGTCATTCACCTTCGCAATGGGTGTTGGATATGTTAGAATCTGGAAATTCATCTTTTTATACCATTGAAAATGGAGCAACTCTAGCTTATTCAATTCCAAACAAAACACAAGAAAAAATCCCAGGACAGGATGCCTTTATCATTTTGGATAATATTCGAAAATCTAAAGAAGTCTTTAAAAACTCAGGTGTAGTTATTGAAGATCTTGGTGATGGTATCTTAAACTGTGAATTCCAATCTAAAATGAACACCATAGGTGGCGATGTTTTGGCAGGGCTGAACAAAGCTGTGGATTTGGCAGAACAAAATTTTGAAGGCTTAGTTATTGGAAATCAAGGGGCAAATTTTTCTGTGGGTGCAAATATTGGAATGATTTTTATGATGGCCGTAGAGCAAGAATATGATGAATTGAATATGGCAATCAAGTACTTTCAAGACACTATGATGCGGATGCGCTACTCCTCTATTCCTACTATTGCTGCACCACATGGAATGACACTTGGTGGCGGTTGTGAGCTTTCTATGCATGCCGATAAAGTCGTTGTAGCTGCAGAAACTTACATTGGTCTAGTCGAATTTGGTGTAGGTGTTATTCCTGGCGGAGGTGGTTCAAAAGAAATGGCAATGCGCGCATCGGATTCTTTTAGAAAAAATGATGTTGAACTCAATATTTTACAAGAATACTTCCTTACAATAGGTATGGCAAAAGTGGCAACTTCGGCATATGAAGCCTATGACTTGGGTATTTTACAAAAAGGAAAAGATGTTGTGGTTGTAAACAAAGACCGTCAAATTGCAACTGCAAAAGCATATGCAAAACTATTGGCAAATCAGGGTTATAGTATGCCTGTTCGACGAAAAGATGTAAAAGTTTTAGGAAAGCAAGCATTAGGAATGTTTTTAGTAGGTACAGACGCCATGCAAGCCAGCAAATATATTAGTGAGCACGACAAAAAAATAGCTAACAAATTGGCCTACGTTATGGCAGGTGGCGATTTGTCTGAACCAACAATGGTTAGCGAACAATACTTGTTGGATATTGAACGTGAAGCTTTCTTAAGTTTATGTACAGAACGTAAAACTTTAGAACGCATACAACACATGTTAAAAACAGGAAAACCACTAAGAAATTAGGAATGAAATATGAGATATGTGATATGAGATATGAGAATTTAAAATATTAATATGCATAAACTAGAAGATTTAAAAATATGGAAGAAGTCAATTGAGTTGACAAAAGCAGTATATCTTCTTATTGATAAATTACCTAATGAAGAAAAATTTGGATTAAAATCACAACTAAAAAGAAGTGCTGTTTCTATTGCTTCTAATATTGCTGAAGGTGCTGGAAGAAATTCACAGAAGGAATTTAAACACTTTCTAGGTATTGCAAATGGCTCAACTTATGAACTTCAAACACAACTTATTTTATCAATTGAATTAAACTTAATAGCAAAAGAAATTGTAAACCCATTAATTGAAACCTGCATCGAAATACAAAAAATGAATTACACATTTCAAAAAAATCTAATTCTTAAATCTCAATACTAATATCTCAATTCCAAACCCTTAAAACATAAAAATAAAAAATGAAACAAGCATACATAGTAAAAGCATATAGAACAGCCGTAGGAAAAGCTCCAAAAGGGTTGTTTAGGTTTAAAAGAGCCGATGAACTTGGTGCAGAAACCATTCAACATATGATGAAAGAACTTCCAAATTTGGATGTATCTCGAATTGATGATGTAATTGTTGGAAATGCTATGCCCGAAGGATCTCAAGGACTCAACATGGCACGTTTTATTTCTCTTATTGGACTCAATAGTGTGGATGTTCCTGGTGTAACTGTAAATCGATTTTGTTCTTCAGGATTAGAAACCATTGGACTTGCAACTGCAAAAATTCAAGTAGGAATGGCCGATTGTATTATTGCTGGAGGGGCAGAAAGCATGAGTGCAGTACCGATGACAGGTTTCAAACCAGAATTGAATTATGATACCATAAATTCTGGACATGAGGATTATTACTGGGGAATGGGAAATACAGCAGAAGCTGTAGCGAATGAATTTAATGTATCAAGAGAGGATCAAGATGAATTTGCTTTTAATTCGCATATGAAAGCCTTAAAAGCTCAAGCCGAAAATCGTTTTCATGATCAAATAGTACCTATTGAAGTTGAGCAGACTTACGTTGATAAAAATGGAAAACGAGCAACAAAAAAATATACAGTAACCAAAGATGAAGGGCCACGAAAAAGTACAAGTTTAGAAGCACTTGCAAAGCTGCGTGCCGTATTTGCACAAGGTGGTAGTGTTACGGCTGGAAATTCTTCACAAATGAGCGATGGAGCGGCTTTTGTTATGGTTATGAGCGAGGATTTAGTTAAAGAGTTAAATTTAGAACCTATTGCTCGCTTAGTGAGTTATGCCGTTGCCGGTGTAGAACCAAGAATAATGGGAATTGGACCTGTAAAAGCAATTCCAAAAGCATTACAACAAGCAGGATTGAAACAATCAAATTTAGAACTTATTGAATTGAATGAAGCTTTTGCTTCACAATCTTTAGCAGTAATCAGAGCATTAGAATTAAATCCAGAACTCATTAATGTCAACGGCGGTGCTATTGCACTTGGTCATCCTTTGGGATGTACGGGGGCAAAACTCTCTGTGCAATTGTTTGATGAAATGCGAAAAAGAGAAATGACATCAAAATATGGTGCAGTCACAATGTGTGTTGGAACAGGACAAGGCGCTTGTGGAATTTTTGAATTTTTAAAATAATGTACTCAAATTTATTATAATATGGAAGTAAAAGAATTATTAAGAGGCGGACAATATCTAGTTAAAGATACAGATTGTCAAGCGGTTTTTACCCCAGAGGATTTTTCAGAAGAGCAACTCATGATGAAAGAAGCCGTTAAAGAATTTAATGAACGTGAAGTAATTGCCAATCGTGATCGTTTTGAAGCCAAAGATTATGCCCTCACCGAAGAAGTGATGCGTAAAGCAGGTGAACTAGGATTTTTAGGAGTTGCTGTTCCAGAAGCCTATGGTGGATTAGATATGGGATTTGTATCAACAATGTTAGTTTGTGAATACATTTCAAGTGGAACAGGGTCTTTTAGTACTGCTTTTGGTGCACATACTGGGATTGGTACTATGCCTATCACTTTATATGGAACTGAAGAACAAAAATTAAAATATGTTCCAAAATTAGCTAGCGGTGAATGGTTTGGCGCTTATTGTCTAACAGAACCAGGCGCAGGAAGTGATGCCAATTCCGGAAAAACTACTGCAGCTCTTTCTGAAGACGGAAAATACTATAGCATCACAGGTCAAAAAATGTGGATTTCTAATGCTGGTTTTTGTAATGTGTTTATTGTATTCGCTCGAATAGAAAACGATAAAAATATTACAGGGTTTATTGTTGAAAATGACCCTTCCAATGGCATTACTATGGGTGAAGAAGAACACAAATTAGGGATTAGAGCATCTTCAACCAGACAAGTGTTTTTTAATGACACTAAAGTTCCTGTTGAAAATATGCTTTCCGAACGTCAAAATGGATTCAAAATTGCAATGAATGCCTTGAATGTTGGTCGTATTAAATTGGCAGCTGCTTGTTTGGATTCACAACGAAGAATTACAACCGATGCTATTGTTTATGCCAATGCGCGACAACAATTTAAAACCCCAATTGCAGAGTTTGGGGCCATAAAATATAAACTAGCAGAAATGGTTACAAACACTTATGTTGGCGAATCGGCGAGTTATAGAGCAGCAAAAAATATTGAAGACCGTATTGCACTTCGGCTAGAAAAAGGTAATTCGCATCAAGAAGCAGAATTAAAAGGTGTAGAAGAATACGCAATTGAATGCTCAATTCTAAAAGTAGCCGTTTCAGAGGATGTTCAAAATTGTGCTGATGAAGGCATTCAAATATTTGGAGGGATGGGATTTTCAGAAGACACTGCAATGGAAGCTGCTTGGAGAGATGCTCGGATCGCAAGAATATATGAAGGAACAAATGAAATCAACAGAATGATTTGTATTGGAATGCTAATTAAAAAGGCGATGAAAGGACATGTTGATTTGCTCGGACCAGCTATGGCAGTTCAAGAAGAACTTATGGGCATCCCATCTTTTGACACCCCTGATTATAGCGCACCTTTGTCGCAAGAAAAAGCCATTATAAAAAACTTGAAAAAAGTTTTCTTAATGGTTGCTGGAGCAGGTATTCAGAAATTTGGACCAAAAATTGAAGAGCATCAACAATTGATGCTTAATGCTGCCGATATTTTAATAGAAATATATATGGCAGAATCTGCAATTTTGAGAACAGAAAAAAACATTCAACGTTTTGGAGAGGAATCTCAAAAACATCAGATTGAAATGAGTCAATTATATTTGTATAATGCTGTTGAAATTATTTCAAAAAGTGCTAAAAGTGGAATTATTTCATTTGCTGATGGCGACGAACAACGCATGATGCTTATGGGGCTTAAGCGTTTTACAAAATATACAAATTATCCTAATGTTGCAGGACTAAGAAATAGTATAGCAGCAAAAGTGAATGAAGAGAATACGTATTGCTTCTAATGCATACGTAGTTTAGTTGGTTAGTTGAAAGCGCCTTCACACCCGTGGAGGCGTTTTCTGTTTTAAAAAAATTAGACTTATATTTGAAACTCTTACATTGTTAAGTCCTAAAATCATAAATCTTATGAAATTTAAACTTATTTTATTTATTTCTGTTTTGACAACCTCATCAATTTGGAGTCAAAATCAAAGAGATTTATATCAAATAATAGATTTAATTAGTGCTCATCGTATCAAATCTGATATTAGAACGCTTGTTAATTTTGGTACACGCCACACACTGAGTGATACCGTTTCAAAAACTCGGGGAATAGGTGCTGCTAGACGGTGGCTAAAAAATGAGTTCGAAACAATTTCTTCCGATTGTAATAATTGCCTGGAGGTTTTCTTTCAGAGTGACCTTGTAAAAAAAGGAACAAACGGACGAATTACAAAAGATGTCGAAATTGTAAATGTAGTTGCAATTCAGAAAGGCACCTTATACCCAAATCGCTACATCATTATGATTGGAGATATTGACTCTAGAGTTAGTAATCCCAACGACTATAATTCAGATGCACCAGGAGCCAATGATAATGCCTCTGGACTTGCTGGTACACTAGAAGCGGCACGGGTATTGAGTCAGTATTCATTTAAAAATAGTATTATTTATGCAGGTCTTTCAGGTGAAGAACAAGGACTGTTTGGTGGGCAAGGATTAGCAAATTTTGCGAAGAAAAATAACTGGGATATCATTGGCGTTTTAAATAATGATATGATTGGAAATATAAAGGGTGTGGACGGCGTAATTGACAACCGTTCATTTAGAATATTTTCTGAACCTGTTCCACCCACTGAAACAGAAAAACAACGGCAATCAAGACGCTATTATGGTGGCGAAGTTGACGGGATATCTAGACAACTTGCACGTTATATTTACAAAACGGTTAAAACCTATATGCCAGAGATGCATCCAATGATGGTTTACAGATTAGATCGTTTTGGAAGAGGTGGTCATCATAAACCCTTTTGTGATGCAGGATACGCTGGTATTCGAATCATGGAAACTCATGAAAATTACACCCAACAACATCAAGACATTAGAACAGAAAACGGCATAGAATACGGTGATACTTTTGAGCACGTAAATTTTGATTACGCTAAAAAACTAACTGCTGTGAACGCCATAAATTTAGCGAGTTTAGCTTGGGCACCTCCTGCTCCAACCGAAGTTAGCATTGGTGGAATTGTAGAACCATCGGCTAAGCTCAAATGGAATGCTGTTTCCGGCGCAGCCTACTATAAGGTCTATTGGCGGGATACAACGTCACCAACTTGGGATTACAGTAAAATTGTTTCAAAAAATTCTTTAACATTAGATGGATTAGTTGTAGATAATTACTTTTTTGGAGTCGCCGCTGTAGGGGAAAATGGTTTTGAAAGTCAAGTGGTATTTCCAAATAAAATTTTTAGATAAAAAAATGTACTTAAAACTTCTTCAATTAGAACTACAAAAGTTATTACTCAATCGAACAAGTAAAATATTGATATTCATTTCATTTATTTTACCACTTTGTGTCATCGTTTTATCTTCAATAAAAATCAATTTTTTTGGGTTTTTTACACTCGAACTTGGCGAACTTGGAATTTTTAACTTCCCTCTAGTTTGGCATGTCACTACCTATTTTTCAGCCCTATTCAAATTCTTTTTTGCAATTGTTGTAGTGTCAATGATTGGAAATGAGTACATTAATAAAACTTTAAAACAAAACTTAATTGATGGCTTAAGTAAAAAAGAATTTATCCTTTCAAAGTTTTATGCGATCTTGTTTTTTTCTCTAGTATCTACAGTCATTATATTTGGAATTTCTCTAATTCTTGGACTTATTTATTCAAGCTACAATGAATTTGGCATCATCATAAGAGAAATAGAATATTTACCTGCTTACTTCTTTAAGCTTGTTGGTTTCTTTTCCTTTTGTTTATTTCTTGGTGTACTCGCAAAACGATCGGCTTTTGCTTTGGCATTTCTTTTTGTTGAATTTATTTTTGAATGGATTATTTTTGGGCTAATTGCTTGGAAATCTAATGTGGAACTCGCCTCAAAAATTCAGAGTTTCTTCCCTTTAACTTCAATGTCTAATCTCATAAAACAACCCTTTCAACGAATAGCAATAACGAAATTTCCAGACAAAAGTAGTTTAGACTACGACTATGCTGTACATTTCGAAACAATGTTAATTGTTGGAATTTGGACTTTAATATTTATATATTTATCCTATTTTCTTTTAAAGAAAAGAGATTTATAACTTCAACTTTTACTGCACATTATTTTCTTTAAATTTTTGTTAACTAGAGATTTAAATCTTGAGTTTTTTCTATCTTTGAAACTATACTATAGATTAATGAAACTTAATATACTTATCTGCCTCATGTTTATAAGTATTTTGGGATACTCACAGGCCGAAGCTTCCCATTGGTACTTCGGTAATGGTGCTGGACTTATTTTTGATGTGAGCACCGGAACTGTCACTTCTACTGCTGCCGCTTCTAGCACAATTAATACTAATGAAGGCTGTTCTTCAATTTCTGATTTTAACGGGAATTTATTGTTTTATACAGATGGTAGAAATGTATGGGATAAAAACCACAACATCATGTCCAATGCAGATTATAACTCAGGTACAGGTTTGATGGGCGATCCCTCGAGTACATCATCGGGGCTTATTGTTCCAAAACCAGGTGACCCAAATCAATATTACATTTTTACTGTAGATGAACCTCACCATCAAAATGCATTTGCATTTCCAAATCAAGGACCAGCAGAGGCTGATGGTAGTTCCACAAATGAATATGATAGCGGTGGAGGCGTTCCAGATGCGGATGATGGATTTAATAACGGTTTTGCCTATTCATTAGTTGATTTAACATTAAATAATGGTAATGGCAACGTTGTTAGTGCGGAAAAAAATATACAACTTGTTACTTACAACCCCAACGAACAAGATGAAGAAAGCTATAAATGTTCTGAAAAAATAACAGCTGTAGAACATAGCGATAAACAGTCCTATTGGGTGCTCACACAGTTTATAGATAACTTTTATGCTTTCAGAGTTGATGCAACTGGAGTAAATACAACGCCTGTAGTTACAAATATTATCCCTCTAATTAATTATGAAGGCTACAGAAGAAACGCAATCGGATATATGAAAGCCTCCCCAGATGGCTCAAGAATTGCAGTTTGTCACCGTCAAAATGGTGATCAGCCAGGTGGATTCTCGAATAACACAGGAAGTGTTTGGATTTATGATTTTGATAATACCACAGGAATTTTATCAAATCCCATAAATTTATTACCAAATTTTGGACCCTACAGTGTTGAATTTTCGCCAGACTCATCAAAATTATATGTCTCTGGAAGTAACTCCGTTACACAATTTGATTTAAATACTAGTGATCCAGTAACAACAGATTTTATGGTCTATAGTGGTTTAAATTTTATTGGAGCATTACAGCTTGGACCTGATGGAAAAATATATGTTGCAAACTCAGAAGATCCACAATCATTAGATGTAATAAATGATCCAAATACTTACGGTATTGGTGCTGACTATGTGCCCTACCAAGTTCAGCTAGCACCAGGAACTTTTTCTAATATTGGTCTTCCGCCTTTTATACAATCTTTTTTCTTAGCTTCTATACAGCTCGAAAATTCATGTGTTGGTCAAGATGTAAATTTTAGTGTAAATAGCACCCAAGTTTTTGATAGCATTGTATGGGATTTTGGTGATGGAATAGGAACTTCAAATGAAAACAACCCAAGTTATATTTTTTCAACTCCTGGTACATACACAGTTTCTGCAGAAATTACCGCAGGAACAGAAGTCATTACTTTTACTGAAGATATAATTATTAGTCAAAATCCAACAGCATTCCCAACTGATGATCTCTTTGTTTGTGATGATAATAATGATGGTGTTTCTTCTTTTACATTTCAAGAATCTGGAGATGATATCATAAATGGACAGGATACTGCTGTTTATTCGATTTCCTATCACCTTAGCTTAGCCGATGCAGAAAACAATGCAAATGCTATCAATTTACCCTATCAGAATACAAACTCTACAGAAGAAATTTTTGTC
>Ga0255752_10000782_pt1 | contig 38637 bp, 33 predicted proteins | sample 011ome_25_FD_179952 | JGI IMG/M metagenome (GOLD analysis project Ga0255752, IMG submission 179952) | Coastal salt marsh microbial communities from the Groves Creek Marsh, Skidaway Island, Georgia - 011512CT metaG (version 2) | ecosystem: Environmental > Aquatic > Marine > Intertidal zone >... | reverse complement strand
CTTTAAGAGAGACTAGCATTGTCTTTGCTTTTTTCATGGGCGTTTTCTTTTTAAAAGAACCGGCTAGTCTCCTCAAATTGATTGCTTCTATTGCCATCTTGATAGGTGTTGTGCTGCTACATAGTTCAAAATAAAAGCAGTAATTAAACAAATTTTCTTTTGAGGCTGGGAAGCATTAAACTAAAATTGCGTCATGCAGTTATTAGCAAAGCGTTTACTAACACAGCCTTTGATTGACGCCAGAATAGATGCGCGCTTGGAAGGTAATGTGAATGGCCCTTCGCTGATAAAGATGCCCGCTTGGTTAAAAAGCCGAAAAGCCGAATATTATCTCTATTTCTCTCATCACTGTGGAGATCATATTCGGCTCGCTTTTGCTAATCAGCTAACAGGACCTTGGACAGTCTATGTCGGAGGCGTTTTGACGCTATCGGATACCCCGTTTGTTCAGCAAAAACCTAATGTACCCGAGCCAAATTGGGCGGTAAAACGAGGTATTTCGGGTCTCTATCCACATATAGCATCTCCCAATGTTCATGTTGACCATCACCGTTGTGAACTAAAAATGTACTTTCACGGGCTTGATCGCGACGGAGAACAAAGGAGCCTTACGGCAACTTCAAAAGACGGATTGACTTGGAAAGTCCACCCCAAGCGTATCGAACAAACCTATTTGCGTGTCTTTAGATATAAAAGCAAGACATATGCAATTGCTCTGGGAGGCGAAGTTCTGCGTAAGTCCGAAAATGGCGTGTTCCAAACAGGCGGATGGATTTTTCCAACCGAACATCGTCATTCTGCAGTTTTGGTTAAAGGCAATATTCTTCACGTCATTTGGTCTCGAGTTGGCGATGCTCCCGAAAGCTTACTGCACTCGATTATAGACTTAAATCAGCCATGGAAAACATGGGCCATTAATGAGACGAAAATAATACTGAAACCAGAGCTAATTTGGGAAGGTTCAAACCATCCCATTCGCAAGTCTGATCTAGGTATGGCGCGATCAGATGAATGTGCCCTGCGCGATCCTTGCATATTTCAAACTGAGCACAAGACTTATCTGATTTACACGGGTGCCGGAGAGTCTGCACTGGGAATTGCAGAGCTTTTTGGTGTTTGAACGAGATGCGTTTTACAGCTGCACGTAAATGGGCTTCAGTAAAATTTGGCCAAGTATTTCCAAAATCGCTCAAAATTTCTCAAAATACTGGCATCATTCAATTCAATTAGAAACGTGGGCGCTCGCGTGCGAGCAAATAAGGTTTATTCTCTATCCCTGCGCTGATTGTTTCGTAATATTCGTATGTGATTGAAGCCTGTTGCCACCATGAGAGGCGGCGCTCTATCATCAAATGACTAACGTTAAGAGTGTTTTGGCAGCAAACGGATCTTATAGAATTGCACCATATTAACTTTTCATTCGCTGGGCTTTAGCATCGAAAAGTGGGCAGGTGAACAATGTCGCGTCAAACAGTTGCCGTGCGATATCTACTTTTACAGCGGTTCCAGAAGACGGTCTGTTGTGGACCTTGCCCAAAGCGACAGGTTTGCCGATGCGATACCCGAAGGCGCAAGAACTGGTTTGACCAATGATATCGCCATCGTAATAGATTGGTTCATGGCCTAAGGGTACAGCTTTTTCGTCGTGAAACTTGAGAGAAATCAAAGACAAGCTTCCTTTAATTTTTCGACGCTCTGCAAGCGCTTCTGCTCCGATAAAGCCGCCTTCCTTACGAGTCGCAAAATCAAGCCCGGTATCGACAGGCGAAACATCACTGTCCAGTTCGTGGCCCATAGCGCAAAACCCTTTTTCGATCCGCATAGAAGTCTGAGCATATAAACCAGCCGGCCTTGCACCTGCCTTTACAAGAGCCATATAGATCGTAGCTGCGTTTTCGGCTTTCATTGTGATTTCCCACCCTGATTCGCCAACATAAGACATTCGCGCAGCACGCACATGTTTTCCTGCTATATGTGCAGCGCCTACCTGAAAGTAGGCAAGTTGGTTAAGTTCCGGCGCTCCACACTCAGAGACAATTCTGGCTGCTTCAGGTCCCATGAGTCCCAAGACGGCATAGTCTTCGGTACTATCAGTCATGCTAACTGAAAATCCCTCGGAATGTTTTTGAAACCACGCAAGATCACGTTTGATGGCGTCGGTGCCAACAAACAACCGATAATGGTCATGTGCAATTCGCTGAGCAGTGATGTCGCTCTCAAAAGTACCGCGTTCATTGAGAACTGCAGTGTAAATCACAGATCCAGGTGCACGACTGAGAAACCCAGAACAAGTGTGTAAAAGAAACGCTTCGGCTTCTGGTCCGCGCACCTCAATCTTTCCGAAAGATGAACAATCAAAAATTGCAGCTCTCTCATGTGCGGCCATAACCTCTGTACGAACATTTTCAAACCAATCAGGGCGGTCAAATGTCATTCGCGGTTCTTCTGTTTTGCCAAAGTACAAAGGCCGTTCCCAACCATAAAATTGTCCCATATGCGCTCCTGCCCCCTTGTATTCGCTTTCCAGCGGTAGGGCGCGGAGATTGCGGGCAGTCGAAAGCTGTTTACCTGGGAATGCGATATCGTAATGGGTTCCAAGGATTTCGGGCGCCCGCCTCATCAAATGTTCGATGTTGTTGAAAACTGGCGCAAATCTTTTAGCATCTGCTTCTGAAAGATCATAAGCGGTACGCCCATGCAAGATGCAATGGGCTAAGTTCATACCCGCACCACCACCCGATGCGATTCCGACCGAATTCATGCCGCAACCAAGAAATAGACCTTTGGTTTCAACGGTTTCGCCAAGCATAAAGTTGCCATCAGGCGTGAAGCTTTCCGGCCCATTCAGCAACATTTTGACTTCGGCAGTCTCCAAAGCTGGCAAACGTTGCAATGCATTCTTCATCATCGGTTCAAAATGGTCCCAGTCTTCAGGCAGTAGGCCAAATTCAAAATTCGCATCCAGCACTCCGGGTGCTATGGATTTTCCCATTGGCTCAAAACATCCCACTAAAATTCCGCCAGAATCGTCGCGAATATAGAGGCGGTTGTCATGGTCAGATAGAGTCGGTGTGTTGCCGAAGAAGCCGTCGATTGGCTTGGTCAAGAGGTAGAAGTGCTCACAGGCTAACACTGGCACTTCTGCTCCTGCCAATGCGCCCGCTTCGCGAGACCAAAGGCCAGTACACAGTGCGATAGCGTCGCACATCACAGTGCCGTTTGTGGTTTCTACGCCTTTGACGCGGCCGTTTTCAGTAAGAATTCCTGTGACGCCAGTGTCTTCGAAGATCTTCGCGCCTAACGGCTTAGCCGCTTTGACGAGCGCCGCGCAGACATCTGATGGTGAAACCCGTCCGTCATCTGGTGACCAGACCGCACCCAGCACATCTTTTGCATTCATTAGTGGCCAGCGCTCTTTTGCTTCTTGAGGCGATATAGATATTGCGTTAACGCCGTAGACATGCGCCATTGCTTCTTGACGCTTTATATGAATCAAGCGGTTGGGATTAGTCGCAATCGACAGAGAACCTTTTTGAATCCAACCCACATTCTGCCCAGTTTCTTCCTCAAGTTGGGAATAAAGTTGTACTGAATATTGGATCATTCTGGTCAGATTCTGTGAACTCCGTAGAGCCCGAACTTGCGCCGCTGAGTGCCACGTTGTGCCGCTGGTTAGCTTATTTCGCTCCAACAAAATTGCATCTGAAACTCCCATTTTCCCAAGGTGATAGAGAGTAGAGCACCCCATGATGCCGCCGCCAATGACAACGACCGATGCATGGGATGGGAAGTTGCTATCTATCATCTGACTGATTCCTTGACGAATCTTGAAATTTATATTTCAATAATGTCTCTGGATGTAAGGAACGCAACAAAAAATTGGATCAAACATTTCCTTTAAGTTTAATGGATCTTTCAGCCAAACGATTGCAGGCACTGAGCCCGCAGCTACGACGTGCTGCCCGTTTTATTCTTGAAAACTCAGGAGACGTTGCCACCCGCTCACAGCGACACGTTGCGGAGCTTTCACAATTACCAGCACCAACTTTTACTCGGTTGGCACGTGCGGTGGGGTTGCAAAATTACGATCAGTTGCGCGACCTGTGCCGTAAGGACGTATTGCGTAATAAAACCATCCTTGCTGACCGGGCAAAATCGCTCATCTCCAAAGTAAATGAAAATGCAGAAGAACCATCTCTTATTAGTCGTCATGCCACGACCGCCATACGTAACTTGCAGCATTTTGTAGAACAGACAGATTCGAATAAGTTAACAGGTGCGGCTCGACTTCTGGCTGATGCAAGGCGTGTCGTTTTGATAGGCGAGATGAGCTCCCGCGGTTTAATGGACTATTCCTCTTACATCGCAAATATGTCGCTGACTGGCTGGAAAGTGCTTGGCCGTGCCGGGGAAGGTTTATCTTCGGAGCTGGCTGATCTAGGGTCGAGAGATGCGTGCTTAGTAACAGCGGTAAACCCTTATTCAGCGCGATCTCTTACAATTGCAAAACATGTCGTAAATGCAAAAGTCCCGGTAGTGGCAATCACTGACAATGCCTTATCACCTCTGGTTACTTTGGCTGATTATAGTTTTTTTGTGGACACCAGAAGTCCGCAATTCTTCCCCTCGCATGCAGCGCTTATGGTTGTGTTGGAGGCGCTAGTTGATATGGTTGTACGCGAGCGGGGCACTGAGGCGCAAAAACACATTGCTGCGGTAGAACGGCAAAATCACATCTTAAAAGAGTATTGGCAAGAAGATCTTGCCACCAACAAAGGAGAATCAAACTATGAATAAATTTTTCAAGACCGCTATCAGTGGCCTAGCGCTGGCCGCTATGTCCGTGGGAACTGTCAGTGCTCAGTGCACCAACGATGTTTGGAACAAAGTAATGTCGAGCGGCAAAATCGTAATTGGTGTTAAAGCGGATTACAAACCTTGGGGTTTTCGTGATGATAGCGGAAATCTTGTTGGCATGGAGATTGATATGGCCATGGATGTCGCCGCCAAAATGGGCGTTGAGGCCGAATTGGTTCCCGTACAATCATCTAATCGCATGCAGTTCCTAGAACAGGGCAAAATCGACATGATGATCGCGACCATGTCGGACCGTGCAGATCGCCGCAAGATCGTTGGTATTCCGGGGCCAAACTACTACACCTCTGGTACGAATATTATGTCGCCTAAGGCGCTTGGATTTACCTCTTGGGAAGACCTACGCGGCAAAAAGGTTTGCGGCAAGCAGGGTGCTTTTTATAATCAGATTACGGAAGAGCGTTATGGCGTTGAAATCATGGCATTCACTGGTAATGCTGAAGCAAAGCAAGCTCTAAGAGATCGGAAATGCGTCGCATGGGTTTACGACGACAGCTCTATCGGCTCTGACCTGAGCTCTGGCAACTGGGACGAGTTTGAAATGCCATTGGCGTCAGAAGATGACAACCCTTGGGGTCTTGGCGTGCCACTTGCTGAAGCCAGCTGTGTTTTTGGTAATTTTATGTCCGGCATGCAATATAACTGGCATCGCGAAGGCACGCTGATAGCATTGGAAAAAAAGTGGGGCATCAAGCCCACGGCTTTCCTGCAGATGCAGAACGAGCGTAACAGCGATTGGATTAAATAATTCACTCAAGCAACCTGACGCTCCTCCGCTTTAGTTGTGGGGGGGCGCTTCGGAATTGAATTTCATGGAAGAATACTTTCGGCAACTAGCGGATACAGCGCCACGTTGGAACTTCATATGGATGTATGAGGATCGCCAACAGGGAAAAATATTGTCTGGTCTATGGATGACGATCAAGCTGAGCGTCATGTGCCTAATTTTCTCTGTTTTTATTGGAGTTGTAGGAGCATGGATGCAGGGGGCGCCATCGCGCCTTGTGCGAGCAATTGTTCAAGGATACATCCAATTTTTTCGCAATACTCCGCCTATGGTCCAACTTTTGTTCTTTTATTTTGCTTTGGGCCAGTTCACCCCTGTTGTTGTAGGAGCGGATGGATGGACAGTAGAGCCGATTATTTCAAATGTCGGCTGGGCGATTGTTTCACTGTCGATGTTTGCAGGAGCTTTTAATGTAGAGATCTTTCGGGCTGGGATTGAGGCAGTGCCCGAAAGTACTGTCGAAGCGGCCGAATCCTTGGGCTTCTCTCGTCTTCAAATCTACAGTTACGTTTTGTTACCGCTTGCCTTCCGCGTTAGTCTGCCAGCGCTTAACAACAATTTAGTCAACTTGGTCAAAACCACGACCCAAGCCTTTGCAATTGCTGTGCCAGAGCTCCTCTATCACTCTGTTACCATCTGGAACGATTATCCATCCGCTCAATATCCGACGATGTTGTTAGTGTTTGTTGCATATGTGGGATTGGTTGCCATACTGGTATTTGGTATGTCTCGATGGGAGCGATCCATAAAGATTCCAGGATACGGCCTATGAAGCAAATATCTGGAATAGATACGCCTGTAAAAGGTGGTATGGCGGTCCTAAAACCGTTTGATATCAGAGCCCATAGCCCAGACGGCTATATATTCACGCGCTGGCTCGCAACTCTACCCTTATGGACGCCTCTGCTCATAATAGCGGTAATCGGTGTCTATCCCTCTATCGTCTATGCTCAATCGGGTTTCTCTATTGATGACGCTTTTGGGGCGCTGTGGCGATGGATGCCATTCCTGCTCGTCTCGGGATTTTTGTTCAATGTTTTGATTTCATTCTGGACGCTGGTAATAGGAACCTGTGCGGGGGCGGCATTGGGGCTAGGGCAGATTTCAACTTTTGGTCCGTTGCGCGCGTTTTCTTGGTTTATAACGCAGCTTTTTCGCAATTCTCCATGGCTGGTGATCTTATTTATTGTGCTGCTGGCGCTACCATTTGAATTTACAATTTTCGGTCAAACTATCCGTGTGCCCGACTGGATGAAAGGGGTCTTCGGCCTAAGCCTGCCCGTAATGGCCAATATCTCTGAGGTGGTGCGCGGAGCAGTTCAATCTGTTCCGACAGCGCAGTGGGAGGCAGCAGAAAGCTTAGCCTTCAGTCGAAGGCAAATCCTATGGCAGATTATTCTTCCGCAGTGTTTCAAACGCATGCTACCACCCTGGATGAACTGGTATGCCATTTTGACCATGGCAACGCCCTTATGCAGCTTGCTGGGGATTGAAGAGATTATCACACTTAGCCGACAGGCAATGGAAGCAGAAGACAACCACCCAGAACTTCTTGTGCCCTTCTATGGCTTCGCATTATTGCTTTTCTTTGTATATTGTTATCCGATTGCACGGCTGACCATGCGGCTAGAGCGTAAATACGCAGTAAAATTGTGAGATTGATATTATGACTTGGACCGCTGAAAAACCGATTGTTTCTCTAAAAGACGTGCGTAAGAGCTTTGGCGCACTTGAGGTTCTTAAGGGCGTCTCGATTGACGTCATGAAAGGTGAGGTGATTTGCATTATAGGCCCGTCTGGTTCTGGTAAATCCACACTGATCCGCTGCATTAATGGGCTTAATGACATCCAGGGTGGATCAATTTTTGTTCAAGGGAAAGAGGTACATAGCTCTAATCAGGACAAGCTAGAATTACGAAAGAAGGTAGGGATGGTTTTTCAGCAATACAATCTTTTCCCTCATAAAACAGCGCTGGAAAACGTTATGATGGCCCCGCTTAAGGTGCTCAAAGAAAAAAAGACTGATGTGGAAGCTCGCGCACGCCAGCTAATAAAGAAGGTGAGGTTGGAAGGCAAAGAAGACAATTATCCGGGCGAGTTATCGGGTGGACAACAGCAACGCGTTGCCATTGCTAGGTCTCTGGCGATGAACCCGGATGTGATGCTCTTTGATGAAGTGACGGCCGCGCTTGACCCCGAAACAGTAAAAGAAGTTTTAGTCACAATTCGCGAACTGGCAGAAGACGGCATGACATGTATCCTTGTAACCCACGAAATGGGATTTGCGCGTGAGGTTGCCGATCATATTTATTTCACAGATCGTGGCGTAATTGTAGAGCACGGTTCACCCGAAACTTTTTTTGACAACGCTCAGGATCCAAGAACACAAGAATTCCTTGGGCAAATTCTCTAAAAATTTCCTGAAAAATAAATCTGCAACAGTTCAAGCTCTACAATCTTAAAGTTAGTTCTGCTTACTACATCATAAATAAAAAACCGATCTAATCGTAACTGATAAAATTAAATTTCTAGAGGTAATACGCGAATCCCCCCATTGGTCAGCGGGTGGCGGGCCGACGCCATTATTGATATTACTTCTTCGTATAAGTACCCGAACGACAGACCGAGCGTGTCACGTGTGATAATCCGCCCCTCAATAATGTCGAGGTCGCCGGATCGAAGAACCCCCGCGCTGCGAGGACTTTAAATATGGATAGGAACCAATAGCTCGGGCTCAATCACCCGCGCATTTGGAACCGCCTTAATCAAATTATCCGTAGATTGCTCTAGTAGATTGCTCTAGAAGAGGGAACGTTTTGTAATGGCAGGGAATAATAATTTCAAAATCAAAAAATTTTGCAGCACCAAGCCGCTGCCGCATAAACTCAAACAGAAACCGAACCAGAGCCTCCGTTACGATACAGCCTCAGCTCTCCGAATAAATCTGACGTCAGACATGCGCGAGTGTAAAAACCAAGATTGGGGATTGGCGAGTTCCTTATTCTTAGGCTGCATTAAAAGAAAAATATAATAGCTTAACCGCCCGCCGTTGGGGTATCGCAAAAAGCAACGCTCTTTATACACGCATTCTAAATTTAGATCGCGCCTTGGACATGAAAGAAGTATTCACCCTTTAAAAAAGCATCAGCAGGCACGGTAATTTTTCGCTGCAAGCATACATGGTGCACAAAACGAAATTACAAAATGGGCTCTAAACAGCCGATCGCTGTCTCTTTCGCAAATGACTGCTAATTGAGGAAAATTAGCCTTCCAAGCAGATTAATATATTGTCTGCATCACCATAAATTTTGACAGATATGAGCTTCCCTATTCGGTTACCTCGCTTGCCCGTTTTTATGATTTTTTTCCCTGATCCAAACTTCTTTTTCCCTGTTATTTAAATAACAGGGAAATGGCCCTAACTCGTTCTTTTAGTAAAGTAAATCGGAGTGAAATTTTTGAAATCCGTCCTAAACAGACCAAAATTTCAACTTTTCCCAGTTAAATTCCCTGTTAATAGAAAATTCCCACCAGTGACCGGTTCTCTAAAAACTGCGTCCACCACCACGCAGTCCTTTGAATTTATTGGCAAAGGCATTGAGTCTGAGAGACCAAAGTTATCAAGTGGTTTCAGAGCAATGATGCAAAGCTTTCTATCGAAAACTCCCAATTCAATGCACTATTCAGCGAGATCGCCGCAAAAGTTTCTACTGCGCCTTTTAAAGTGAGATCTTGAGGCGAGTTACTGATGCACGATACTGTTTCGTTTCAAACATTCCCCACCACTCAGTCTTCAAAAAACTGCAAAAGAAAGAGAGGCGTGGGAAAGTGCCGTCTTATCCAGGGTTAATGGATTATGGGGTGCCTGAGATCAATGGTCATCGGCATCATGGTTTGGCTGTTGTGACTGCGTGTTGCGACGCTGAACTCCCGCTTCTTGTTCGCATCCATCGCAACTTGAAATGTCCTAGGCTCTCATAAGGTTTGACCTATTTAGGCCCGAACATCACCGTTCAGTGATAGGCTTTGCTCTCCACGACGCCTGATGGAATTCAGCGCGCGACAGGCGCGCCACCCTTTATCATACTATGGCCAATATGGGCCCAAAGCGCCCCTTTTTTAAAACCCGAATGGACCATCTCCACGCACTGGATCAATGCGGATTGACTTGAACCCCTCGGCCCATTGATGCAGCAATACGCCGCCCTCTTGTTTTAAAAATCCGATCGGGGCATCGTGATAGGTGTTAAATAGAAAACTGCTGCAAACCGAAGGCGCCGATATAACAGTGTGGCCCGCCAAGCGGGTTGATATATTTCTATGAATATGCCCGCATAATACCAAAATTTCACCCTGATATTCAGCTAGGATCTCGCTCAGCTGCTCAGTGCCGTTCTGCAAGCCGATGGAATCCATAAACGCCATTCCAGATTTAAAAGGTGGGTGATGCATCATCACGACCGCGGGGGCCTGTTTCAAATCTGCCAAACATGTCTTTAAAAACTGCAAGGAATCTTGATCTAATTCTCCTCCACCCTGCCCTTCGATCAAGGTATCAAGACCAATAATTTGCAAAGCGCCAAGCCTATGTTGCCAATTCAACTTACCAACCTTCGGCAAGTAACCCGCCTGATCAAATGCGGCGCGAAAGGGCGCGCGGGCATCATGATTTCCAGGAATACAAAAAATTGGCAGATTCAATGGCTTCAGGATTGATTTGAAAAGCGCATAGCTTTCTGCCGTGCCATCATCGCTGACATCGCCCGTCACAACGATAGCATCAAGCGGCCCAACTTCAAATTGCAGCTCTGCAATGCGTAAAGCCAATCTCTTTAAAGGGCCCGAAGTTTCCAAGCGCCCGGAGACAAGGCTACCTGTTTTCACAATATGCGTATCAGAGATTTGTAGGAATTGGGTCATTTCGTACCTCTTAGGCTTCGCATCATCACTCATCTGCGTATCTTCAACACCTTAATAGGGCCCGTTAACTTTCAGGCTAGGGTAGAAATAACCCGCAATCAAGCAGGGTTACCAGCATCTGTTAGGATCAGATTTTCCTGCAAGCTTTCAAGCAAAGCCGCATAATTTCCATTTGGCAAACGATCAAGGATAACCGTATCAACATCGGCAATATTATCCCCTACGGCCGGTGCCAAGCGGCCAAATTTCGAGTGATCAATCACAAGGATCGACCGTTGCGAGTTTGCCATAATCTGCTCTCGCGCGCGCACCTCTGCGGCATGAAACTCCAGCAACGATCCATCCTCAGCAATACCTGCCACGCCAAATATGCAAAATTCGGCCCGGTAGCGGCTAAAAAACGCCAAAACATCTTCGCCTAAAATATCGCGATCCGGCAATCGCAATTCGCCTCCGGGCAAAATAATCCGATTGGTCATTTCATCGCTCAACGCCAATGCCGCGCTTAAATTATTGGTAATCACTGTCAATCCTTTGCGGCGGCGTAGCGCGCGTGCAACGCTCAACGGCGTCGATCCGATCGAAATAAAAACAGTGGCCCCATCCGGGATCAGCTCTGCTGCCGCCTCGCCAATATTACGCTTTTCGGCCAGATTGGTCGAAAGTCTTTGATCAAATGGGGTGTTTGACTGCCGCGGCGATAGCTCAACGCGGCCATGCCGCCGCTTCAGCAATCCCCCTTCGCATAATTTATCCACATCGCGGCGGATCGTTTGCGTTGAAACATCCAAAATTTCGGCTAAAGCGCCGACAGACAGCGCTCCGCGTTCAAGAACGATATCCTCGATTAACTTGTGCCGTTTCTTTTTTTTCGCTGACATGAATGCCCTCTACATGATTTCAATCAAACGCTCAAGGAAAGCGACGGTTTTGGGTACACGCTCCATGTTTCTTCGCACCTCAATGATCAATTTTGGTGCAGATTCACTCTTATGCAAGGCATCCATAACGGGCTGCCAAGAAATTGCACCTTCGCCGGGAAGCCAATGACGATCAGCATACCCATCCACATCCTGTAAATGAACATGCGCAAGCCGGTTTTCTGCAGCCGCGATAAAATCCACCACCGGGGGGGCTTTGTAATTGCAATGAGATAAATGCGCATGCCCAGTATCAACCGACAGCTGCAGGTTGGAATGATCAATTTCACGCAAAGCGCGCATCCTCATATTCGGATCCGTGTCATCACAGTTTTCCAAGACCAACGTACATCCGATATCAGCGGCGCGTTGTAGAGGCACCCTTAAGATATCACCCATTGCAGCAATAACGCCGGATTGCACAAATGGATATTGCCACTGATTCAACTTCATCCAATCGTCAAACGGGCTATGAATAACCATATATTGCGCGTTCAAATGCTCGCAAATTTCAAGCGCGCTGAGAAATCGCGTTGTGATTAATTTTTGAAAAGCCGTCTCCAAATTGCCAAGGTCCAAGCCAAAAAACGGCCCATGCAAACCGCGTGGCCCTTTATGAGCTTGCAGTTTTTCTTGATAGCGGGAAATTAAACCCGATAAATCACCTGACAATATATTTGGTGGCGTGAAGTCTTGAATCTCAATCGGCCTGTCTTGCTCGCAAAGCCAGTTAAATACCGTTTCAATATTATCTAATGTAACGGCCGCTCCGATTTTCGAAAGCGTCATGACCTCTCCCTATTTAATACCTGCGCGAATAAAGCTTTGCACAAACTGCCGTTGGAAGAGCAGAAAAGCAATAAGCAACGGGCCAGATGTCATCAATGTGGCCGCGTTAATTACGGACCATTGGATGCCCGAATCTGTAACCGCAAAGATCGACAAACCAACCGTGAGCGGGCGCGTTTCTACCGAGTTGGTCACGATAAGCGGCCAAACGAAATTATTCCAATGATGGCTTACCGAAACAAGTCCGTATGCTAGATAAGTCGGTTTTGCGAGCGGTATGTAAACGCGCCAGAGCACGCCCAAAAAGGAACAACCCTCAACCCGCGCGGCTTCGTCTAATTCCTTGGGAACCGTCATGAAGGTTTGGCGCAGCAGAAAGATCCCAAAACCAGATGCGATATAAGGCAGACCAATCGCGGCAATCGTATCAATCAACCCGAAGGATCGCATCGTTTGATAATTCTGAACAATCAAAATATCGGGCATCACCAGAAGCTGCAGCAACACCAAAGTAAACAGGACGTTTCGGCCCGGAAATGTAAAGCGCGCGAAAGCATAGGCGGCAAGCGTGCATAAGAAAAACTGCGCTGCCACAATGCCGGTTACAAGAATAACAGTGTTTAAAAAATACCGCGCAAACGGCGCCTCATTCCAGGCCTGTACAAAATTCTGCAACGTCAAAGGCGCGAATAGGCTAAACCGCGTTTCATATTCACTGGGATGGAACGCCGTCCAAACCGCATAAAGCAGAGGCAAAAGCCACAAAAGAGCCAAACACCAAGCGGCAAATGTGTTTAAAGAACGGTCGAAATCAAACGGCTTGCGTTTCAAAACGGACTGGGGCGCTAGAGAAGAATTTTCGGTCATTTATAATGCACTTTTTTATCTAGAAAAAAGAATTGGCCGATTGCAACCGTCGTCAAGATGGCGAGCATGACAACCGTCAATGTTGCAGCATAAGCTGTGTCCCAATAATCGAATGCCACTTCGTAGATATAAAATAGCAAGAGGCTCGAGGCATTATTTGGGCCGCCTTCCGTCATCACAAAAATATGATCCACCAAGCGAAAGGAATTGATCACAGCATTCACCGAGACGAACAGAGTTGTAGGCATCAAAAGCGGGAAGGCGACGCGCCGGAAATAATAGAACTTACCCGCCCCCTCAATCGACGCGGCCTCGCGCAAAGAGGGTGGAATGGTTTGTAAAGCCGCCAAGTAAAAGATCATGAAAAACCCAGCCTCTTTCCAGATTGCAACAGCAATCATTGAATAAAGCGCTGTGTCGGGCGAGCCCATCCAATTTTGCTCAGGATAGCCAAACAAGCCACGGATCTGATCGATCAAGCCAAAGCCGGGCGTGTAAAAAAACAACCAAATATTGGCAACAGCAATCAAAGGCAGAACCGTTGGTGTGAAATAGGCCATACGTAAAAAACCGCGCCCTCGCAGCTTTTCATTGACCCAAAGAGCCATCGCCAAGGATAAGATAATTGACAGCGGAATGGTCCAAACAGCGTACCAAAAATTGTTCACCAAAACCTTCCAAAACACTTCATCGGCCATTAATGTCGTGTAATTATCCCACCCGATGAAAACCGATTTTCGCCGTCCTCGCGCCGTTGAAAAAAACGAACTTATAACAGTTTGCACCGCGGGATAATGGGTAAATGTGATCAAAAAAATCATCGCCGGGCTGAGCAGCAACCACGCATATATCCATTGATGTCGGGTAGAGTTTCGCATTTTTAACAAGCGCTTTCGAAATTTGAACCTGCCCAGCAAGCTGGGCAGGCCTTAATGATGTGAAACTTAACGATACGGTTTCAAAATTCTATCGGCTGCCGCCTGCGCTTGATCAAGCGCTTCTTGAGCAGATTTTTCACCCGCAATTGCGGAGGCCAACGCATCATTAAACGTCTGGGTTACTTTGCCATTCTCATAGGTTGATAGCTCGGCAACCGCAAATTCCAACTGATCGCGCGCAACCAATGCGGGGGGAAAATCAGCGGCATAAGCTTTCATTGCATCAGTTTCCCATGCGTCAGGGCGGGGCGCTACATAACCTGTTGCGATCGACCAAACCGCCGCTTGCTCTGGGCTTGTAATCCACTGAACAAAATCAACCGCAGCGTCTTTTTGCTCATCCGTTGAATCTTTGAACAGATAGAAGTTGCCGCCACCTGTTGGAGCGCCGCGGCGCTCTTTGGCGGGCAGCATTGCTACACCGAAATCAAACGGGGCATTATTGCGCACATTTACCAAGTTACCCGTGGTTGTCCACATCATCGCTGTTTCCCCCTCGAAGAAGGCCTTTGGCGTTGGGCCCCATTCGATAGAGCCCGGCTGCATCACACCGTGCTTTGCAGAGAGATCAACCAAATATTCTAAGGCTTCAACAACTTTGGGATCGTTGAAATTGGTTTTATTGCCGTCAGAATTGGCAAGGATTGCGCCTGCCGGTGTAGAAAGGCCTTGGAACAACCAATAGGGAAAGCCCGCTGATGGAATACGAACGCCCCATTGCGTTACGTTGCCACTAGCGTCTTTTTTGGTCAGCTTTTTGCCGAATTCAACCATTTCATCCCAATTTGCTGGCGCGACATCTGGATTGAGACCAGCCTCTGCAAAGGCTTCTTTATTCCAATACAGAACCGGCGTTGAGCGCTGGAACGGAATACCATAGGTTTTTCCACCAGTTTGACTGTTTTCCATAAAAGAGGGGTAAAAACCATTTATCCAACTTTCTTGCTCTTCTGCAGAGACAAAATCGTCGAATGGCACAATGACATCTTCATCGATCAAGGTGAACATTTGGGTTGATAAAAGAACCGACAATTGCGGTGGTTTACCCCCCCGCGCCGCGGTTAAAGCCTTTACGCCCGCATCGCTGTAACTGCCCGCATAAATTGCCTCAATATTGACCCCAGGATTGGCGGCCACATAATCTGCGGTTAATTTTTCAATCGTAGTTGCGGCAGCGCCGCCCACGGCCACCGGAAAATAAAATTCCAGATCGACTGCGAAGGCCGAACCAACGGCCGCAAGTGATGTCAGGGATGCAACACTGGCTATCTTAAACATTTTTGGAAACATGATTTACCTCTGGGTTTGAGTTTGACGTGCCGACACAGAGCCGGCGTTTTGGGATGACAAAGCCATCTCAATCTCTGAACGCATCGTGTCATCACGCCGGCCAGAGGCCGCTTCGAACACATGCAAATCGTTAATATTAAAAGCCAATTTGATTGCCATCCCGCTGGTCAAGCGGGTTTGGCCTGGCGCTCGGCAGAGCAAGCTTTCTTCACCAACTTTACATTCAACCATCGCATCTGCGCCCAAATATTCAACCCTGGCCACCTGCCCCGCTATCACGCCATGCTCATCTGGCACCAGCGCCTCTGGGCGAATGCCAAAGGTAAAATTTTGGCTTTTGTGCAAAAACTCTGCGGGAACCGCGCCCGCCAATAGGTTCGGCGAAAACGTCACCATAGGCGGCGTGCCGATAAACTTTGCCGCAAATAAAGTTGCCGGGGTTTCATACATAACGCGCGGCGAAGCCACCTGCTCAACCTGACCTTGATTCATCAACACCACTTGATCCGCCATGGTGACCGCTTCAACTTGATCATGCGTCACATACAGCATCGTCACTCCAAGCCGGCGCTGCAAATCACGAATTTCTTCGCGCATTTCGGCGCGCAATTTTGCATCAAGATTGGACAATGGTTCATCCATTAAGAAAATAGACTTATCGGCAACAATCGCGCGCCCCAAAGCGACGCGCTGTTGTTGACCGCCTGATAATTGGCTTGGCCTGCGGTCTAACAAATGTCCCAAACCCAGCAGTTCAGCCGCGGCCTTCAATTTTTCATCACGATCACCGCGCGACAGACCACGCACGCGGAGCCCAAAGATAATGTTTTCTGCCACACTGAGATGTGGAAACAGCGCATAAGATTGAAATACCATCGCAATATCGCGGGCCGCAGGCACTACATCCGTAACGTCTTCACCATCGATAAAAACCTGCCCAGAAGTTGGATCATCCAATCCAGAAACAATGCGCAACGCCGTAGATTTTCCGCATCCAGACGGGCCAAGCAAAGCCGTGAATTGACCTGCCGGAACATCAAGCGAAACATTATTTAAAGCCGTTGTGTCACCCCAGCTTTTTGAGATGTTTTTAAAGCTAACAGCCCCCCCGCTCATATCGATCTCCCCCACTCAAAAAGAAAAACCGGCAAAGGCTGGCAAATATTACGCATCGCATTTTCCGGGTCAGAACGAAGCTTCTTATAGTCCAATGTAAAAATAATCTTCATCGCCTTTTCGTTGATAAACTCCATCAGACAAAAGCAGCAGAAGCAATGCTCAGGGCAACTGCTAGGTTGACCTCACCATCACGTTTTCTGATCACACAATAAAGAAAAGAATTGAATATAAACTATGCTTCATGTGGTCTGATCGGTTTTTTAATCTCCCTTATACGGACATATGATATCTACACCTGAATACCTTTTGGCTACCGGATGTAACGGTTGCATGTCAGTGCAGAGCCATTGCCTCTTTTTGTGATAGAACCATGACTCACAATAAACAACAAAACAACAAAAATATTAGTTTTTCAAAAATTTTTAAGCTACAAAACTACAAAAATTTGGCGTTTTTTCTTTTTTTCTGATCAGTTTCAGGTAAGCTGGCGCGAGTCTGCTGGGTGTTCCGGCTTGAATTGATCAAAAAGTGACTTTTAAATGCTATCAACCGCCACCGCCTTTCAACGTTACCAAGAAATCCGACACAAACTGCCAACCGCCCCGCAAAACAAAACCATGTCGGATATTGAAAACCTCACCGAAATCTCGGGGAAAGCCGGCGCCTTTGTCTTTGATGCTTTTGGTGTTTTGAATGTTGGTGATTGCCTTATCGAAGGGGCCGATCAACGCTTAACCCAATTGCGCCAGCAGGGCTGTGAAATACGCATTCTCACCAATGCAGCAAGTTATGATCGCACCCGCGCATTGGAAAAGTTTGATCGGCTGGGCGTAACAATAGACGACGCAGAAATCATCACCAGCCGCGATGCCACGCTCTCTGCGTTGACGCAAAACCACTGGGGTATAATTGCCGATCCCGATGACGAACTGAGCGATATCAATTTTCATCACACCCGACTTGGGCAGAACGCTGGCGACTATGAGGCAGTGGATGGGTTTTTATTTCTATCTTCTGCCAGTTGGTCGGCACAAAAACAACAGCTGCTCGAAACCTCGCTGATCACAAATGCCCGCCCTGTGCTCATCGCAAATGCGGATTTGGTGGCCCCGCGGGAAACTGGTTTCTCGCTGGAGCCAGGGTTTTATGGGCACCTTCTGTTAGACCGCGGCATCACCGATATACGATTTTTTGGAAAGCCCTTTCCGGAAGTTTACGCATTGGTGGAAGACAGTCTTCCACAGCTTAAGCCAAGTGAAATTATAATGTGCGGCGATACGCTGCACACAGATATTTTGGGCGCTACGGCCAGAGGGTGGCGTAGCGTGCTTGTGACGCAGGACGGAATGTTTTCCGGACATGAGACAGATATTTTCTGCGAAGAATCTGGTATTTTTGCCAATTGGCGCGTTAAGCGAATTTAACACTCCACGATTGCCGGCATGCCGACGGCGAAGATCTTGGCTTAAAGTTTCAAATATACGAAAAATGGAGATGCGTTCGGGTTTAACCTGGCGCTGATACCCCTCAATTCGCCTGATTTATGCTAAAGGGAATAAGGCTATCTCTAAAATGCTCCATAAATTCCAACGTGACCAAGGAGGGTTTTTTCAAAATTGGCCGCACCAAAGACAACCCATGCGGCAGACTGGGCGTAAAGGGGCGAAATCCAAGGCCAAGCTTTCGATACTTAACCGCATCCAATTCACTGACGATCGATACCCCAACGCCAGTGCAGACCAGCTCGCAGGCGGCAGTGAATTGACGGACCTCTATATGCGAATTCAATGGGATTTGAGCAGCTTGAAAGCAGCGCGATAATTTCAAGAAGAAATCGCTGTCTCGTCTCGTGTGGATGATATTTTCATTTTCAAGATCAGCGGGCCCAATCTGCGTTTTGGCTTCTAAAGCATGGCCTTTAGGAAACACACAAACCGTACGGATCTCAAGATAATGGCGGTCGACGGCCGGATGTCCGATAAATCCGTCCGTGATTCCAAAATCATATTGCTCCCCTATCATCCATTCTAGTATACGCTCCGGGCGATCAGGCTCGATGGTGAGGCTCACCCCCGGATGGCTCTTTAAAAACTCGGCAACCACTTGTGGCAGATGACTCGTGGCAAACCCTGGCAAGCATGCGATGCGGATATGACCGGCTTTTCGATTTGTTATATCTTGGCTCAGATCTGAAATCTGCCGCATCAGCTCTAAGACCCGCTTGATATCGGGCACCAAAAGCCGCACCTCTTGCGAGGGCACCAACTGACCATCACGTTTGTCAAATAAGGGAAAATCAAACTCTTTTGCTAGATCAGCGATCAGACGGCTAGCAGCAGGTTGACTGATTCCAAGATCAGCCGCTGCAGCGGTGACCGACCCATTTGTAATAACGGCCATCAACGCCTCTAACTGGCGTATGCGCGGCGCTTTTCGCTGTGTCATCGCATCCCCTGCCTTTCCCGATTCGAGATATTTATAACATAATGTTATACGTTTTTGTATATTTGGCATCTTGAATTATATTCTTTCGCTGATAAGCTCTTTCTTAGTAACGGAGACCGCGGGCAACACGGCACGTGGCGTAACAAGCATCGAAAACGATGTACGGGAGAGTAATATGAAAAAACATTTGATCGGCGCTGTCGCCGCAACTGCTGTGCTGTCACCCATTGCAGCTATGGCCAAAACCGAGGTGCATTTCTGGCATGCGTTTACAGGGCGTTTGGGCGAATTGGTCGCCGCGCAAGTTGAGGATTTCAACGCCAGCCAAAGCGACTATGTGGTCGTGCAAACCCACAAAGGAAACTATTCCGAAACGTTAAACGCTGGTATTGCTGCGTTCCGCGCAAAAGAGCAACCGAACATTCTGATGGTTTATGAAGTTGGCACAGCCACGATGATGGCTGCCAAAGGCGCCGTTAAGCCGGTGTACCAAGTGATGGCTGAAAGTGGTGCCTCTTTCGATCCCGATGCTTATATCGGCGCTGTCAAAGGCTATTACACAACCACCGAAGGCGATATGCTATCGTTGCCGTTCAACTCATCCACACCAGTTTTATGGGTAAACCGTGATGCGATGTCTGCAGCGGGTGTTGATCCCGACAGCGATATGTCAACTTGGGAGCAAGTGGGAGACGTTTTAGACCAGCTCAAAGCCGGAGGCGAAGATTGCCCCTTGGTAACTGCTTGGCAAAGCTGGATCCATCTTGAGAATTTCTCTGCCTATCATGACGTTCCATTTGCCACACAGGATAATGGTTTTGCCGGCCTTGATACCGAGCTCAGCCTGAACGGACCGGCGCAAGTGGCACATCTTTCAGCGATGGGCCAATGGGCGAAAGATGGAAAATTTATCTATACGGGCCGCCGCAACGAAGGCGGTGCAAATTTCCGTTCCGGTGAATGTGCGCTGTTTACCGAAAGCTCGGCTGGCTATGCGGGCATCAGCTCGGAAGCAAAATTTGATTTTGAAGTCCGCCCGCTCCCCTATTGGAAAGCCGTCGCCGATGAGCCTCAAAACACGATCATTGGCGGTGCATCGCTTTGGGTGATGGAAGGCCATAGCGCAGATGAATATAAAGGCGTTGGGGCATTCTTGAGCTTCTTGTCTACATCAGATGTGCAAGCCGCCTGGCATCAAAACACTGGCTATTTGCCGATCACATCAGCAGCGGGCGATGCAACCCGCGCCTCTGGATTTTACGATAAAAACCCGGGCACTGATATCGCTGTGATCCAAATGACCGCGAAGCAACCTACTGCAAACTCGAAAGGTTTGCGGTTGGGCAGCTTTGATCAAATCCGCGGAATCATCGATGAAGAGCTGGAAGCCATCTGGTCTGGTGACAAATCAGCGCAAGAGGCGATGGACAGCGCCAAAGAGCGTGGCGACGCTCTGCTGCGCCGCTTTGAACAAGCCAACCGTTAAGCAGATTGTGAAATCGCGGGCTCCGGCATAGGGGCCCGCAGCATTTTTTTTAAAACGAGGCGTCCCATGGAAAAGCGCGTCACCTTTAACGGTTGGCTGCTGCCGCTGGTGTTGATTGCACCGCAGGTGATGATCTCGGCGATATTTTTCTTTTACCCAGCCGGGCAGGCGATTTGGCAATCGCTGTTTATCCCCGATCCGTTTGGCCTCTCTGCCCGCTTTGTTGGGCTTGGAAATTTCGAATTCCTCATCAGCGATAAATATTATCGCGCGTCTTTTATCACCACAGCAGTATTCTCTTTGTTGGTCACGCTCTGCTCGATGATCCCAGCGCTGTTTTTAGCCGTGCTGGCCGATCGTTTGATAAAGGGCTCAGGCGTGTACCGTACCCTGCTCATCTGGCCTTATGCAGTTGCACCGGCCGTTGCAGGGGTTCTTTGGTTGTTCATGTTTAACACGCGCGTTGGCGTTGTCTCATGGTATCTGGGGCATTTGGGCTATGATTGGAACCATGTGCTCAATGGCGGCGAAGCGATGGGCCTGGTCGTAGTGGCTTCGGCATGGGGGCGGATCAGTTATAATTTCCTATTCTTCTTCGCAGCGCTGCAATCCGTGCCGCGCTCGGTTGTTGAAGCCGCAGCGATTGACGGCGCACGGTTTTGGCGCAGATTTTTCACCGTTATATTGCCACTCTTGTCACCAACGGCGTTTTTCTTATTGGTGGTAAATATCGTTTATGCGTTTTTTGAAACCTTTGGCGTTATTCATACGATTACGGCAGGTGGCCCACAGCAATCCACTACCATTCTTGTATATAAAGTATTTTCCGATGGGTTTGTCGGCCAAGATCTAGGTTCATCCGCCGCCCAATCGGTGATCCTGCTCTTCGTGGTTGGGCTGCTCACGGTTATCCAATTCAAATATATTGAAAAAAGAGTGCATTACTGATGGAACAGCGCTCTGGCATGGTTGAAAAACGCGGCATGGGCCTTTGGCTGACGCATGGTTTCATGATTACCGGCGTTTTGATTATTTTCTTTCCGATCTGGTTGGCCTTTGTTGCATCAACCGTGACGCAACCGGAGATAGTCTCGCCGCCCATGCCTCTCCTGCCGGGAAGCCATTTTTGGGAAAATTATAAAACTGCCTTGGTGTCGGGGGTAAACGTGCCCGTGGCCACCATGTTGATGAACAGTTTGATTATGGCGATCGGAATTGCCGTTGGCAAAATTATCATCTCTCTGCTCAGTGCTTTTGCTATTGTTTATTTTCGCTTTCCGGGCCGCAGCATTTTCTTTTGGATGATTTTCTTAACCTTGATGCTGCCCGTCGAAGTGCGCATTTTACCCACTTTTGAAGTGGTGGCCGGCTTTGGTATGCTAAACAGCTATTCTGGCCTTATCTTCCCGCTTATCGCATCGGCCACCGCAACTTTTCTATTTCGGCAATTTTTTCTTACCATTCCGGATGAGCTGGCTGAGGCTGCCCGCGTTGACGGCGCGCAACCGATGCGGTTTTTTATTGATATCGTTCTGCCTATGAGCCGCACAAATATCGCGGCGCTCTTCGTGATCTTGTTCATCTATGGTTGGAACCAATATCTTTGGCCCCTTTTGATTACAACCGACCCTGAGATGAACACGATCGTGATGGGTATAAAGCAAATGTTCCCCAGCGGCGATGATGTGGCCGAATGGCCCGTGATCATGGCAACATCAATTCTGGCGATGATCCCCCCTGTTATCGTTGTCGTCTCGATGCAAAAGCTATTCGTGCGCGGCCTTGTCGATAGTGAGAAATAAAAATGGCAAATGTTACGTTAAAAAATATCAAGAAAAGTTTTGGGGCCACAGATGTTATCCATGGGATAAATGCTGAAATTATGGATGGCGAATTTATCGTGATTGTCGGCCCATCAGGCTGTGGAAAATCAACGCTTCTACGCATGGTTGCCGGGCTTGAGACCATAACATCGGGCGATATTTTTATTGGCGATGAACGCGCGAATGACAAAGAGCCGATGGATCGCGACATTGCCATGGTGTTCCAAAATTACGCGCTGTACCCGCATATGTCCGTGCGCCAAAATATGGGCTATGGTTTAAAAATTGCAAAATTGCCCAAAAGCGAAATTGACGCCAAGGTTCAAGATGCGGCAAAGCTGTTGCAACTAGAGCCTCTATTAGAGCGCAAACCGCGCCAATTATCTGGAGGTCAACGTCAACGCGTGGCTATGGGGCGGGCCATCGTGCGCGAACCATCGGTATTTTTATTCGATGAACCCCTGTCAAATCTGGATGCCAAATTGCGCGTTCAAATGCGGCTCGAAATTCGCGAATTGCAGGAAAAATTGGGGATCACCGCGCTTTATGTGACCCATGATCAGGTCGAAGCCATGACCATGGCCGACCGTATGATCGTGATGAATGGAGGCATCGCAGAACAGATCGGCACGCCTCTAGACGTATATGAAAAGCCACAAACCCTCTTTGCAGCTCAATTTATCGGTAGCCCGGCAATGAATATCTTCGATGCCCATGTCGAAGGCGGCCAGGTGAAAATAAAAGATCTGCCTATTGGGCCCGCTCAGAGCCGCGATGGCCCTGTCAAGCTTGGGATCCGTCCTGAGCATTTAATAAAAACATCCGATGCGGCTTTGAAAGCTTCGATACAAATGTCAGAACCGCTGGGTGCGAACACGCTGCTACATGGAAAATTAACGGGGTTGGACAATATAGCAATCACCGCCAGTTTACCCGGCGTGCATCTTTTAGAAACCAAATCCTTTGACATCGGCTTTGCCGCTGAACCAGCCAATATCCATCTGTTCGATCCAGAGACCGGGCGCAGGTTACCAGTTTGATGCAGCATCCCGCAGTTGAAGCCTTTCGCGGAGGGCCAAACCTTATTCGCGTGGTCGGGCATCGCGGCGCGCGCGGTATTTTACCAGAAAATTCCATGATTGGATTCGAATTTCTGATGCAAACGGGCACGCCACTATTGGAATTTGATGTGTTGATGACCTCGGATATGGTACCGGTCATCACGCATAACCATCATCTTCATGGCGCGATTTGCCGCGGCCCGGATAAAGGTTTTTTAAATGAAGAACCAAAAGTCGCCGATCTAAGCTGGGCAGAAATCCAAAAATTTGATATCGGATGGATTGATGGTACGAGCGCCTATGGGCAGCGCTTCCCTGAAAGAGCCCAGCTGAACGATATCCGCATTCCCAGCCTTCACCAGCTTCTAGAGGCGGCAGCCCAACCGCCATTTGCCAACGCCAAATTCATGCTTGAAATCAAATCAGACCCTGATTTTGCGCAGAATACCCGTTATCGCAAGGAGTTGATCGAAATCATAATCGGACTGGTCCGCGCTGCAGGGGTTTCCCAGCGCACGCTTTTGCACAGCTTCGATTGGAATCTTCTTGCCGAATGTGCGCGCCAAGCGCCCGATATTCCAATATCATTTCTCACCCAAATGTCCGAAAATACACCGCATCAGGGCGAAGATTCAGCCCATTCAATGAGTCCCGATTTTTCTGGATGTGAGGATAATATCCCGAAAATGGTAGAGGCCGCAGGCGGCGCGCTTTGGTGCCCCTATATTGCTGATATAACCCCCAAAACGCTAGCGCGTGCCAAAAAGTTGGGTCTGTGCGTTGCAGCTTGGACCGCCAATGAGCCAACCGAGATCGATCAGATGATCGATCTGCATGTCGACGCGATTGTTACAGATTATCCGGGCCGGGTTCAACGCCGGCTTTCAGATCGAGGCATCACCTGGTGAAGCCTATGGCTTAAAAATTTATGTTTCGCGAGATACTCAATAGACATCAAGTTATGGACACCTTTACCCTCTCCTATTCTTCAGACACTAAAGGGGGGGGGCAGCACCAGCCACAAGAGGGGTCGCAAGGCATAATTTATAGGCCCCACCCAACGGGAAAACTAAAAGCAAAATGAAGATTAATCCATTGAAAGGGACCAATCTCATCCACGTTAGCTAAGCAGAAGATCAATCTGACTACCCAGTCTCAGATACAGTGTCATAAAATTGTCAAAAATCTTCTTTACGCAGTCATCTCAGCCATTACCTGCACCATGAAAGACGTGCCCTGATTCCACCTATTTCCCAAAACAGAAAAGCCAAATTATGGCCTGCTTTTAAAAGGCAACCCGATAGAGCCGTACCCAAATTCAATCTGGTGCTGGTCGGACAAAACGGGCGGCTGGAATTTGAAGTGATCCTTTTTTTAGCCTCGCTGCGGGCCAATAGCCCAAAATTCGCAGGGCAGGTGTTTATTGCTGAACCGCGCTTTAACCAAGCCTGGACGAATAACCCAATGATCCGCTCTCAGCACACGCGAAATTTGATTGCCGAGCTTGGTGCAGAATTCATTGCCTTTGACAATAAGGTTTTCGGCGAAAGCTACCCCTACGGAAATAAAATAGAATGTTTAACAGCCATTCCCAACGACAAACCCTTTTTGTTTTTTGACAGCGATACGCTGATCTTGGATGAGCTATGCGATGTGCCCTTTGATTTTTCGCGCCCAACTGCCTCGCTGCGCCGCACAGCAACTTGGCCACAACCTTTGGGGCCAGGGCATGACTATTCGGATATCTGGAAAGATTGTTATGACATCTGTGGCATAGACTATCCTTCTTCGCTTGATAAACAATTTTCAGCTCAGGATTGGCGACGGTACTTATATTTCAATGCCAGCTTTTTCTTTCACGAAAACCCGACTAAATTCGGCGCGCGCTTCCTAGAGTTTGCCCAAAGGATCAAAACCAGCACGCGCCCTCGGATCACCCGACAATCTTTAGACCCTTGGCTGGACCAAGTGGTTTTGCCCATGGTTATTCACAGCTTTGGGGGGGGCAAACACATGCTTGCTCGGGGATGGCTGGACGCAAAAACCAGCTGTCATTATCGCAGAATACCCCTTCTTTACGCTCGAGAGGATGATCGGGTCATCGCTAACTTGGAACAACTTGCAGACCAAAGCAACATACGCGCGCGTCTGTCGCAGCACCCGGCTTTTCAGCGGATGATTTATCAAAAACAAGGGCGCCGTTTGCGCGGAATGATTGATCGCAGCCATCAACCAATCTGTGAGGTTGCGCTGCGTAATAAATTAAAAGCTTTGGGGTATTGGATCCGCTGAACAGAAAAATCGGTTTTCGCCAGAAAGCCTTGCGAGTTCAAAGTTGGACAAAGCTCCCAAATAGGAAATACTTTCCCAATAATGGCGAAAAAGTAGGATATTATGTTCCTAATTTAGGCGAGCGAGCGCTTTACGTAGAATAATAGCATTGTTTAAACAGCCTGACTTTCTTATCACAGCGGAGACAGATTTAGGAGTTAGATCGATGACAAACGAAACAACCTACGGGTTTGATACATTACAAATACACGCGGGCGCCCGGCCTGATCCAGCCACTGGCTCTCGGCAAACACCAATCTATCAGTCGACAGCGTTTGTGTTTCGAGATGCCGATCACGCAGCCGCTTTGTTTAACCTGCAAGAAGTTGGCTATATTTACTCGCGATTGACCAATCCAACCGTGGCCGTATTGCAAGAACGCATTGCAACCCTGGAGGGCGGCGTGGGTGCGGTTTGTTGTTCATCCGGACATGCCGCACAAATTATGGCGCTGTTTCCACTGATGCAGCCTGGGCGCAATGTCGTTGTTTCAACGCGGCTTTACGGCGGCTCAATCACGCAGTTCAGCCAAACAATTAAACGCTTTGGCTGGAGCGCAAAATTTGTAGATTTTGATGATCTTGATGCGGTGAAAGCTGCAATTGATGATGACACGCGTGCGGTGTTTTGTGAGTCAATTGCAAACCCCGGCGGTTATATCACCGACCTGCCGGCGATCAGCGCGCTGTCCGATGAAGCGGGGCTACCCTTGATCGTCGATAACACCAGCGCTTCGGCATATCTCTGCCGCCCAATCGAACATGGCGCAACGCTTGTGGTGAACTCCACCACCAAATTCTTGACCGGCAATGGCACGGTCACGGGTGGATGTGTGGTGGATAGTGGGAAATTTGATTGGTCTGCTTCGGATAAATTTCCCTCGCTCAGCGCGCCAGAACCTGCATATCACGGGCTCAAATTTCATGAAACATTTGGGCCATTGGCCTTTACGTTTCACGGCATTGCAATCGGGCTGCGCGACCTTGGAATGACGCTTAACCCGCAATCCGCACATTATACGTTAATGGGCATTGAAACATTATCACTGCGCATGCAGCGACATGTTGAAAACGCCCAGAAAATTGCGGCTTGGCTTGAAACCCATGAAGCCGTTGAAGCGGTGACCTATGCTGGGCTTCCCAGTTCGCCCTACAACCACCGCGTCGCAAAAATTTGCCCCAAAGGCGCGGGCAGCTTGTTTACAGTATCGCTGAAGGGCGGCTATAAAGCCTGCCTAAAATTCGTGGACAGTCTTGAAATTTTCAGCCACGTGGCCAATTTAGGCGACAGTAGGTCATTAGTGATACATTCCGCCTCTACCACGCACCGACAGCTAAGCCCCGAACAGCAAATTGCAGCAGGCGCTGGGCCAAATGTAGTTCGCCTCTCAATTGGAATCGAAGATAGTGACGATTTGATCGCGGATCTGAAGCAAGCGCTTGAGATTGCAAAATTCGTTTAAACACCTTTGGTCAAGCTGGCTATTCCGGCTTGGCCACTATTTCATACTGAGCAATCACCGACTGCCTGAACGCAACGTCTTTTGGCACAATTCCCGCCTCTGATAAGCCGCGCTGTGCGCTCAAAAAACCGGGGGAGCCACTGCGCTCGGCGATACGATCGGTCAGGCTGATCAATTGGCCCAATTTCACATCTGAAGCATCTGCGTAATCCTGCGCTTTTACCAGCGCGTCTTTCATGGCGTTTTGTCGAGCTTGGCTTTGCCAACGAGCCTCATCCTTGGCTAGAAAAACCAGATTTCCCAATGCCGTTACCCCAAAGTCGAGGCCGATTTGAACAATTTCTGGAAAGGCAGGAAGATGGTTGATTGTGACCTCCAGCCGCGTAGTAGCGCTATAATCCAGCAATTTAGGTGGTTGCCGATCAATATATTGAAAATTTGGTGACAGTGATAAAACCGAGCTTGCCAGATCTTCTTTGGGCAAGCCAAAAGCTTCAAGGGCGGCGAGGATTGAGGCTGTTTTTGAACTGAGCGCGCTCATTGCTGAGGCCGGTACATCAGCGCGGGCTTCAATTGTCCAGGTCAACTTTGCCTGGTCAGGTTTAACCTTGACCACTGCCACACCGGTGACCGTCAGCATTCTGACAGGCTGAGTTGCGAATGCCAGCTGCGATGAAAAAATCAAACAGACCGCGAGGTAAATGATATTTCTGCATATAAAGTGTTTAAAATACATGACCGCTCCTTCATTTCCAGCAAGGGATTTACGCCACGTGACAGAAACAACTATAGCGCAATTTTATGCCTGCCGCGATAGTTTTGCTTTTCCCGCACGCCATCCTAGTCTAGAAGGACGTAGTCGCGGTCCAACCGAGCCTTGCTGTAAAAGATAAACTCGAGCAAATGAAACCAGACTTTGCCCTTTCCCTTTCCTTCGATGGCATCACTTTGCTGCATCGAACAAAACCGGGCTGGAATATTATTGGCACGGCAAAATTGGACTCTGCAACTTTCGAAAATGACGTTGCTGATATCCGGCGCAAAGCGTTGAGCCTTGATGTACGAGCCGATAGCGTAAAACTTGTGATACCGAATGAACAAATTAAGTTCATTAAATTGCTTCGGCCTGACGGCGCGCAATCAAACGATATAGAGACGGTCATATTAGACCATTTACAAGGGGCAACCCCCTATCATGTCTCCGAATTGCGCTTTGATTGGATCGCCTCAAAAAATGATCTTTACGTGGCGGCTGTCGCGATTGAAACGCTGCAAGAGGCAGAAAATTTTGCCGAGGCCCATAGCTTTAAACCTTTGGGAAATGTTGCGATACCGCCCAAAGACAGTTTTATCGGTGAAGTATTTTTTGGCACCGCGCTCGGCGGACAACAGCAAATGGAATGGTATGATCAGGAAATTGATATTTCCCCATCGCCCAGCCCAGAAGCGCTTTTGAAAATCGCCCCCAAACCGCTCCCACCAGAGCCACCCATTGCGCGCAACAAAGGACACATAGAGGCGCAACAAAAGCCGGCTAGCCCCTATCCAAAACAGCCCCGCCTTCCAACCCAGCTGACCAAACAAATCAACGAAGAAGCTGAAAATATCCCCGTCAGCCTGAATGATCTTGGCACTGCCTTCCCCCGCATTCTCTCTCAAATTGAAGGAAAGTTAGAAGGGCAAGAGCAGGCTGATAAGCCCACAGTTTTCGATGTAAGCGCTGCTCGGGTACCCGGGAACGCTGCGTCCCCCCCTGCTGACCCGATCTTGAAAAGACGCGGCTTTAAAAACAGAGTTACAGCCGAGAAGATCCGAAACGTTCTGCGTCAAATCAAACAACGCCTAAGCGCAGGCATTAGCGCGGTCATGGCCGCATTAAAAACGCTTTTGCAAACGGCTCTTCGCCAAAGCCAACTGGTCGGCGCAGGCGCCGCGCAATTTATAAAAACCTCTAAGCACAAGCTGCTTGTTGAAGGCGTTGTACCGCTGGTACAAACACTGCGCCCTATTCTACGCAAAAACGTCCTGAAGGCGCGGGATTGGGGCCTTCCTGTTGTGCTGCTTAGCGCTTCTGTGCTTCTGGCTGGGTTTACAGCAACATATTTCATTGTAACCCGCAGTGCCAATCCGAAAACTGATATTGCGTTGAAAATGGAAACGGTAAACGCAGAGGCAGAGGCAGAGGCAGATAGACAAATCGACGTTTTGCGATCGATACAAGAGCTCTCGCCAGCTCCAGAAACAGAACGACGCCGGGGTTTAACCGGGCTGGAAGGTTTTATCACAAGCGATACGCAGACAAAGGCAGAGGTGTTCAGCGAAACGCCATTGCTCGGCCTATCCGAGCTTCAAACATCTGCCGGTTTTGACCTTTCTATTGTAGAAAAGCTGCCAATGAAACGGGCGCTGTCGCGGTTAGACAGCCTGGCAACACCCAGTTCAACTGATACGCGCAATGGAACAGAGCTTGCACCGGAAGCTAAAATCGAGATTCCACAAACGGCTAGGTCTTCCCAGCTTAATACGCCTGAATTCATCCCCAATGGGCCAATGACCCCCGAAGAGCTTCGGCGCGTTTATGTATCGACAGGGGTTTGGCCAATGGCCCCCAAAGCTCCATATCAAGCAAGTGCTAAAACGCTTGAAGATTTATATATCGCATCAATTGATGCAGATATTCGCGCGCATGATCCGGTTATTTTGCAAAGCCCGGATGAATTTTTGACCGATAGTACAAACGATCTTGCAATCCCTCTGCTGAGAAAGGCGAAACCTCTAGGGCTTGCAACGGGGGATCCGGCTATCCAAATGCAGAAGCAACCTTCTGCAGAAACGCTTGTATCGCCCAGTATGAATGCGCTGCGCGTATTGCCAGATGTGACGCTGAGACCGCCTTCAATGGCGCCGCAACCTTTGGCAGAATTGACACCATCGATCATAACGCAAGACAGCAATAAAACGGCAATATCACAACCGGATGCAGTACCCTCGATTGATGCGTTAACGCGGCTTGACCCTCCTAGCGTGACTGGCTTTGGGAACCAAGCAAGGGACCCGATTTTTGAAAGCGCGTCTACCGAAGACGCCCAAAACCAAGACTCGGAAACCAACCTGACCTCTGAACTCGCCTTAAAACCGCCTTCAGTTTCCTCAGAAGAAGAAGCCGTTGCCAGCGCCGATGCGCAAACGCCACGCGCACCCGAGCCTGCGATAGATATGCTCGCCCAAAGCCGGCCTCTTATCCGCCCGCAAGCCCTTGTTGCAGCCTTACGCGCAAAAGAAAAAGCCTTTGAAGAGGCGCTTAACACCTCTATCCGACCTAAAATCCGGCCAGAGCTTACGGAACTTGCTCAATCTGATACTTTGATAAGCCGTTTGTTCAGCGCCTTGGATGAAGGGGATGAAGCCAATGTCGATTCCCCCGTAGCAGACGAACCAAGCAGCGCGCGGGTAAGTGAACGCGCAACGTTGGAAAAAGGGCTCAATCTCCGAAAAGTGAATTTGCTCGGCACCTATCGGTTTGGAAACAGCCGGAAAGCCCTGATTCTTATGCCAAATGGGTCGAAGCGGATGGTAAAAGTGGGAGACCGCTTGGATGGCGGACAGGTGGCCGCCATTGACGAAGAAGAATTGCGCTATATCAAGTCAGGTCTCAATATCATTTTATCCATGCCAAGCGGGTAAGCTCTGGTGCCGGGCTGTATGCGGTGCAACACCCGTAAAAATACGAAAACTACACTAGGCGGTGCTTTCGTCGCTTACCCCTGCTTCCGCAAACGTCGACATCCCAGAATGACAGGCCAGTGCCGCCTGAAGAATTCCAATCGCAACCGCTGCGCCTGAACCTTCGCCGAGTCGCATCCCCAAAGATAAAAGCGGCTCTTTATTTAGCTGCGCCAAAACGCGTTTATGCGCTTGCTCGGCGCTTTCATGCCCCGCAACAGTATGCTCCAAAACGGACGGGCTAATTTGCTGCAAACAGGCTGCCGCGGCGCAGCAAATAAAACCATCCAAAATCACCGGGATGCGCAGACAGCGTGCGCGCGCAATCGCGCCCGCCATTGCTGCCAATTCGCGCCCACCCAAACATTGCAAAGCTTTTAATCCGTCCTGCTGGGCCTCTGGGTTCATCTGCAAACCCGCGGCAATAACACGGGCTTTTTTCGCGATACCAGCCGCGTCAACACCGGTGCCCCTGCCCACCCAATCTTCCGCACGTGCGCCATAAAGTGCATGGGCAATCGCAGCTGCGGAGGTTGTATTTCCGATGCCCATCTCACCTGTGACCAACAGATCACAATCTTTAGACACCGCGTTCCAGCCTGTTTGTAACGCCAGAAGAAACTCATCTTCCTCCATCGCAGGTCCTTGCGTGAAATCCCGTGTTGGGCGATCTAACTCTAAGCTATGCACCTGTAATTTCGCCCCAAAACAGGCGGAAAGCTGATTAATCGCGGCGCCCCCAGCTTGAAAATTAAGCACCATTTGTTCGGTAACTTCAGCTGGAAAAGCGGATATGCCTTGCGCGGTCACCCCATGATTGCCCGCAAAAATCAGCACTTCAGGTTGTGAAATAGACGCACGCGCATCCCCCCGCCAGGCGGCATACCATATGGCAAGCTCTTCCATCCGCCCCAAAGCACCAGCCGGTTTGGTCAATTGCATATTGCGTTGCTTGGCTGCGGCTTGGCTTTCAAGATCAAATGACGGCGCTTGGCGCAGCAGATCAACGAATTGTGAAAGAGAAGAAAAAGTGTCCATAATCAGTTTTACCTTGTTCGCAATATACTCTTTGAGCTAGTTACCCAATTGCCATTAAAGTACAAGCATTTAAGAGGCATCCAACGAGTATTTACCGACATGACCCTGCATAAGATCACCACCTATTCTAACGATGCGAAATTGGCGCTCAGCCTGCTCAGCCGTACACCTATTTCCGTGGAGGATGGCGCCTATCAGCGCGCGGCAAAGGCCGTGTGGGCTTACGGGCTTGTCGGAGTTGTTTGGGGCGCTTTGGTTTGGGCTGTGGGTCTATGCGCAGTAACTTTAAATATTCCATATGGCCTAGCGGCGCTTATCGCCCTGGGCGGTGGTCTTATTTTCACTGGCGCGTTGCATGAGGATGGTCTGGCAGATTGCGCTGACGGCCTGTGGGGCGCCAATGAAAAACAGCGCCGCTTGGAAATCATGAAAGACAGCCAAATTGGCAGTTATGGAACCCTAGCGTTGGTTGTGTCCGTGCTCTTGCGTTGGCAGCTTATAAAAGAGCTGATGCTAGCAGAATTTGCCTTTGCGGGGCTGATTGTGACCGCCGTTCTTGCCCGCGCAGCCATGCCGCTTCTGATGGTATATCTACCGCATGCCCGAAGCAGCGGTTTATCGCATAGCGTTGGCAGGCCTCAGCAAAAACACGCCCTGATAGGGGTCGGCATAGCTGCCGTAATCGCGCTGTCCTTTGCAGGTCTGATCGGCTTGGCTGCTCTGCTCTGCGCAGGCTGCGCTGCCCTACTCTGTTCTACGATTGCCCAGCGCAAAGTTTCGGGGCAAACCGGCGATATTTTGGGAGCAACCGAACAGGTTTCAGAAATATTTGTGTTATTGGCAATCGTCGCGCTGTTACCGTAGCTGCACCTCAAATGAGAGACGCCTGACCAGACTGTCTCTGCTTTACGCGGCGCGAGACACCAAGACATCATCGACTTTTTTTGCCGCAGCAACCTCATCGCCATCTTCAACAGCCGCAACTTCGCGCGTTAGGCGTTCCAGCGCCGCTTCGTAAAGCTGACGTTCCGAATAGCTCTGCTCACGCTGGTCATCGTTGCGATGTAAATCCCGAACAACTTCCGCGATGGCAATCAAATCGCCAGAATTAATCTTTTGTTCATATTCCTGTGCACGCCGCGACCACATCGCGCGCTTCACTTTTGCTTTGCCTTTGAGCGTGGTCATCGCACGGCCGACCACATCAGGAGAGCTTAATGCGCGCATGCCGATCTCAATCGCCTTATGCGTTGGAACGCGCAGTGTCATCTTGTCTTTTTCAAAAGACACAACGAATAATTCAAGCGTTATTCCAGCGATCTCTTGCTCTTCAATCGAAACGATTTGGCCCACACCATGCGCGGGATAAACAACAAATTCATTCGGACGAAAATCATTTCGTTTTGATTTGGACATTCAGTTCACCTTTCTTGCGGTTCTCTTTGGCCGAGTTGATAAACAAGCCTAAAACACAAGGCTTCTTTTTAACATAATCCCACCTAGGATGATTAGATGCGGGGCATCACACCACTTTTCGCTGCTCGTTTATGCTTTCGCGCGCTCTCATAGCACAAAATCGAACTCGGCACCAGAGAGGGGTTTTATTGCCGTTTATCCGCCCTCGCCGGCAGCCTCAGAAAAGTATTTTTCAAGCTTTCCAGTTTCACCGTCGCGCTCTTCGGCGTCAGGAAGCGGATCTTTTTTGGTTATAATCACCGGCCAGAGGATCGAGTATTTGCGGTTAAATTCGACCCATTTTTCCATATCAGGCTCTGTGTCAGGACGGATGGCATCTGCAGGGCATTCCGGCTCACAAACGCCGCAATCTATGCATTCATCAGGGTGAATAACCAACATGTTCTCTCCCTCGTAAAAACAATCCACCGGGCAAACTTCTACGCAGTCGGTATATTTGCAGCCAATGCAACTGTCGTTCACAATATAGGTCATTCGTCGCCGTCCATTTCACATATCTTCCAAGCCCTTAGCTAGAGCAGTCGAAAGAATCATTCAAGCCAATCATTGCGAAAATTACGAAGCGCGCGGCGTTCTCGTTTGGTGGGACGCCCTTTTCGATCCTGCCCCGGCGCTGGGTCTTCGGAGTCTTGCTTTGGCGTTAAATCGCGATAGAGCAACTGAGCCTCGCTAGCCGGTCCGCGACGATAACCCAAGGCTAAAACTTCAACAACGCGCACAGTTCGGCCTTGCACAATAGTTAGGACTTGTCCGATCGAAATACTCGTTGCCGGCTTCAAAACTTTTGTAGCGTTCACCCGTACATGGCCCGCTTCAATTTGTTTGCTGCTGAGGCTGCGTGTCTTAAAAAACCGCGCAAAAAACAGCCATTTGTCCAACCGTATTCGATCCGCCTCTGACACACTCAGCGATCCTGCGTTTTCAACCCCATCAAAGCAGCTGCAAACGGGTTGTCTGGATCAATTTTCTGCGTTTTTTCTGGCTTGGCTGCAAAGGTTTTGGGGCCCTTTTTATCGCGCAATGGTTTTTGCTTACCCTTCGATTTGCGCGCCTGCTTTTCATCACCCGCGCGGTGTTTCGGTTTATGATGTCTGGGCGGGCTTTGTTTTTTGGCCACATGCCCCCAGGTGAACGTGTAGAAAACTTCCAACTCGGGCGCTACGGTCTCAGCGCTTTGTGGTTGCGCGGGCGCTGATTGGCTATCTGCCTTCGCCGTCGAAGCTGCGCGCAGCTCTTCCTGGGGCTGCGCCTGATCCCGCTCTGAGCCTGAAGCAAGCGCTTCTGCAGCGCTCGGCGCGACCTTCGCGGGGTTGACGTCCAATGCTGCTTCTTGCGCCCCACCCTCAGCTCCAAACGCCTCCTTTTCCGACAAAGCGGTGGATATTTCGGGTTGATCCACCTCAGGCGTTGCGCCACCTACTGGATCTTGGGCAGCCTTGGTTTTTACGCGTTCCCCCTTCACCGCCTGATAGCCAAGACCTTGCATCAAATCGGCGAATTGCTCCAAGGTCATTCCGGTAATCGATAGCATATCTGCTTTTGCTTCAAACCCGGTCCGGCTGTTTTCGCCCCGCAGCATATCTGCCAAACGCTCGAGCATATCGATGCGAATGGCGCGGGAGCCCGCGTTGCGATAGCCACAAATCGTATCATGCCCGCTTTCCGCATGCGCATCGACGGGAACCGTCACCAAACCGGGGGGCGGCGCTTCGGAAAAAGTTTGCAACCCTTTGGACAGCGACCATAAGACCAACCGCAAGCGGGTGGGGGCGGGTTTCAGCAGCAAGGGCATAAATACGGTAAATTGACCGAAACGCACCCCATGTTTGCGCAATGCCCCGCGCGCATCTTGATCCAAGGATTTCACATCTTCGGCAACTTGCGCGCGCGGTAGAATACCAAACCCCTCAACCATGCGATAGGCAAAGCCCCGCGCCAAACCGGTTAGGGTTTCATCGCGTTGTAAATTTATCAGCGGCTCAAACAGGCTAGCGATTTTGCGATCAATAAAATGCTGCAACCGCCGCTGTACTTTTTGCGTCACATCGGTGCCGGCCTCATCATCCACGAACACCGTGATCCGTGGTTTTAAAATATCATCTCCGGACACCAATTTACCGATCGCCTGCGTCCCCCACATCAGGCCGCCCTGCTCAGTAAAATCAATTTCCGTATCCGGAGCATTGTAAAATCGATCCGCGCGCAGATGAAAATGCGGCGTCAAGGCTTGTAAAGCCGCAGATTTGATGGTCTTTGCTTCTTGCCCGGTCGCGTCTTTATCCTGACGAAACTGAAACCCTTCAAGCCGACCAACGAATTCTCCTTCGACGGTCACCTCACTATTTTCATTCACTTCGGCCAACAGGGCCTCCTTCTGTTTCAACCTGCGCAACAGCACCGAGGTTCTCCGATCCACAAACCGCTGCGTCAAACGCATATGCAACGCGTCTGATAATCTATCTTCTACAGCGCGCGTCGTCTCACGCCAATGATTTTCGTCATCTACCCAACCACTTCTTTGGCTGACATATGTCCACGTGCGCACAAAAGCCAATCGCATTGACAATGTATCAATATCACCCTCGACGCGATCAATGCGTTTAAGATGCCCCGCAAGCCAATCATTCGGCAAATGCCTATTGCCCTGTAAATGCTCGAAAACACTGCTGAGCAAGCTGACATGCTCAGCCATGCTTATCCCGCGAAAATCAGGGATTCGACAGATATCCCAAAGCAGACGCACATGCTCTGGATGCTGCACTTGTTGGCGAATATCTTCGCTTTGCCATAAAGCCTGCAGCGCAAGGTAATCATCGGCCTCCCGAGCTTTAACCAAGAGATCATCTTGAGACGGTACAGACAGGCTGTGGATCAACGCATCGATCGAAGAAAAATTCAAATCAGAATTGCGCCATTGCAGTTTCGAAATCGGTGTGAAGCGATTTTCAACGATAGCAGCCGCCATCCCTTCGTCAAGCGGGGGCGCCTCGCCCGTCACCCCAAAACTGCCATCCGACATCCCGCGCCCTGCGCGGCCGGCGATTTGCCCCAATTCATTTGGTGCCAAATCCCGCATCCGGCGACCATCAAACTTCGACAAACCTGCAAAAGCCACGTGATCGATATCCAAGTTTAACCCCATGCCAATCGCATCCGTGGCCACCAGATAATCAACATCCCCGTTTTGATACAGCTCCACCTGCGCGTTTCTTGTGCGCGGGCTCAACGCCCCCATCACCACCGCTGCACCGCCTTTTTGACGCCGGATCAATTCGGCGATGGCATAAAGATTATCAACTGAAAAGCACACAATTGCGCTGCGGGCGGGCATTCTGCTAATTTTTTTAGAGCCCGTGTAACTGAGCGTGCTCAAACGGTCCCGCCGCATAAATTGCGCCTCTGGCACCAAATCTGAAATCACCTTTCGCATCGTGCCGGCGCCCAGAAACAGCGTTTCATGCAAGCCGCGCATGTGAATAATGCGATCCGTAAACACGTGACCTCGTTCGGGATCCGCGCAGAGCTGCACTTCATCAATCGCCACAAAATCTAACCCCATCGCCTGCGGCATGGCTTCGACGGTACAGACCCAATATTTGGTACGCGGAGGTACGATCCTCTCTTCGCCAGTGACCAATGCCACTACCGATGGGCCGCGCAGGGCAACCATTTTATCGTAGACCTCACGCGCCAAAAGTCGCAATGGCAAGCCAATAATTCCAGTGCGATGGGCGAGCATGCGTTCAATGGCATAATGGGTTTTACCGGTATTTGTGGGCCCTAGAACGGCGACCACCCGCGCAGATTGCTGCATCTTACCCTCTAGGATTAAAGCGTCTTCTCGCCGGTCGCCGATGCAACGCGATCTCTGGCGCTTTTTACGTCTTCTAAAAACGGATGTATAGTCAGAACCTTTGAATAGGCGGTAAATGCCAGATCAGGGCGTTCAAAATATTCAAAAATTTCGCCCAGCAGCACCAGAGACGGATAATGCATGGCATCAAGCCTCAGGGCAGCTTGCAAATCTTCTATAGCGGGGCCGAAATAGCCAAGCTGTTTATAGGCGCGGGCGCGCCCATGCCATCCTGACGCAAACTTTGGCGCCATTTCAATCACGGCGCTAAAATGTTGCGCCGCCACATCGAACCGCTGCGCTTGAAAACTGTTTTCGCCGCGCCTGTAAAGAAAATCAACGCCAGGCGAGCCGGACAACGACCAAAGTAACTTTATTTCTCGCTCAATCGCGGCAAATTTTTCTGCGTCGGACGTGGCCAGCTCATTATACAGAAGCTTGATTTGATCCGATCTATCCGCAGAGCAAAGCGTTGCACAAACTGAAATGAAACCTGAGGCGACTAGGCATTTGATTGTTGTTCGAAAACTCTCCATAGGGTTAAGATAGTGGATGGATCACTTTATTCTAGTAAAAATGGAAAAGGGAATCGTGATGAGTGAAATCTTGGAACAGGCTGTCGCAGCCCTGACAAACAAAATGGGCGAGGCCTCTTTTGGTGGTTCTGCTAAATTCGATATCGACGGCGAAGGGTGCATTATGATCGACGCTGCAGGCGTGCGCGCTGGCGATGAAGAGGCAGAGGTAACGCTTCGGGCAAATACAGAGACGTTTCAAGACATTTTAGCGGGTGATTTAGATCCTGCATCTGCCTTCATGAGTGGACGTTTGACTATTGATGGTGACATGGGCGTCGCCATGCAGCTGGGCAGCGCGCTTGGGTAAGGGGATCCCAACGCGTTCAAACGCTATTCGGCCAGCCCCCCTATGGTGCGCGGGGCAGCCTAAACTAAGCCATCTTTTAACACCTTTTAACTGAGCTTATGCACGCCTTTGGCAACCGCAGCAGCACCAGCGCGCAACCAATTATGCTCAGAAGCCACAAAAAACACCGTTAAGCCATATTTCTCGTGCCATTCTGCAGCTTGCTCTACAGTGCCCACAAAGCTCATATAGGCCTTGTTCGCGGCGCGCGCTGCCTCGCCCACGCTGCGCAATGCTGCTTGCAATTCTTCGCTGGTTTGATCGGTTTTACCATAGCCAACCGATAAATCAGCCGGCCCAACAAACAGACCATCAATCCCCTCGATTGAAGCAAGATCCTTTGCAACAAGAACCGCCTCTGGCTCTTCCACCTGAGCGATCAAAACGGTTTCATCACGCGACTTTCGCAAAAGATCGGGCATTGATTGCGTGGCATAACCGGCCCAGCGCGTCGATCCGGCATAACCCCGACCGCGATGCCCGAACCGCGCCATACGGGCAATCGACTGC
>Ga0255752_10000781_pt1 | contig 38642 bp, 29 predicted proteins | sample 011ome_25_FD_179952 | JGI IMG/M metagenome (GOLD analysis project Ga0255752, IMG submission 179952) | Coastal salt marsh microbial communities from the Groves Creek Marsh, Skidaway Island, Georgia - 011512CT metaG (version 2) | ecosystem: Environmental > Aquatic > Marine > Intertidal zone >... | reverse complement strand
TAAGATTTGGAACTAAAACAGAAATTTCACAACTCTCAACATCTAAAAGGCCTTGCATGATCTCATGCGCTCCTTCCATGGCTGGTACAGCCTTTGGATTAACAAAGCTTGCAACCTCAATTCCAGGTAAATTTGCTTTTATCAAATGATCGATAAGTTTTAAGCGCTCACTAGCAGCAAGGATAGTTTTTTGATTCTGGAGTCCATCTCTTGGACCAACCTCATTAATAAAAACAAAATCTGCGCTCATTTTTTTATCTCAATTACTTGGTGCTCATCTAATTTAATCAATTCTTCTGGAGAAAACCCTAACCAATTTTCTAAAACCTCTTTAGTGTGCTCTCCAAGGAGGGGTGGCGCAAGAAATTCTTCATTTTTGACTGAGGAAAGTTTAATCGGATTGCCTGGAATTTTGGCAGAGCCACCCTCAGGATGTGGTACATCTACAAGCATATTTCTATGTTGAGCTTGCTCATCATGTATAGCTTGCTCTAAATTATTTACCCTAGCACATGGAACGGATTCTTTTTCTAGTTCCTGAAGCCAATATTCAGCATTCTCTTTTAAAAGCTCTTTCTGAATAATGCCTTCTAATTTTTGTTTATGTTTTTGCCTTTCAAATGCAGTTTCATAGATAGGATCTTGTAACTCTGGGTTTTTAAATATTTTTAATAATCTTGGCCAAAACTGGTCACCCACCGCAGCTATTACAATAGGATAATCTTTGGTAAGAAATGAGTTGTAAGGCATGTGAACAAAATGTGAGTTACCGATTGGTTCAGGAATAATGCCAGACATTGTTTGCATCGTAGCCATATAGTTCAGCATAGAGATTTGACAATCAAGCATTGAAATATCAACATTTTGACCGATTCCGGTGCTAACCCTATCAATTAGCGCTGCTTGTATTCCCATGACTGCAAACATCCCACCACCTAAATCTCCAATTGGTATACCTGCTCGCATGGGTTCTTTAGATGAAAGGCCAGTAATTGACATACCCCCTCCCAGAGCCTGAGCAATTTGATCAAACGCTGGACGTTGAAATTTTGGGCCAGACTCTCCAAATCCACTCACTGTGCAAGTAATAATTTTTGGATTAATCTTTTTTAGGTTGTCAAAATCTATTTTTAATTTTTTTGTAACTCCAGCTGAAAAATTACTTAATACAACATCTGCTTTTTTAACTAGTTTGTAAAATATTTTCAATCCATCATCATTTTTAAGATCAATAGCAACACTTTTTTTATTTCGATTAAGAGTGTAAAAATATGCTCCCATGCCATTTACAGAGTAATCAGGATCATTTTCAAGCAGACGCCTTGTAGCTTCCCCTTTCACTGGAGGCTCTATCTTGATTACCTCACATCCCAGATCAGCCAGTATCATTCCTCCATATGGGCCAGAAAGCATATGAGTTAAATCAAGGACTTTGATATTATCTAGTGGTTTTTTCATATTTGTTACCTAATATTATATATCTTCTTAGATGAAGTAGATGATGAAAAATATAGGTTTAAAAAACATATATTTTTTAGTTCTCAAATACGCATTAGTCCTGCAGTTATGGGATTTGTTTTAATACTTTTTTTCATGTATAAATTAATTATAAGTTTTCACTAAGGGGTAGAATATGACTTTTTCCAACACTTTCAATAGATTTATTTTTGCTGCTAGCTTTATCTTTATATCATTTAACTTGCTTGCTGAACCAACATTAGAGGAGGTCGTAGTATCCGCTCGAAAGGTTGATGAGAGTTTACAAGATGTGCCAATAGCTATGAGTGTTTTTACCTCAAGCGATATTGAGGATGCAGGCATTGAAAGACCGGAGGATTTTATTGCCTTAACACCCAATGTTGTAATGGCAAATACTGTTAACGTTGGAGATACCCTGGTCACTATAAGAGGCTTAACCTCAACTAGAGACGCTGAATCAAATTTTGCCTTTGTTGTTGATGGAGTCTTGCAGACTAATCCAAATGCATTTAATAGAGAGTTGCTTGATATTGCTCAAATTGAAGTCTTAAAAGGTCCTCAAGGTGCTTTATACGGGCGGAATGCTACCTCAGGTGCTATTCTTATAACAACTAAAGCTCCGTCAGGAGAATCTGAAAATACTGCTGTAGTTGGGATGGGTGTTAATAACTCATCAAAATTGCAATATGTTAACTCTGGAATGTTAGGAGATAACGTTTATACAAGATTTTCAGTAAGTACTCGTGAAACTGATGGAGAACATACAAATATATTCAGCAATTCTCAAAACGTTGATTTTTTTGAGGACACAACTATTCGCACCAGGATCCTGGTTGATAATGATTCAAGCTCATGGGATTTGAGAGCAGGAATCAGTGAGGCTAGTGGTGGAACAATTAATTTTAATGCTGTTTTTGCTCTTCCTGCATTCCAAGGTTTTGGTACTCCAGGCGCAGATCAATTTTTTAAAGATGTGAATTCCCATGAATTTTCTTATATGTTTAATGTCCCGCCCGTAAATGAACAAGAAACAGCAGACCTTTCATTAAAATATACCGAAGATTTATCTGATGGAAGAGAGCTAACAGCAATCCTAGCTTATAACCACTTAGAGGAATTTTTATTATCTGATGGAACCTCAGGGGCTTTTGGTGGCTATTTTGGCGTTCCTGCTTGTGCAGCCTCAAATACGGCTAGCAATTTAGCACTCATTAATTCTTTGCCTCCTGGATTTTCATTTGCAGCTCCAGGCACAGCACCCTCTGGTGCAAATTCAGTTCTTGGACCTTATTTGCCTCATACATGTGACGGTTATCAGTTTCAATCAAGAGATCAAGATGATATTTCAATTGAGGTTAAGTTAACTAGTGAGCAAGATCAGTCAACTCGATGGTTGGTTGGTGCTTATTATGCTGAAATTGAAAGAGATGTTGCTGTGTCTTATGGAGCAGATTTAGGCAAAGGTTTTGAATATAAATCTTATGTTCCAGCAAGCGGAAAGAATCCTACTGACCTAATGTTTGACGACTCATTTAATACTGATGTCTTTTCTTTATTCGGTCAAGTTTCATTCGATTTATCTGATGTTACCGAGCTTTCAATTGAAGGGAGATATGATAAAGAGAAAAGATCTGTAGATAATAATGTTCCTGGTGTTGCGTCGGCGCTTTACTATGGCGGCGGAGCTCCTATTAACCCTGCTATGGCATCCATTGGAGACACTATTCCATCAAGAAGTAAGAGCTTTAATCAATTTCAACCAAAAATATCTTTAACAACTCAGGGTGAAAATACAACTGTTTACGCATCTTATGGTGTTGGATTTAGATCTGGTGGCTTTAACTCATCGGGTAGCGCAGCATTAATTAATTCTCAGTTAAATATCCCTGTTGGCGCAGGGCTTGGCGTATCTGATATTTTTAATAAGGAAGTTTCAAAATCTTTTGAGCTTGGTTTTAAAGGAAGATATCTTGATGGCAGGCTTGAGGTAAACGGAGCCTTGTTTGAAACAGATGTCGATGATAATCAGTTCTTTGAATTTTTTGCTGGGCCATGGGGCTTGCTAAGAGTTGTTACGTCAATAGATGAACTAGATATAAGTGGTTCAGAGTTAGATTTTAAATATGCGCTCACAGATACCTTGAGAGTAGATGGGGGAATAGGTTTTACAGACGGTGAAATTAAGAAGAATGATCACCGACCTGGCACAGTTGGCAACAATGCACCATTAGCACCAGAGCATACATTAAACCTCGGATTACAATATGAATCTTCTTTTTCAGCTAATTATGATTTGGTTTTAAGAGCAGACTATATGCAAGTTGGAGAGACATGGTTTCACACTGTCCAAGATAATCAGCAGCCTGCAGTTTGGGGAGCATTATTAGGTTTCCCTGTTAATTCTGATATGAGCAAATCTGTTCGTGATGAATATAGCTTGATTGATTTAAGAGCTTCATTGATTGGAGAGAAACTGACCTTAACTGTATGGGGAAGAAATATTGCTGATGAAGAATACCTTGCTGAGGTAATTCCAGCCCCAGAATTTGGTGGATCATTTATTCATGAGGCACCTTATGCTACTTATGGAATAGATTTAAAATATAATTTTTAATTTTATAGATAAGGGATAAAGCTTTTATGTCATATCGATTAGGCGTTGATGTTGGCGGTACATTTACAGACTTCTTATTGATTAATGAATCTGATGGATCAACGCATACCGCAAAAGTACCTTCCACACCTGAGGATTCTTCTATAGGAGTTTTGAATGGTGTGGCAAGGATTTGCGATCAGTCAGGTGTAAATCCTAAAGATATAAAGCTTGTTATGCACGGTACAACCGTTGCAACCAACGCAGTTCTTACTGGCAACGGTGCTAAGGTAGGCCTTCTAACTACTCAAGGCTATGAAAGCGTTCTTCAAGTTGCTCGGTCTTTTTGTCCCGGAGGTTTGGGTGGATGGGTAAGTTTTGTAAAAGGACCATTATTAGCTCCCTTAGAACTAACTTATGGTGTTAAAGAACGAACTGATGCATCTGGAGATATATCCATTGAGCTTGATGAAGCTCACTTAATAGAGCAATTAAATCAACTGAAGAGCAAGGGAGAAGTCGAGGCTCTTACGATTAGCTTTGTAAACTCTTACATTAATGACGAAAATGAAATCAAAGCAGCCAAAATCGCAGCTAAGATATTTACCGATATTCCTATTTCCATTTCTAGCGAGGTTATTCCTGAAATGCAAGAGTATGAGAGGGCTGAAACAACAGTGCTGAATTCATATGTTAGACCCCAAGTTTCTAGCTATGTAAATAATTTGCAAGCTAATTTAGAAAAATCCTTAGGCAGCGACGTACAGTTATCAATCTTGCGTTCCGATGGCGGTCTTGCATCCAGTCGCGCTACAGGAGATTCACCTGTAAATCATTTAATGTCTGGGCCCGCAGGAGGTGTAGCTGGCGCAATACATTTTTGCAATCAAGCTGGGTATGAAAATATTTTGACTTTTGATATGGGCGGAACCTCTACTGATGTTGCATTGATTCAAAACTCTAGAGCGAAGGTTAGAAGAGAAACTTTAGTTGGGGATGTTAGAGTTAAAGCTCCTTCTGTGGATGTTAGAACTGTTGGTGCAGGCGGTGGTTCTATTGCATTTGTACCTGAGTTAACAAAAGCTTTGAGGGTAGGGCCTGAATCTGCTGGAGCTGTCCCTGGTCCTGCTGCCTATATGAAAGGTGGAGACCAGCCCACTGTTTGTGATGCAAATATTGTTTTGGGCCTCCTTCCTAGCGATGTTCAGCTCGGTGGAGACATGGTTATTGATAAGAAAGCTGCAGAAAAGGCCGTCCAAACTATTGCTGATGGTATTGGAGTAGATTTAATGGAAGCAGCTGAAGGGATTGTTAGAATTGTTAATGAGTCTATGTTTGGTGCTTTAAGGCTAGTTTCAGTTGAGCAAGGGTTTGATCCTAGGGATTTTGCTCTAGTTGGTTTTGGCGGTGCAGGACCCCTGCATGCAAATGCATTGGGCATTCTTTCAAATTCCTTCCCAGTAATTATTCCACCAGGTCCAGGAGTGCTTTGTGCCTATGGAGATGCGACTACACAAATACAAGATGAAGCATCTAGATCATATTTAGCAATGGCTCAAGATATCACTACTGATAAATTTCTTAACGACTTGAGAGACCTGCGAGAAAAAGCATCTCAATCATTAATAAAAGACGGTGTTAGCGATTCAAATCTTGAGGTAACGTATCAAGCTGACGTTCGTTATGCAGGTCAAGCTTTCCAAATCACGGTAGAGTTTGATGAGAAAGAATATGAAACAAAGGGTATTCAACTAATTACAGATGCTTTTGATGACGAGCATTATCAATTATTTACGTTTAAATTAAGTGACGGCCATGAAATTTTGATGATCAGAGCAATTGTAAAAGTTGCTCAAGCTGAGATTAAATCTTCTGCGAACATCTCATCTAATTCATCCTTGGAAGATGCTGTTATTCAAGACTCTCGTTTTTATCATGAAGCCCAGTGGCATGACGCAAAAATATACGATCGGAACAAACTGCATTCTAAGCACTTGATTCCAGGACCAGCAATTGTATCTGAGATGGACTCTACTACTGTGATATTGCCTGAACATGAAGCTGCCGTTGACGAAGTCGGTAATCTAATAATCAACCCAACAAAATAATATGCCTGCAAGAATTATTGAAACAAACGAGTCTCCATTAAATCCAATTGAGGTAGATGGAATCACAGTTGATTTGATCGAAAATGCCCTAAAAAATGCTAGAGAAGAGATGGATGCCCTAGTAAGCAGAACTGCTTTGTCACCTGGTATTAGAGAGCAGGGAGACTGTTTTCCAATGATTGCTAACCGAGAGGGGAAGATGGTTGTTGGTCAATTTGGCTCATTTATTCATGGCTTTACTGAAGCTTATGATGAGGAGATTGAAGAGGGAGACATTATTCTTACCAATGATCCATATATGTGTAATGCAGCGGTTTCACATCTTCCAGATTGGATGGTTTTAAAGCCAGTATTCAGAGATGGTAGACACATTGCATGGTCAGCAATGTTTGGGCACATGTCTGATAATGGTGGGATGGTGCCAGGATCTATTCCAACCGAAGCTACAACAATTTTTCAAGAGGGTATAAGAATCCCGCCCATTAAACTTTATAAAAAGGGCGAGTTGCAATCTGATGTGTTGGAATTAATTCTTCATAATGTAAGAACTTCTCAATGGAATCGATTTGATTTAAATGCCTTGGTTGCTGCATGTAACACAGCGGCTAAGCGCTGCAATGAAATTGCAGACAGATTTGGCGATGATATTTTTTGTTCTACTATGAAAATCATGCTGCAGCGTAACTATGATGCTATGAAGCATATTATTTCAATGTTTATTCCAGAAGAGCCAAGAGAATTTTCTGATTATATCTGCGATGATGGCATGGGCATGGGCCCATATAAAATTCATTGTAAGATGTGGCGAGAAGGAGAAAAGGCAATCTTTGATTTTGATGGAACAGATCCCCAAGCCCAGAGCTCTGTAAATTTCTATCTTAATGAAGATATGTTCAAGATGTTTTTTGGTTCATTCACCATTAACGTAGTTGATCCCCAGATTGTTTTTAATGATGGCTTCTATGATCTTGTCGATGTCAGAATTCCGCAAGGAACACTTCTAAAACCTAACTATCCAGCGGCTTTATCTGGAAGAACGCATGCATTAGGGAGAATCTTTGATGTGTTGGGAGCTCTCTTAGGAATGGGTGCTCCAGGAGAAATGCTAAATGCAGCAGGTTTTTCTGATTCTCCGCATTTGTTTTTCTCTGGATATGATGACAAAGGCGAATGGTTTCAATTATTTCAAATTGGCTTTGGTGGTGTGCCTGGAAGACCAATAGGAGATGGTCCTGATGGGCATTCTCTATGGCCGTCATTTACCAATGTTCCTAATGAATTTGTTGAGGCCTACTTTCCTCTCAGAGTTGAGAAATACGAATTTATAGTTGATTCAGGGGGAGCTGGTCTTCATAGAGGTGGCAACGGCTTATCGGTTGCTTATAGATTTCTTGTAGATGGTCATATTGGTATTCATGATGATAGATGGCTTACTTATCCTTGGGGAGTAAATGGTGGCAAGCCCGGCATGCGCTCCACTAAGCGCCTGTTAAGAGTTGACGGTTCTGAAGAATATATACCTGCAAAGTGTGAAGATGTAAAAGTAAAAAAAGGAGATCTCTTGTATTTTAATACTTGGGGTGGAGGAGGCTGGGGAGATCCTCTTCAGCGTGATCCAGAAATTGTTGTTTCAGATGTTTCAAAGAAATTAGTTTCTGTGGAAGGTGCCCGCAGATATGGTGTTGTGATAAATGATGACCTTTCATTAAATCAAAAAGAAACGGAATCTTTAAGAGCGGAAATGTCCAAAGACACAGTAGCAGATGAAATGTTCAATTTTGGAGGCACAATTGAAGAGATTAAATCCAAAAGCCTTGAAGAAACACATTTAGAAGCTCCTGTCTCACCTACATTTTTAAATCAGTAACTTTTGAGTAAGCTTGAGTCGCATTCAACTGGAATAGGGGATTATCCAGCATTGGTTGTGGTTGATATGTGCAAAGCATTTATCGACTCTTCGTCACCACTTGGTTTTGAGTGTAATGAATTAATTCAGGCTAACATTAATCTGGTTAAAAAATTTAGGTTAAATAAATTCCCTGTAATTTTTACAACAACAATTTATAGAAATCCATCTGAGGCTAGCGTCTTTCGATCTAAGATTCCTGCGTTAAATATACTTGAACCCGAATCGGATGCAGTTACTTTTATTGATGACTTAGCACCATCTAAAGATGAAATACTAATCGAAAAAAAATTTGCAAGTGCATTCTTTCAAACAAAACTAATAGATTCTCTGCATAAAATGAAGGCTGACTCTATTGTCATTTGCGGAGTCACAACAAGCGGCTGTGTAAGGGCAACGGCTGTAGATTCCTTGCAAAATAATTTTCCAACCACCATTGCAGAAGATTGCGTTGGAGATAGAGATTTAGATGCTCACAAAGCAAATTTGTATGATTTGCGGTCCAAATATGCAGACGTAATTCACTCTAATTCAATCTCATAGTAATTCCTTTAAATTAATTATATTTTTTTTAAAAAAAGTGTTGACACTATTTCCTAAAGGCGTATATTTAATAGACCAACTCGGACCGACTTACAATCAACTGCAGACGGGAGTAAGAGAGAAAGAGAAGGAAGAGACGAAGGGCGAAAGCGTTACTAAGAGTCGACGATAAAAAAGAGCTTAGTGACCCACCAAGAAGGAAAGAGAAAGCCTTCAAGGAGCTAAAGAGATTCTCACTTTAGACCCCTTCCAATCTCGAACTGAAAAGACAGAGCTTAGCTCTGTTTTTTTTTGCCTATAATAATTTTAAGTGGTTTATTGCCTCAGTGACATTATCAACTTTAATTAATTTCTTTGGAAGTATGAATGAACCACCTACTGAGCATACATTGGGCAGCTCAATATATTTTTTATAATTTTCTAAATTAATTCCACCTGTGCACATAAAACTTACATTTGGGAAAATACTTCTGAGCGCTTTAAGTTTCTGAACTCCGCCCGCAAGCTCAGCAGGAAAAAATTTTAAAAAATCAAAGCCATAATTTTGGGCTTCCATGATTTCTGTGCTTGTTTCAACACCAGGTATATATTCGATATTATTTTTATTACAGAAATGAGCAACATCCTTATTAAAGCCTGGAGAGACTACAAATTTAATTTTAGGAATAGGTAAATTTAATAACTGGTTTGTATTTAAAACAGTTCCTATACCTAGATTAATATTAGTCTCATCTGCGATATACTCTATAGCCTCGATTGACACAGTAGATCTTAATGTTACTTCTATATATGGAATATCCACTGATTTTAATATCTTATTTACTATCCTGGCTTCATCTATCGATGAAATAGTAAGAGTTGGAAGGTATTTAGGTGGTCTAAATTGCATGCTACTTATTAAATATTGAGGCACCAGAATTCACTGAGCTTACATTATTTCTAAAAAGCTCAAATAGGTTGCGACCTAAGCCATTATTATCTGTTTCAATCTCAATTGGTTCTCTTTCAGTAGATTTAAAATCTTCAATTAGAAATAATCTATTTTTTAAATCAAGGGTCAGCCGATCATTATTCTGAATTTTATATAAGTTTTCATTTTTGCTTACTGCATGTATGAAGGCAGGAAAAGATCCAGATGCACCAGACATACGTCCATCAGTTACTAACGCAATTTTATGACCTCTTTTCTGAAGTACATTAATAGGGGATGTTAACTTATGAAGTTCTGGCATTCCATTGACTTCCGGACTCTGGCCAAGCAAGACAATAAATAAATCAGAATCAAGGTCGCCATTTTCAAATGCATCCAAAACATCTTCTTGGCTTAAAAAAACTTTTGCAGGAGCAACAATAATTTCATTTTCATCTTTTAATGCGGAAACTTTTATCACACCCTCTGCAATATCTCCACCAATGAATTTAATTCCTCCATTAGATTTAAATGGATTATCAATTGTTGAGATGCTTTTTATATTTTGCTTCTGATCTAAATTTTTCCATTTAAGATTTTTAGCATTTACGTCATCAATGTATGGTATTTTTGTATAGCTTTCCAAACCAAAACCAGCAACGGTTTCAATATCATTATAAATTAAATCTCCTTCCATCAGGTTAGAAAGTAATCTAGCAATACCACCCTCTGAATGAAATTCATTCACATCTGCAGTTCCATTTGGATAAACCTGACAAAGCAGGGGAATAATGCAAGATAAATCATTAAAGTCTTCTATTGTTAGTATGTAGCCTGCAGATCTTGCCATTGCTATCAAGTGAATTACTAAATTAGTCGAGCCTCCGCTTGCTAGTAAAACTATCAATGCATTCATCCAATTTTTAATGTCAAGCATTTCGCCTAAGCCTATTTCTGCATCTATCAACCTAGTAAGTGCCTCAAGAGATTCCTTCTTAAGATACTCTCTTACTGGAGACTCTGTTGGGGTAAATGCAGCTCCCGGTAATTGGAAGCCCATTGCTTCAGCGATTAATTGATTGGTATTAGCTGTTCCATAAAATGTGCAAGTCCCACTTGAATGATAGGCTTGCTGTTCAATATCCAGCAAATCTATCTTTTGAATTTTTCCTGAAGCATAGGCTTGTCTTGCTTCAGCTTTTTTAGCATTTGATATACCCGTGGACATAGGCCCACCAGGAAGAAAGATTATAGGTAAATGCCCAAATTTTAAAGCTCCAATTAAAAGTCCTGGAACAATTTTGTCGCAAGTACCCATACATATAGCTGCATCAAAAACATTGTGCGATAAACCAATTGCTGTAGACAATGCAATGGTATCTCTGCTGAATAATGAAAGCTCCATTCCTGGCTCTCCTTGTGTAATCCCATCACACATTGCAGGAACCCCCCCAGCAACTTGAATATTAAGATTGAGCTTATTTCCCTCTTCTTTTAGCATGCGGGGATAGCTTTCAAATGGAGCATGGGCAGACAACATGTCATTATATGCAGTAATAATTCCAACAAATTTTTTTGAATTTAAATCAGAGTTTTTACGATTTTTATCGCAAGCAGCAAAAGCATGGGCAATATTGGAACACCCTAATGAATTTCTATTTGGTGATTTCTTTTTCCATTCATCAACTTCTTCTAAATATTTAGATCTGGTAAGCTGACTTCGTAGTTGAATTCTTGCTTTAATTTCATCAATTTTACTTAACATTCAATCTTCCTCATTATTCCACTTGGCATTTTGATTTGCTATCAGCAAATCTGAGCTAGAGGGGCCCCAGCTACCTGCATTATATTTTGAAAGAGTTGTTTCTGATTCACTAATTGAATCGACCAGTTGATCTGTAAAGCGCCATGCTTCTTCTACTTCATCTCTTCTCATGAATAAAGAGGGTTTATTTTCAATGATATCCATCAACAATCTTTCATATGCATCTAGATGATCATCTTCGTAATAATCATCAAACAACAAGTCAAGAGGAAGCTCTTGCAGATGGAAGCCAGAAGCGGAAGGCTTTTTAATCATTATTTTTAGCTTTATGCTTTCCTCAGGCTGAAGTCTGATAACTAATTGATTGTCTTTTTGTTTGCTATTTGAATCAAAAATATTATGGGGAACAGATTTAAATTGTATAACTATCTCCGACCGCTTTTCTGCCATTCTTTTGCCTGTTCTTAAAAAGAAGGGCACTCCTGACCATCGCCAATTATCAATCCATAACTTTAGTGCAACAAAAGTTTCAGTTTTGCTTTCTTGCTTTACACCGCTTTCATCTATGTATGAGGTAATTGGTTTTGCATTTATGGCACCATCCTTATATTGACCGATCACAAGATGGTCATCAGTTTCATTTGTCTTTAATGGCCTAAGGGATCTAAGGACCTTTAATTTCTCATCTCTGATTGATTCAGAATTAATGTTTGTAGGGGGCTCCATAGCTACCAAACAGAGTATCTGGAGAAGGTGATTTTGAAGCATATCTTTTATGGCTCCAGTTTGATCATAGTAGGACCCTCTTTTTTCCAATCCTAGTGTTTCTGCTACTGTAATCTGAACATGATCTACGGCAACATTAGACCATATTTTTTCAAATAAAATATTTCCAAATCTTAACGCTAGAAGATTTTGTACAGCTTCTTTACCAAGATAATGGTCAATTCTAAAAATTTGGTTTTCATTAAAATATAAAGCTAATGATTCATTAATATCAATAGATGACTGAAGATCATTGCCAATTGGTTTCTCAACTATGATGGAGGAGTGTGGGCCTATAACACTTTGTTTATTCAAGTTATCTGCAATAACTTTATAGAAAACCGGTGTAACTGCTAAGTAAAATAAATTTCGATCCTTATTCGAGGTAATTTTTTTAAGAGACTCAAAGTCATTATCGATATTGAAATCAATTTTAATATATGAAATAACTTCAATAAATTTCTGAACCGTGCTTTCTTCATACTCTATCGATTCAAGATTAATACTAAGTTTATTTTTGACTTCTTGTTGATAAGATAAAATATCGAGACTGCTTGAGCCAATTCCATATATTTTTATCTGAGGGCCAAGCCTTTCTGCTTTGAAATGCCTATAGAGTGCCGGCAGTAACTTTCTTTGGGCTAAATCACCTGTTCCACCAAAAATAAATATGTTCATCCTATGGTCGGTATCTACCTATTATTCCCCCTTGAGAAATAGAATATACTTTTCTATGACAACGATGTCAATATATTCACTTTAGAGTTTATTGGAGTATCATGCGGAACATGTTAGTTACTAAAACAAAAATCATTGCAACAATTGGTCCTAGCACAAATAAATACAATGATTTAAGAGATCTTCATTTAGCTGGTATGAACGTGGCGCGAATTAATATGTCCCATGCATCACATGCTGATGCCATTTCTATCATAGAATCCATTCAGAAACTAAATAAAATCCAATCAGACCTATTTGGACCTATTGGTATATTGCTTGATACTCAAGGACCAGAAATAAGAACTGGTATCAATCATTCTGATATTGATTTGCACACAGGCGATGTTGTGAATCTAACCATCAGGGATGATGTTGATGTTGAAACCTCTTCTATAAAAATTAATTATAAAGGTTTAATTAGAAGCGTAGATAAAGGATCAAAGATAAGTATCGATAATGGCTTGCTTAATTTTCAGGTTTTAGCCAAAGATAAAGAAAACCTTAAATGCAAAGTTCTTGATGGAGGAACTCTTGGAAGTAAGCGCCATGTAAATCTTCCCGGAGTTAGAGTTGACTTACCCTCAATTACTAAAAAGGATCGAAAGGATATTACCTTTGCTATAAAACATAACGTTAGTTTTATTGCTCTTTCATTTGTTAGGTCTGCCAAGGATGTCGTAACCTTGAGATCCATTTTGAAAAGAACAAAGTCACAAATTAAAATTATTGCGAAAATTGAAAATCAAGAAGGCCTCGATAACATACATGAAATTACTCAAGCTGCAGATATGGTAATGGTGGCTAGGGGAGATCTTGGTATTGAGACAGATCTTGCAGATTTGCCCAATATTCAGAGAAGGATTATGTATGCGAGTGCTAAATGGGGAAGAAGATCAATTGTTGCAACTCATTTATTAGAATCCATGATTAATAACCCAACACCAACCAGAGCCGAGGTCACCGATGTTGCAAATGCAATATATGAAGGCTCTGATGCAGTTATGCTTTCTGGTGAGACTAGTATTGGCAAATATCCCATTCAATGCATAAAAATGATTAAAAAAATAGCCAGTAAAACAGAGCATTTCAGAACACTTGGTTACGAGAAGTTTCTTCAAGATAATTCAGATTGGCAAAATATAGCAAAAGGAGCTCGTGATCTTGCATCGAGAGTTAATGCAGATGCGATAGTGATTATTACTAGATCCGGCCAAACTGCCAATGTTGTCTCAAATACTAAACCTTTTCGGATGCCGATATTTGCATTTACCAACAATAAAGATACCTTTCATCAATTAAGTTTGGTTGGTGGAATGCAACCTCGATTTATTAAATCCATAACAAATCAATCAAGAACAATTTCAAGAATAAAATCAATTTTAAATTCAGAAAAGAAAGCTAAGAAATCATTAAAATTTGTCCTGATAGCGGGTATATATTCGGCATCTCACACAGATTCTATTCAAATCATTTCAACATAATATGTTTGATCAGGTCCTAGAGAATACTATTTTGTTATTTGTTGCAGTTGACCCAATTGCACTTGTGCCTATCTTTGCAAGTCTTACGCAGGGGTTAAATAAAAAGGATGTAAAAAGAATCTATATTCAGGCAACAATAGTATCTTTTTTTATTTTAGCGCTGTTTTATTTATTTGGCACTTCAGTATTGGATTTAATGGGTATCTCAATGAGCTCATTTAAAATTATAGGAGGCTTATTTTTAATTGCTATTGCTTTTCAAATGGTCTTGGAGCAAAGACAAACTAGAAGACAAAATACTGCTGAAGTGGCTTTAGATGACGAATCTATTCAGTCCCTTGCAATATTTCCATTGGCAATTCCCCTGATTGCTGGGCCTGGCGCCATGACCACAGCTCTTTTAATTGCTGAAACAAACTCGAGTGATCCAACTCAAATTTTGATTAATTTCCTCCCAATTTTCATCATTGTTATTTTAGTTGCCTTTGCGATGTGGCTTTCAGCGAGCCTTTCAGCAAAAGTTGGACCAACAATCATAATTGTTGTTCAAAAGATTTTTGGAATCCTTCTTGGGGCTTTAGCAATAGAGTTTGTAGTTGCAGGTGTGATTGAGTCTTTTAAATTATAAGGTCTTTAAAGATTCTCTAACTATCAGCTCTGATTTAAATTCTTTAGATTTTGTTTGTTCTGCCAAACCATCAAATTTAGCAATCAATATTTTTGCAGCATGCGCTGCCATTTTTTCTACAGGTTGCTTAACAGTCGTTAAGGCTGGCCATATTTGATGAGCAATAGGGGAGTCATCAAATCCAGCTAAAGAAAGGTCATGTGGCACTTGCAGGCCTTTCATTTGAGCAGATTTCATTATGCCAGCTGCCATAGAGTCATTACTTGCAAAAATTGCCGTAGGAATTTTTTCAGAATGAAAAATTTCAACCCCGGCATCAAAACCTGATTTAAAACTAAAATTACCTTGCTTGATCCAATGCTCATTCCTCTCTATTCCATTATTTTTGATTGCATCAACAAAACCATTGAATCTTAGATGAGATGCGGAATGTTTAGGATGACCTTTAATAAAACCTATATCCTTATGACCATGTTTGATAATCTCAGAAGTTAATGAATATGCAGCTTCATAGTCATTTGAGGAAACATGGAGGGATTCTGGGTTCATCGTACTAGGAGCGATTACTGAATATTCTATCTCATGGTTATCTAGGTTTTGAAGGAAATCCTCCATGTCACTGAGTGGAGGAGTCACAATCAAGCCATCTATTCGAAAATCTTCAACAAACTTAACAATATCTGTTTTTAATTCGTTGGACTTATAATCACATTCTTGAATAACTAAATTGTAACCAGTGCTTTTACAAGCATTAAAGATACCACTCTGAACATCAGCTAAATACGATTTGTTGGGATTATCATATAGCAATGCAAGCATATAGGACTTTTTCGATCTAAGGCTTTGAGCGCTTTTATTAGGTTTAAAGCCAAGTTTTTTAACAGACGCCAGTACTTTCTCTTTTGTTGTTTCTGCAACATTTGCTTCGTTATTAATAACTCTTGATACAGTTTTAATTGATACTGCTGCATCTTTTGAGACATCTTTGATCGTAACTGCCATGGTTTTTTTAAATATGATTGCCTTATCTTACTATTTTAACGATAATGTATGTTCTTTGACAACGATATCAATGGGGTGGTGTATTAATGTTGTTTAGCAATTTAGACATATTCATTGTCGCTTTTTACTGTGTTGGAATAATTTTTTTAGCTCAATATGTTTCTCGATCACAACAAGGAGCTGAAAAAACAGCAGAAGATTATTTTTTAGCAGGCAGATCTTTGCCATGGTGGGCTATTGGGGCTTCTTTAATTGCTGCCAATATTTCAGCAGAACAAATTATTGGTATGTCCGGCCAAGGTTTTGTTGTGGGCATGGCAATAGCAACATATGAATTAACGGCGGCTATAGCTTTGATAGTTATGGCAAAGTATTTCTTGCCATTATTTCTTGAAAAACAAATTTATACAATGCCTCAGTTTCTTGAGCAAAGATTCGATAAAAGAGTCAGTCTTGTGCTTTCCTTCTTTTGGTTGGCAGTATATATCTTTATAAATTTGACGAGTGTTTTATGGCTTGGCTCACTGGCAATCAATTCATTAACAGGTTTAGATTTATTTTATGGCTTGGTGCTCTTAGCTCTTCTTTCTTTAGCTTATTCACTTTGGGGAGGGCTTAAAGCAGTAGCTATGACAGATATCATCCAGGTTATATTGTTAATTTTTGGCGGCTTATCTGTATCTTATATTGCATTGAATCAAATATCTGATGGCGCAGGAGTGATCAATGGCTTAGGACAAGTCTATCAATTGCTTCCCGAAAAATTTGACATGATTTTGTCTGCTGATCACCCAGCCTATAAGGACCTGCCGGGAGTGTGGGTTTTGATAGGAGGTTTATGGATAGCCCATTTTGCATATTGGGGGTTTAATCAATACATAACGCAAAGAGCCTTAGGTGCTAAATCATTACCTGAGGCGCAAAAGGGCGTTATGTTCGCTGCATATTTAAAACTTTTAATGCCATTCGTAGTTGTGCTTCCAGGAATCTGTGCAGCTGTTATTTATCCTACGTTAGAGAAATCAGATCAAGCATACCCTATGATGATGTCGTTATTGCCTAATGGCTTACTAGGCTTAACTTTTGCAGCATTAGTTGCGGCAATAGTATCCTCATTGGCATCTATGACGAACAGTGTCAGTACAATTTTTACGATGGATATCTACCGCAGTTTTGTTAATTCAAAACCTTCAGAGCAAAAGTTGGTTAATGTTGGTAGGAACATGGCTTGGATTTCATTATTGATTGCAGTCCTTTGTGCACAACCATTGCTTGGCAGTATGGAGTCTGCATTTCAATATATTCAAAACTTCACTGGGTTTTTTACTCCTGGAATTTTGGTGATATTTTTAGTTGCATTATTTTGGAAAAAAGCTACAACTTTAAGTGTTTTAGTCGCAGCAATGATGTCTTTGATTTTATCTCTATCTATCTTTCTTGTTTTTCCTGAATATCCTTTCATTCACAGAATGGGGGTCGTATTCCTGGTCTCAGGTTTTGCATGCTATATAACTTCTTTGCTTCAAGGATATAGCGATCAAGAAAAAGCAATAGATATATCTGGCATTAATTTCAAGACCGAGAAATCATTCAATTTTAGCACTGTGATTATTTGCATCATTCTAACTATTACTTATTTCTTGCTATGGTAATCGATCCTCAAATATCTTTTATTAACTCAAGAGTCTTATTAATAGACATAGGCGGTACAAATATTAGAACAGCCTCAGCAGATATAGGCTCCAGCTCACTTATCAATCCAAATAAACAAAACCTAGATTGTTTGGCCTCTTTTGATGAAATGTTACAGGGCTTTTTACATGAAGACCCATCAATAAAACACTTAGTATTTTCTATTGCCGGTCCTAAACTTCATCACTCTATAGCAATGACAAATAGAGAATTTGTAATAGATGAGGGTGAGATTCTTCAGAAGTTCAAAGTTGATTCTTGCCACATACTTAATGATTGGGAGTCAATAGGGCATGGCTTATCGCTTTTTAAGGCAGATGAGATGAGTTTTATTAACCATGGCAACTCCTTTAACGAGTCGGCTTTAATCTTGGGTCCAGGCACTGGGTTAGGTGCCGCTCAAGTGATAAGAGAGAACATAGTTCTTCCAACAGAAATTGGGAATAGCTCATTCAGTATTCCTAAGCTATTTTTAGAACTTGGCTTGAAAAATCAAGAAGATTTTAATGTTGTTGAAGATCTAATATCGGGTGGTGGACTAGCTAAAATATATTCATTTTTTGCAGACAAAGACATGTCTCCAGAAGAGATTGTGGGTAGCTATTTTTCTGATGAATTTGCTCAAAAGAGCGTTGATGTATTTTTAACATCGCTTGCCCAAATTCTCTCTGAGCTTGCATTGGCTTATATGCCGGGTAAGGGAATCTATCTTGCTGGAGGTTTAATGCGTTCGTTAAAAGAGTTCATTGATTCTGATTTATTTATGAGAAATTTTATAGTTAATAGAAAATCAATGCATGCAGATGTTCTGACCCAAATGCCAGTAGCATTAATTAATCAAGAAATGACTTGTTTGCATGGCAGCTTAAATTTTATTAACAAAATTAGTCAAAACCTTAACTAACCTTGAAAGATTTGACTTTAGATAATTTATCTCAATCTATTGCTGCTTCATTAAGCGCAAGTATTAATTTGAGTGGTTATGCATCTTTTGTTGTATGTGGAGGAAGCAGCCCATTATCGCTATATGATAATTTAAGTAATAAAGACCTAGATTGGTCTAAAGTATCAATTTTTTTAGGCGATGATAGAGTCGTTCCTTCGGATCATCCAGACTCAAATAATTATTTAATTCATCTCCATTTGCTCAAAAATCATGCAAGCTCAGCTTCATTCTATCCACTGAATGATTCAAAAATAACAATACAAGACATAAGACGTCCATTTGATGTTGTTCTACTGGGGTTGGGAGATGATGGGCATTTTGCATCATTATTTCCTGCTCAACTAAATGATCGCTTTGCCTTTGATGTAAATTCTCCACCCTCTATAATAGCCTCAGATCAGAACTTAGGCTCACCTAGTCATAGAAGAATTTCTATGAATTTATCCATGCTGATTGATGCTAAGAGATGTATCTTATTAGTACCAAACTCGGATAAAAGAAAAATTGTTGAAAAAGCATTTAAAGATAACCAGTTACCCCTGTATTTTTTGTTAAACCAAGAGAGAACTAAGATTGAATTTTCAGATATAGATTTTTAATAAGGAGAGAGTATGAAAAACTTATTTTTAATTATTTTATTATTTCATGTACCAGATATTTTCGGGCAAGTGGATTGGACCAGGACCAATTCTTGTGAGTATAAAAATTTTAATAATTCTGATCTTATAGAGCAGTTAATAGTTGGAATGACAGTTGAGGAGAAAGTAGGACAAGTTATTCAGGGAGATTTAGATTTTATTTCACCAGAAGATGTGAAGAAATTTAAAATTGGCTCTGTTTTAAATGGGGGTAATACTGCACCAAATGGAGATAAATATAGCTCTGTAAATGATTGGAAAAAGCTAAGTAAAGAATTTTATGATGCTTCTCCAACTTACAAGGGGATCAAGGTGCCAGTTTTATGGGGGACTGATGCAGTCCATGGTCATAATAATGTTATTGGTGCAACCCTATTTCCACATAATATAGGTCTTGGAGCTACCGGTAATGAAGATTTAATTAGAAGCATCGGTGAGGTGATAGCGCTTGAAGTTTTATCCACGGGAGTGGCTTGGACATTTGCACCGACTATTGCAGTTCCACAAGATGATCGATGGGGTCGAACTTATGAGGGGTTTTCAGAGGACCCAATTCTTGTATCTAAATTAGGCAAAGCATTTGTTCTTGGGCTACAAGGTGAGGGTGAGACTCTGCTTGATAATAATCATGTAATTGCTACTGCAAAACATTTTATGGGCGATGGCGGAACTTTTGAAGGAATTGATCAAGGTAATGCAAAAATCTCAGAGATAGGTTTGCGGGAATTGCATGGATATCCATATTTTGATGCTTTGGATGCATGCGCACAAACAGTTATGGCTAGTTTCAACTCTTGGAATGGTCAAAAGATTCATGGTGATGAGAAATTACTCACCGATATATTAAAAAAAGATATGCAATTTGATGGATTCGTTGTTGGCGATTGGAATGGCCATGGTCAAGTGGAGGGATGTTCAAATGCTAAATGTGCTCAGTCTTTTAATGCTGGTGTAGATATGTTTATGGTTCCTGAAAATTGGAAAGATTTGCTGCAGAATACCATCAAGCAAGTGAAGTCTGGAGAAATTTCTGAAGCCAGGCTCAATGATGCTGTTCGAAATATCTTAACTGTAAAATCTCGACTTGGTTTATTCAATGGAAGAGTTCCTCATGAATTTAAAGAAAATTATCTAGGCCACCCAAAGCACATTGCTTTGGCCAGACAAGCGGTAAGGGAGTCACTTGTTTTATTAAAAAACAATAATAGGTTGCTTCCCTTAAATCCCAAACAACATATAGGAATTATTGGCGATGCGGCAAAGAAAATCTCTTCTCAAACTGGTGGATGGACGATTACTTGGCAAGGAAGAGAAAATTTAAACAGTGATTTTGTGAATGTAAATTCAATTTATGAGGCATTAGAAAAGACTATCCTTTCATCAGGTGGAACAGTTGAATTTTCTAAAAATGGAAAATTTACCAAAGATCCGGATGTGGTTATCGGCGTTTTTGGTGAGGAGCCATATGCAGAAATGCTTGGAGACTTAAAAGATGTTTCCTTTGCAGCAACTGATCCAAAATTTTTGCCATTACTTGAAGCAATGAATGCTCAAAGCATTCCAACTGTTAGTATCTTTTTATCTGGTAGGCCTTTGGTGGTTAATAGGCAGTTGAATGCATCTGATGCTTTTATTGCTGCTTGGCTTCCCGGCAGTGCAGTTGAAGGCATAGCAGACCTAATTTTTACAAAAGATAATCAGATTCACTATGATTTTACTGGCAAGCTGCCTTATTCATGGCCAAAAAGTAAAGATCAATCAGTATTAAATTTTACTGACAGTATCTATGATCCTTTGTTTCCATATGGATATGGTTTGTCTTATTCGTCGAATGTTGAGACACCAAGAATTAAAATCATTGATAATGATTCTAAGCTAGATTTAGTAAATGTTTTTTTAGGAACCGCTTCAATACCAGGCAAAGAGTTTGTTGTAACTAAAACTGGTCCTGAATTTGTCTTGCAAGATGACTTCGTTAGCAGTAACGATAAAATTAAAATAACGAGATTTGATTACCAGCGACAAGACGATGCTAAGAATGTGGTATTTAAGGAGGATCAATCCTTGCAAGCTTTTGGTATTTCGGCTGAATCTCACATCAATCTTTCGACAATGAAATCCCCTTTTTATGAAATTATAATGAGGGTGAATAGCTTATCGAATCCATCCTTATATTTTAGCGTGGGATGCGGAAACAATTGCAGAGGCTCAATAGAGCTTCCAACAAAACTGATGGTTGATTGGTCAACAATAAATATCCCACTTTCATGTTTTGAAAAAGATGGTTTGGATAAAACTAAGATTCAGGTTAGAGGATTATTTCTAAGTGAAGAGGAAATTAATTTTGATCTCAACTCAATCGTTATCAAAGATGGAAAATTATCAGGCAAAGAGATAAGCTGTTAAATATACTTATTTATTTGGATTATAAAAATATTGAAACTTTGCATAAATTTGTGAAGTTTCAAGCCTGATATTATCGCTGAAAGGATTAGGCTCCTTATAGAATTGAGTGCCACCTGCATAAAAAATAGTATAAGGATTGGGTTTCCATTGAATCAGAGCTTCGAGAAAATAGTCATCACTGAAATCATTTTTTTCGATTATGGTTCTTGTAGATAATGCCCCATCAATTTGGTAATCAATTTCAAATCTATTGATTTCACCTGCATAGAATTCTTCTCCAGTAATTTTGCTTTTTAATTCTGAGTATCTATGGCCCAGTGAAATCTTAAAGTTATCTGAGAATCTAAAGACGTTGTAGAGGTTGTATTCAGTTGCATCTCCAATTTCTGGGTTCGCAATTCTATATGCAATAGAATCGCCTTTTTCTATTTCAAAACTAGTAAAAAAACTTTCCGATGGATGGTATTGACCTCTGATTTCAAATTCAGTTTGCTTACCATACTGAACACCATCAAATTTTTCACTAGGTTTAAGTTTCCATTCAATTTGACCGGTAAAATTAAAGTCTGTCTCAAGCTCAATTCTGAATTGATAAAATTCCTGAGTTTTTTGATTTTTATAGTTCAGTCTATTTCTATTATTCCAATTAAAATTTATTCTTCTAATAGTTCCTGTTGATCTATAGGTTCTTCCATACCAATAATTTCTACTTTTATAATCATTTCTACCAACAAAGCCAACATGGGCTCTATAAGTTGGAGATACGTCTTTGAATCTAATCCCCCAATTTGATCCATTTACAGCTCTTCTCAAGCGAAAATTTTTAGCTACTCCCGAGAAAGACTCTCCATCCATTGCATAAGTTCTGCCCGCAAATATCTCATTGCTACCAATAAAATCTATTTGACCCTCTTGTGTATAACTTTTTGCATAATTTAGATCTAAAATATAATCATCTAAAAAGTTTATTAGACTATCGAATTCAACCACTGAACCTGATCCGCCAACTTGGTAATCTCTATTTGTTGCGATTAACCCAACATGTGATTTATTGCCTAAATTTCTTTTTAGTCTTCCTATTGTTACCTTGCTTTTACCAGCATTACCTTTGTAAGATCTATATTGCCCAGCTGCCAAGTAGGGCGAATCGGTGTCTGTGGCTTGTAATAAATAGACTGTATTATTTTCACCCTGATTGATGTATTTAATTGCACCCAAGGGATTGGTTATTGATCTAGTATAAACAGTTTGAGTGTCAGATTTGAGCAACTCAGAGCCTTCAAGAAAAAAAGTTCTTTTTTCAGGGTATGACATAGCAAATGTCTGATTTTCCATAATTACAGGAGCGTCTGATTCGACCTGAGAAAAATCTGGGTTGATGGTGTACTCAATAGATGAGGATTTAGTTAAGTCATATAAACCTGTAATACCAAGCTCATAATCTGGATTTTGTAGTTTAAATTTTTTTTCAGGCCTATTTCCATATTGATTAATAAATATATAGGGATATAAATAGCTTCTAAAAATTTTGTCTGGCGATCCTAATAACACCTCCTCATCAGCTTGGCATGCATAACACGTTTCAGCTGGAAGATTTTTAAAAGACGCAAATACAGTTTGTACTCCAGCCTGATAAGATTTTCTTATAAATCCAATTTTCCATTGTTGAACTTGCGTATCAGGTAATTGCAGTTCAGAAAAGGGGATCATGAGTTCTGCTGAATAACCATCATCTTGAAAAGCTGTTGCAGATTGAAAAAGTATATCCCAAGAATCATCTGGCCCAGCACTACTGATATGTTTTTCATCCAACTGCACTCCTAATGCATTTACTCCAATGAGAATGCCATATCTACCATCCATAAATGGATCTGCCATCAATGCAACATAATCTTCATTCCATGTTTGATCTCTATTTTTTAAGGTTGCTCTGATTTTATCTGGTTCTCCATATGCTTTAATCCCAATATATAAATATTTTTTATCATATTTAACAAAAGCAGTTGTCTTGAGGGTAGCAGGTGTATTGCGAGACGGCATGACCTCATACTCTAAGTCATATGAAGATGCCTGATTCCACTCTTCAGGAGATAAAGTACCATCAAGAATTAAATTATTAGCCAGAATATTTGGAACAACAAAACAAGATGCAACAAAAGTATAAGTAGCAGGCTTAATTATTGAGGTTTTGTAAAAGTTGACTAGTTTTTTTATCATTTATATTTATGGGGCCCGTCATTTTAATTCATATGTCTATTGAAGAACACAGTTATTTCTTAACATTTTTTTAAAAATTACATGGGAAATTGAATTGATTTCGGTATAATCACCAACATTATGGCAGATAGTAAAAAAAAACAAACTAAGGTTTATTTGATTCCTGAGAGCGAATCAAGGGATAGTCATACCTACCACTATCTAGCTGTTAAAACCAAAAAATTAGTTATTGAAAACCAAAAGCTTAGATTAAAAAAGTTTAATCCTGCCAAACAAATCCATGAGTGGTTTGTTGAAGCTAAATTGCCTCCTCACAGCAAGTAATACCTTTTATTTCTTTTGTTGCTCGGTTCATCCCGACCCTTTTTTAAATATATTATAAATGGAGTGCCATAAGTGCCAGTTATTGTGGCCCCGCCCCTTACAAATGGATTTTCAATTCTAGATTGTTTACGAATATAAGTATTTGGATTTTCAAGATGCATATCTCTTTTTCTGTGCAAGAGTTAGAGTAGATTGAGTATGATTGTGAAAGCGCATTTTTGGCAAGAAGCCTTTCAAAAATTCCCCCTTAGTTTTACAAAGAACCTAACTGAATATAGTATAACGATTTTTCTATAATTTATTCCTGCTCTTTTCTGATTACAGTTGAAGAAATATCATCTCTAAATATGTCCTCACCGAATCCAGAAAATCTTTTGGCTATGTGGTCAGGAATACTAACTGAGTCGAGGCTAATAAATTTTTTGTTAATTTTTCTTCCAAAAACTAAAAAATTAATGTTGTGACTGTTAAATAAATCTAGTTGATTAAGCATATCTTTACGATTGAGATAAAATTTTTCATCAAGAATTCTTGTTAAGGTATCTGCACCTATAATAAATACAGAATTAGGAAAGAGGGCTGCTTTATCAGTAAATTTTCCAGCTTTAGTCAGCACCCATTCATGACCGCGATCAAACTGACTTAGTGTTTGCTCAATTTCATGATAGGAAAGCGGAGGTTTATCTGCATTTTGAATACATATTTCATAGGCAAGGCCTAATCCGGTTTTTTTCTCTGCTAATTCACTCATGGAGTTATGCCCTGAGTGAAATGGATTAAATGATCCAGGAAAAATTAGTTCAGGGACACGGTTTGACGAGGACACAAAATCAATCTTACTGTCAACTAATTGCACCCAACTCTTTTCAGCCGTAACAGTTTGAACTTTAAGGGAGGGATTTTCCTGAATTAAATTCTTTTGCACGCCACATGCTTGTGCAATGGCTTTAATAATATGGTCAGTCACTGTTTGCTCCTCTTGTTCTCTTGTTAGCTCTCCCTTTATAAATGAATATGAAAAGCTTGAGGAATACTTATAAGTTTGTATAACTATAAAAAATTTATGCTCTCCTTTTTTTGAGTAATTTGTTGCAAGTGAGGCAGTAACCGCAATGCCTAATAAATTTTTTGGATTAGTCTGCGGATCAATTTTTTTTGCTGCACTGTAAGCCTTAGCAGCCATACTCAAAGTGGTTCCAAGACTGCAGTAGTGATCAGGCTGTTTTAGCAGATAATAATCCAAAGATTCTTTTGCATACGGAACATATGCCTCTAATACAGATTTACTTGCCCCAGGAACTTTTAAGATTTCTGAGATAGCATTAGTGCCACCTCCACTTGAAACTAAAACAAATCTAAAAGGTGAGCTATGTATTTTTTGAATTAATTCTAAATACTGAGACATTTTAAAATTTTGGTATAAATCGCAATGTTTTTGAGTGCATAATTAAATAATATGAATATTAGCAAGCAAACACTAGAAAGAGCATTAGAATCCGCCAGCTTTCCTGTAGTCGCAGCATTGTTAGTTCATTTTACAGGAGATATTTCAATATTAGATAAATTACCCAAGCCAAATCAAGCCATCCTTGGTGAAACTCAAGGATTTTTAGCTGATAAAGATAAACAAATAATTAAAGATATAGCTCTTAAAGAGATAAATAGATTTTTTTCTAATTCTAAAGTTGATGACATATACATCCCATCCTATACAGAACTTAATAAAATGATGAATTTTATAGTGGGCGAGGAAGTGTCTTCAGATTATATTCCGATGATGTTAAGTGATTTGAATATTGCAACTCAGTCATCTAAGCCAAACTTTATAAAAGCAAACTCAAATCTAGAAGTTTTAATTATTGGTGCTGGAATGTCTGGAATTCTTGCTGCAATCAAATTAGCTGAAATAGGCGTTCAATACAAAATCTATGAAAAGAATAATGATCTCGGGGGTACTTGGTATGAAAATCAATATCCAGGATCTCGAGTTGATATTGCAAATCATTTTTATTCTTACTCATTTGAAGAAAATCACCAGTGGTCAGAACATTTTTCAAGGCAACCAGAGTTATTAGATTATTTTAAAAATTGTTTTCATAAATATGATATTCAAAAGCATACATATTTTGAAACGCAAGTAACAGATATGAAGTTTGACGAATTAACCCAAGAATGGTCCGTAGATTCAATATGTCATGGAAGGATAAACAATGAAAGGATAGGTATTATAATTTCTTGCGTTGGACAGCTTAACCAAGCAAAAATACCTGATATCAAGGGTTTGGAACATTTTCAGGGAGATATGTTCCATTCTTCTCAATGGCCCCATTTTGATGCTATCTCTGGAAAAAAAGTTGCTGTAGTTGGGAGTGGTGCAAGCGCATTTCAGATAGTCCCCAGCATTGCGAAATCTTCTAAAGAACTCACAATTTTTCAACGCTCCCCACCATGGATGTTTCCAAATCCTCAATATCATGAGGAAGTTGATGGCAGAAAAAAATGGTTATTAGAAAATTTACCCTTTTATTCACGTTGGTATAGATTTTTACTTTTCTATCCAGGGTCGGATCAGCTGCTTGATTCATTGTTTATTGATCCTGCCTGGAAAGTCAGAAGCGATTCTATTAATGCAGCAAATGATGCCATGAGGGAGCTTTTTACATCTGCAATGTTGGAACAAATCTCCGATCAATCTCTTGTTAAAAAGGTCATCCCAGATTACCCACCATTTGGCAAGCGGATGTTGCAAGATAATGGTGCATGGTTGGAGGCACTTCATCTTCCAAATGTTACTTTGCTTTCTGAGGAGGTAGAATGTATGAGCTCAAAAGGAGTTGTAAGCTCTGGAAAGGAACTTGAGTTTGATACGATTATTTTTGCCACGGGCTTTAAAGCACAAAATTTTTTCTATCCTATCAATATTAACGGAGGCTCAGGTAGTTTTGAAAAGATTTACAGAGACTCGCCTAGTTCCTATCTAGGAATCACATTCTCTTCATTGCCAAATTTTTTTGCTATGTATGGTCCAGGAACCAATTTAGCTCACGCAGGAAGCATTATCTTTAATTCCGAATGTCAAATAAATTATATTTGTTCAGCGATTGAATTTATGCTTAGCAATAACCTTAAAGTTATAAGAGTTAAGCCAGAAATAGAAAAGCAATACCAAGATAAATTTGATATGAGGCATGAGAAAATGGTTTGGCAGCATCCAAAGGTCTCAAGTTGGTATCAAAATTCAAAGGGTAAGGTTGTGACCACATCTCCATGGAGATTGGTAGAATACTGGAATTGGACAAATAACTTTAATCAGGATGATTATGAATATTAAATTATTTTTTATTGGGTTGATTGCCTTCAGTGCCATAGCAAACGCTGACGATAAAAGGCCTAATGTCATTATATTTCTTGTAGATGATCTTGGTTGGGCTGATATTTCATTGAGAGGTGCACCCATAGACACTCCATCAATTGATTCATTATTTTTAGAGGGATTAACGTTAGATAGATTTTATACAACACCAATATGCAGCCCCACTAGAGCAGCTTTGATGACAGGTCGCGATCCTTTGAGACTGGGAATTTCCTACTCGGTGGTGATGCCATGGATGAATAATGGTGTTCATCCAGATGAGCACTTTATGCCAGAATCATTTCAAGCAGCTGGGTATCAAACCGCTATGGTGGGCAAGTGGCATCTGGGACATTCTCAAGAAATCTTTCATCCAAATGCTAGAGGTTTTGATGATTTTTATGGGCACATGCATACTGAAGTTGGGTACTTTCCTCCATTTGCTAATCAGGGCGGAATTGACTTTCAACGAAATGGAGTAACCATTACAGATGAGGGTTATGAAACATTTCTATTGGCAGATGAAGCATCTCGATGGATCAAAGCAAGAGATAAAGAAAAACCTTTTTTTCTGTATATGCCATTCATTGCACCTCACAGCCCCTTAGAAGCCCCTGATGACCTTGTCCAAAAATATAAAAATTTAGAGGATACAAGAGAGCTCACAAGAAGTATTGCAATTGATCGTACGAGAACATTAAATGGGTTTTCACCTAGTGCACGACCTATGTATGCAGCTGTTGTAGATGCATTAGACCAAGCTATAGGTCAAGTTCTAGAGACTCTAGCAAATGAGGGTATTGAAGAGGAGACCATTATTTTATTTAGTAGTGATAATGGAGGAGCCGCATATGCTGGAGGAGGGGCTGACAACTTTCCACTGCGAGGAGGTAAAGGGGACACTTATGAGGGAGGTATTAGAGCTATCGCTGCCATGAAGTGGAAAGGCAAACTTGATGCAGGAAAAAACTTTGAATCAATAATGACCGTAATGGATGTCTTTCCAACTCTTGCTAGCGCTTCAAAAGTTCCAATGTTAAATACCAAAGAGATTTGGGGAAGAGATATGTGGCCCGCAATCAAGAAAGGAAAACATATAAAGCTCAACAAGGAAGTGTATTTTGCATCTGAGACTCCTAATTATGGAGAATTTCATACAACAGTTTTTAATGATAAATGGAAGCTTGTTCAGGTTATAACAAGCTCTTTGTTAGAAATTAATGTAGAAAATAAATTGTTTGATATCAGCAATGATCCGAATGAATATAATAACTTAGCAGAGGAATATCCAAAGCTGGTTGAAGTCATGGCTAACAAGATCAGAGAATGGCGGGCTCTTCATCCAATATCAGGGATTAGAGCCCAATTAGTTCCTCCGCCAGGATGGAGAGCTCCAAAAGATTGGACAAGTTACACCATACCCATTGAAGAACTTCAGGAAGATGCATCATTGGGTTTTGGCGCTCATGCTCACCAGATTTTAGATTATTTAATTAAAGATCATGGAAGAATTATCTATGATTGTAAGCCAGGTGACTGGGAGCGAGGCAAATGCGAGTCCCCAGAAAAACCTTTAGGTCATCAACACTAATGAAACATTTTTTTTTATATTCTCTTATTTTCTTAAGCTTTGAATTATTTGCTCGACAAATAGATGAAGCTACATTTTCATATTGGAATAAACCAGACTCAAAAATTTATTATTCTGTACCAGAATCTATAGATGAAAATACAAAGATTATTTTTATTATGCATGGCGCTTCAAGAACAGCTAAAAAATATATAAATGATTGGTTGCCTTTAGTTCAAAACAGAAATGTTGTCCTTATAGCGCCAAAATTTTCTAAAGAATCTTTCCCTGAATATGTTTATTTAATGATGAGCTCTGAGCGAGGCAAGTTATTAAAAGATGAATCGCTTTATCTGACCGATTCTTTGGGACTTCTTTTTGATTTTTTTAAATCCAAGCTAAAACTTTCAACAACAACTTTTAGGCTTTACGGTCACTCTGGAGGCTCTCAATTTGTGCATAGATATCTTTTGCTCAGCGATGAAACAAGAATTGAAAAAGTTGCTATGGCAAATGCAGGATTTTATACTTTTGTTGATCGCCAAACCTCTTATCCATTTGGCATTAAAAATATGAATGTTTCGGACGAAAGAATTAAGTGGTTGCTTAGATTGAAGGGTGGAGTTTTTTTAGGGGATGAAGATAACAATCCAGCTCATCACTCTCTGCCTTCTATGCGTAAAGCAAAAAAACAGGGAAGGCATCGATTTGAAAGAGGAACAAATTTTTTTAATGATTTAATTGCGCTAGGAGTAGAAAATAATCTTCCTTTCAGATGGAGATATCAAACCGTTCCTGGAGTTGCGCATGACAATGCTGGTATGAGCTTGGCTGCCTCTGAATTTTTGCTAGAAGATCTTTAAACAGTATTTTTGGTAATAAATTCTTCAGCTGCACTAAAAATTTTGATCTTTCTATCACCGTTCATCTTGTCTAAAGACTTTGGCATTAATGCCAGCCTAGGATTTGTAGCAAAAAACTCTCGATTATTTTCTATGAATCTCCAATAAAGACCATCAACAGCATCACACCATTCTCCCTTTTTGTAATTTGACATTCTAAGCATGTAACTTGATCCACAGATATAAGGCTTTGTTGAAAATATACCCCCATCGGCATAGGTTCCCATTCCAAATACATTTGGGACCATAACCCAGTCAGCTGAGTCAACATACATCTCCATAAACCATTGATAAATCTCAGTTGGCCTAATATTAGATAAATTCATTAAATTAGAAATAATCATTAGTCTGTTTATGTGATGGGTATAACCAGTAGCAAGTGATTCTTTGATTGCATCATCAAGCGGGGGAATCCCTGTCTCACCTGAATACCAATTTTCATGAAGACTTTTATCATGAGACCAAAAGTTCATTTCTTTATATTGAGGCATATTCTCCCAATAAACCCCTCTAATAAATTCTCTCCATCCCAAAATCTGTCTTACGAAGCCCTCAACAGCATTGATTGGGATTTCATGATCTGCTTTATTATAATAACTTATTGCATCCACTACGCATTCCATAGGATCTAACAAACCAGAATTTATATAAGGTGATAAGAGTGAGTGAAATAATGTTGTATTTTCCTTATCTATAGCATCTTGAAAATCTCCAAAAGATTTAAAGTAAGTCTTTAAAAAATTCTTTAATTGATTTCTAGCTCCAGAATGTGTAACAGCCCAATTAAAATTTTCTAAATTGCCCATTGAATTAGGAAAACAATTTTCAACATCAACCATGGTTGAGATTGTTAATTCATCAGATTTTAGACTTGGCCTAGGCTCTGGGGGATCCTTAAGTTTTGAAATGCTTTTTTGATTATCCTTATCATAATTCCATTTTCCACCTAAGGGATTTTTCCCATTCATCAGAAGACTATATTTTTTTCTTAACCAGCGGTAATAATATTCTTGAACTAGAGATTTTTTATCTTTAGACCAATCTGAAAAACCTTCGATTGAATCGATAAACTTTGTGTCTGGATGAATTTTTAACTCAACATTATGGGTAGATCCAAAGAACATAAGCTGAGTTAAAATTCCATGATCGCTTGGCTGAGTAACATGAAGAATATTAAAACTATTTTTTTTATGCAATGCTTCTAACTCATGCATAAGATCGATATTTCTATCTTTAGTAATTTTTATATGGATAATATTTTTAAATTTACTTTCTAATTCTTTCTTCCAATGTCTCAGAGCCGATATCAATAAAACTAATTTATGTTTGTGATGGTTAATTTGATAAAAAGTGTCACAGGGCTCATATATTACTAATAGATCTGTGCTTTTGATTGTTGAGAGGACTGAATTATTTGTTGATAGATCGTCTGGAAAAATTAATCCGATTTCTTTCATAGCCAGGCCTCAATTAAATATTCACCCAATGCAGTTCCAGAAATATAGGCAGATTCAACGCGGGGCGAAATATTCCAGTCACCAATTGCAAAAGAATTGTCTGAAATAGATGTAAATTTACTTTTAAGATTTGATCGATTGCATAAAGCATACTTCCATCGAAAGATTCCTGAATGTATGATTTCATATTTTCCATTTATGATATTTCTTATAGAGTTTTCGGCGGTAACTTGAATTGAGGAGTCACAATTTTTCATCATAGCTAAGCTACTTTCGGGTGAGAATTGTAAAACCCAGGTCTCTTTATTTTTGTTGTTGTAAAAACTGCTTGATCCAATCCATGCCACATCTTTGTTGATATTTTTGTATGCATTGTGATCATAAGAAGGACTCCCATTCATGGACATTCCAACAGATAAACAAGGACTAAAGGTTGCATCATGTTTAATTTCAGTTTGAAAAATATCTCTTGCTTGAGGAAGGGGAAGGCTGGTAATTATTATGTCATAAGAGATCTTCTGACCTGAATCAAAGCTTACCAGCTTTCTATTTTCATCTATATCTATAGCTTTATGTTTGTAGTGTATATTTAAAAGCTCATTATATTTTTTAAGAAGGCTATGCATACCATCCTTTCCCACAAAATAGTCTTTAGTTTCTATATCAGAGCCTTTTTCAATATCAAATGAGGACCCAAGAAAACTTATAGCATCACTTTCTCTTAAAAAATTTTGAAAAGCGATTGTATGAGCTGTGCAAAATTGCGCACCAAAGTGAAACACTCCTTGAGGCAATCTTTTTGCGCAAAGCCTTCCTCCAATACCTCGAGATTTTTCATAAATCTGCACATCAAAATTCTTATAAAGGCTAAGAGCGCATGCTATTCCACTCATGCCAGCTCCCAAGATAATAATCTTAGGTTTTTTAGACATTTTTATATCGTTTGCTTATAAATGATCCCATCCTTCATTACAAAGCTTACATTTTTTACCGTTGATATGTCTTCAATAGGATTTTTTTGAAAAGCTATTATGTCAGCTAACATGCCAGGTTTTATTTGACCCAATATATCTTCGACCCTAAGGAGCTTTGCAGTTTCAATTGTTGCGCTTTTTAAAGCATCTTTATTAGACATTCCGGCATTTGTCATGAGTATGAACTCTTGCCAGTTATCGCCATGTGCAGATACACCCGAATCAGTTCCAAAGGCTATTTTTACTCCAGCTTTATATGCTTGAGAAAAAGTTGCTTGGATTTGTGGGCCAATTTTTTCTGCTTTAGGCTTCACAAGTGCCGGGAAAAAATTTGGAATCTTAGCTTTTTCTGCTACCCAATCTCCAGCCATAATGGTGGGCACGTAATAAGTTCCTCTTTCTTTCATTAAACTCATTACTTCTTGATCCATGAAAGTTCCATGCTCTATAGAATTAATACCTGCCATGACAGCTCTTTTCATACCTTCTTTTCCATGAGCATGTGCAGCCGTCCATAACCCATAATCATTTGCAGTACTTACAATGGCTAGTAGCTCAGCGTCAGTGAATTGGGGATTTTCACCTGATTTAGCAACACTCAAAACTCCTCCAGTGGCAGTAATTTTGATTCCATCTGTACCATCTTTGTATCTTTGTCTAACAGCTTTTATGGCATCTTCAGCGCTGTCAATCACTCCTTCTTCAGGAGTAGGGGGTGAATAATGATCTTTTGGCATTCCATTAGTTGGATCTCCATGGCCGCCAGTGGTAGCGATAGTTTTACCTGATGTAAAAATTCTTGGACCAACCACCAACCCTTTCTCAATTGCCTTTTTTAGTGAAATTGTTTCCATCCCACCATCTCCAAGATTTCTTACCGATGTAAATCCAGCCATTAATGTTTTTGATGCGGCATTTGCAGCAAATAATGCTCTGTACTCAGGCTCAATTTTTGACTCTCTCTCTGCTTTTGGAACATATTCTTGAGCAAGATGGACATGCATATCCATAAATCCAGGCAGGACATAAGATTCTTTTAGGTTAATAACCTCATCATTTTTTTTTGGTATTGCATAACCTTTGGTGATTTCAGATATCTTGTTATCCCTAACTCTAATAGTTATAGCTTTAGAGATTTCTCCATTTTTAGGATCTAACAAGTTACCAACATGAAGCAGAATATCTGCACTAATCAAATTTGATATTAACAGTGCGCACAATAAAGTTATTTTTTTCATATTTCTTTTGTATTAAATATTTACTTTATTAACGATACTATCTTTTAAAGTAAGTTAAAAGATTAGTAAAAATAACAATTTACTAATAAAGATTGATAATTTTAGAGTTTACCTCAAATCCATTTTGATCATGAATAGAGAGTGTAATTTTGTTCTTACTTGGTTCAATCTCTAAGGTACCAAAATTTTTTTTAGGATATGTTTCTCCAACTAGCAAAGGATCTGTTTCTATATTCTTTGATGCAGATTTATTTAAGGATGAAGCAGTAATTTCAACAAAATAATCGTTTTGATAAATACCTGATCTATGCCTATCACCAGAAATAGCTAGAATTGTTTTATTTTTTGATGCATGGGCAATTAATTCAAGCAATCTCTCCCTTTCTAAGGGAAAGTTATTCCATTTTTCATAGGGATGATTGGTAGCTAAAATTTGAATAGATGAAAGAATCACAATAGCATCTGCGGTAGAGTTGTAAATCGATTGCTCTAACCATGCCCATTGATTTGTACCCAGAATAGTTGCTTCAGAATCCTTATTTTGTTCATAATGTTTTTTTTCTCCTTTAAGGGGAGATCGAAAGTACCTCGTGTCTAAGCCAATAATCTCTACCTCAATATCCTCAATTTGTTTAGTTTGTTTAAAATAAATGCCTTCTCTGTTCCTTCTTGGGTCAAGCTTGGGAATCTTCCAGAATTCTAAAAATAATTTTTGAGCCTGTTTTTTAAAAGGATAATCCCCACCACCATCATTGATTCCATAATCATGATCGTCCCATATAGCTAGTATTTCTTTCTTTCTCATGAGCCATTGAGGCAATTTAGTTTGTTGAATTTTGTATGCAGCTTTCATTTTTGAAAGCTTTCCGCTTGGGGTGTCACCATAGACGTTATCTCCAAGAAAAATAAAACCATCCACATTCTGTCTTTGTATGGACGACCAAATATCTTGATTAAGTCGCTGGTCCAAACAAGATCCTAGTCCATATTTGTAGGCAAAAACATTTGTCGACAAGAACAAATTTAGGAATAAAGCCATAACAGGTATGCATATATAATTTTTCATCATATTATTATCCCACTGTTTATATATTTTTTAACCGAAATTGAAATCCTTTATTTTTTTAATTATTTTTGCTTCCTTAGCAAGCTGTAGTGCGGATTCTAATAACTCTAATCTGGAACTTAGTGATTTTATTAAACCAGAATATGCTTTCAAAGAGTCTATGCTGAGATGTAATTTAGTTCCTGGTGGAACGCTTAATTCTGTTGAAAAATTTATACCCAAACTTGTTAATAGTCTATCGCAAATCGGAGATAGTCCAGATGAATTATTTTTTTTATTTCCAGTGATAGAAGATGAAATTGAGACTCAAACCTTTGACCTATTACTAAAATATAAAGAAGAGCCATCTATAGATAGATTTAATCTTTTGCTTGCTGACTTAAGTTTTGGTGATATTGCTGATTGTAATGTCTCCTCAGCTTTAAGCAGATCTTTAAGATTAACAAATCAACTGATTAATCTAAGTCCGGTAATTGCAGAGGTCTTAGAATGTGAATATATAGATGGCTATAGCTACGCAACAATGAAGCTAGTTATTGAACAATTTACTGACGCATTAATAAAAAACAATTTGACCATTGATATTATTTATTCTGAAGCTGAAAATTTAAATGGTAATTTTCAATGGAGTAATATTTTTTCATCCCTAGATTCCAGAGTTAATTTTGTAGAATCTTGGCAAGAGTTAGAGATCAGCAAGGAGATTCAAGAGTTACTGCTAGAGCAATCTGTATGCAAGTCATCTCTTATTTATCGTCAATATAAGGTTTTGTAATTCAAAAAATATACATCTCGTTCGCAACTTTTTTCACTCCATTGCTAACAGTCTCAACAAAGATAAAAGGAAGTAAAGCGTGAATTATACCAATGATTCCGAGTGCAATTAGAATTAAGGAAATCTTGATGGCTCTGATTCCATGAGAAAAATAGCTTATATTGACTGTTTTGAGATGCTGAAAATTAAATATCATGATTAATCTTAAACCAATTATTTAACAATGTTTATAAAAAATGAAAAGAGGATTATTTCTCTTAAGATTAATAGCAAGATAGTGTAATATACGAACTCCTCAAAGAGCGGCATTAGTATAATGGCTAGTATATCTGCCTTCCAAGCAGATGGTCCGAGTTCGAATCTCGGATGCCGCACCATCAAAGATTTTAATCTAATTTTTTAATTACAAATGCTAAAATAATAATCATGATTATTAAAAGTGTTTCCTCTCCGATCGGTTCTTTTGACGCTATATATAATGAAATAGGACTTGTAGAACTGTCCTTCATTGGTCAAAAAAAATCCAAACATTCACCAGACAACAAGTTGCAAAAGAGCATTAATCTTTTTTTTTCTAATAAGGGCTTAGAATCTCTGCCACTAATGGATCTTCAGGGAACAAACTTTCAGTTGTCAGTTTGGAATGCTTTGTGCGCTATACCAAGAGGAACCACATCATCTTATAAAGATATTGCAGAGCAAATTGGCTCCCCAAATGCCTCAAGGGCCGTTGGTACCGCATGTAAGTTAAATCCAATCCCCTTATTCGTTCCATGCCATAGAGTGGTTAAGCAAGATCACTCGATAGGTCAGTTTGCATTGGGTGCTCATAATAAAAAATATCTATTAAGCATGGAGGCTCTTAAAAATGACTATTCATAAAGCAATTATTGAACATCTCAATATTGCATTTTCAGTTGAGCATCTATATTTAGAGAATGAAAGCTCCATGCATAATGTTCCCCCAAATTCAGAATCTCATTTTAAGTTAGTGATTGTTTCAAATAATTTTAGAGATCTATCTAGGTTGAAAAGACATCAAAATATATACACTGCTTTGAAGCCTGTTATGGAGAAAATTCATGCATTATCTATCCAAGCTTTTACTATTGAAGAATATAACAAGAATCCAGTTATACTTTCATCACCCGAGTGCTCTAAAAAATAATTTTATACATGCATCAATTTTTTCAATTTATTTTAAAAAAGCCAGTTCTTGTAATGGCTTTTATAGTTGCTATCTTTCTTTCGGCAGCCCTTGGCCTTAAGAATTTTAAGCTTGATGCATCCTCTGATGCACTTGTAATCGAAGGAGATGAAGCCTTTAAAGTTTACAGAGAGACCGGTGAAATATTCGGTAATTCTGACTTTTTAATAATCACTTTTACCCCAGAGACTGATTTATTTTCACCTCAATCTTTAGCAACAATTAAAAGTTTAAATACACAATTAGAGAAATTGCCTGGTGTTCAGTCTGTGCTAACAATCCTTGATGCGCCAATATTTTTTCAGCCAAAAGTTCCCATCTCTGATTTAATGGACAATCTTAAAACACTTGAATCTGAAGATATTGATTTTTTGGCTGCAAAAGAAGAAATTATCGATAATCCAGTGTACTCAGAGCTCATTATCAGCCTTGATGGACGTACCACAGCAATACAGGTAAACCTTCGTGAAAATTCTTTGTATAGAGACTTGATAACAAAGAGATATGAATTACTTGCCTCTAACAACTTTTCATCAACTCAAAAAAGCGAACTTAATATAATAAATAAACAGATCTCTCGAATAAATGATGATGAAGCAAAACAGCGGACTCATTTAATTACCCAAATTAGAGATCTTCTTAACCAAAATAGTGATAAGGGAACATTATTTTTAGGCGGCGCTTCAATGATAGCTACTGATATGATGAGTTTTATTAAATCAGATTTAATGATATTCGGCGCTGGTGTTGCAATAGTTTTTTGTTTGATGCTCTATCTCTTTTTTCAGAATATCTGGTTTGTCCTTTTGCCAATAGGCAATGCTTTTGTTACCACGGCTTTTACAGCCAGTATTCTTGGATTGATGGATTGGAAAATAAGCGTGATCTCCTCTAACTTTATTGCTTTGTTACTCATATTGACCATCTCATTGACTGTGCATGTATTAGTTAGATTTACTGAAGTTTCTCGTAATTCTGAATCGGTTGATGATGCTTTATATAGAACACTAAATCAGATGGTTATACCTTGTTTATTTGCTGCATTGACTACTGCCATAGCTTTTCTGTCATTGATTTTAGGAGACATTAAACCTGTTATAGAATTTGGAAAAATGATGTCAGTAGGAATGATTTTTGCATTTATTTTTACTTTTACTTTTTTGCCCAGCGCAATGAAGCTAACAATTAAATCAACGACCACTCACTCACTAGATTTTATCAATAAAATACTTTCAAGATTAGGCTTTCTTGCTATACATAAGGGTAAACAGATTGCCATATTTTTTATTATCCTATCAATCTCTTTGATTTATGGAATTTCAAAACTAGAAGTTGAAAACAGATTTATAGACTATTTTTCTCCTGAAACTGAGATATATCAAGGCATGTTATTGCTTGATCAGGAATTAGGTGGAACAGCCACTTTAGACATTTTAATTGATCAGCCTGCCGAAGAAATATTTGATGATTCAAATTTTGATGGCGATGACTTATTTGAAGATGACTTATTTGAAGATGATTCAAGTAATGCGTCTGGCTATTGGTGGAATGCATCCTCTCTTGCTAAGCTGGAAGAGATTCATGATTATTTAGATGAGATTCCAGAAATGGGAAAGGTGTTAAGCGTCGCGAGTGGTATTAAATTAGCCAGAATGATTAATGATGATAATGACTTAAATGATTTAGAGTTAGCCTTACTTCGTTCTGTTTTGCCAGAGGATATTAAACAAACTTTGCTCTACTCATATATAAATCAGGACGATTCAAAAGTCAGGATTTCTGCAAGAGTGCTTGAGTCAGCACAAACATTAAATAGAAACGACTTATTGGAAAAAATTAACTTTGATCTCACTAATAGATTTGATTTAGACAATGACCAATTTCAAGTTACAGGCTTAGCTGTTTTATATAATAATATGCTTCAATCATTGTTTTCATCACAAATTAAATCTCTAGGTTTAGTTTTTACTGTTATTGG
>Ga0255752_10000779_pt1 | contig 38689 bp, 31 predicted proteins | sample 011ome_25_FD_179952 | JGI IMG/M metagenome (GOLD analysis project Ga0255752, IMG submission 179952) | Coastal salt marsh microbial communities from the Groves Creek Marsh, Skidaway Island, Georgia - 011512CT metaG (version 2) | ecosystem: Environmental > Aquatic > Marine > Intertidal zone >... | reverse complement strand
AGTATTGCGGGCTATTCGCCGCAGGCTCAAGGACGAATGCCACATGGCTGGACATCTGGAACGCAGGCTCAACAAATTCGCAATCAAGTTCTGAATATGAAAAAAGGTGGTACTTTTGTTATGGTGCCTCCGCCAAACCCGTATCGGTGTCCGCCAGGGCCGTATGAGCGCGTTTCTATGATTGCTCACTTACTGAAAGAGCGCAATTCAACCGCCAAGATCATTGTCTTGGATCCTAAGGCAAAATTCTCAAAAATGGGACTTTTCATGGCTGGTTGGGAAAAACATTATCCTGGAATGATCGAATGGCTTGGCCCAGATGCTCATGGAGGTATTCGGTCGGTTAACCATGAAACTATGGAGATTGTTACCGATCTAGATACGTTTAAAGCTGATGCCGCGTGTGTAGTGCCAGCACAGCGTGCAGGGTCAATTGCGATAGCGGCTGGTGTTACAGATGGTGATTGGGCGCCAATTATTCCAGCAACAATGGCGTCAAAAGCTGATCCAAACATCCACGTGCTTGGTGATGCATCAGTTGCGTCATCGATGCCAAAATCTGGATTTTCGGCAAATAGCCAGGCCAAGGTAGCCGCCAATGCAATTCGCGGTGAATTGACCGGAAGCCGTGTTTACGATCCACGTTTTGCCAATACCTGTTGGAGCCTGATTGCAACAAATGATGGGGTTAAGGTTGGCGCGAATTACAAAGCCGGATCAGAAAAGATTGATGTGGTAGATAAATTCGTTTCACAAGGCGACGAAAGTGCCGATCTTCGCAAAACCACTTATGAAGAATCGATTGGTTGGTACAATGGTATCACCAGCGACATGTTTTCATAAGTCGCGCCGATTACTTCCGCAAGAAAGCCGGTCATTTGACCGGCTTTTTTCATATGAAGCGGCATGATGGCGCGCTTCTTATATGTGATCTCGATGAAGTCTGGTTGAATATCTAAATCAAGGGTAAGATAACCTATCTTTTTTGGGGGTTTAGTTCATGCATAGGCTTTTCCTGGCAGTTTTATTCAGTCTTTGCGCGAGCGCAGCGGCCGCATCCTACCAATCAACAAAATTGGTTTATACGGTTAGCTGGGGCAATATCTTGCTTGCCAAAAGCCAGCTTGATTACCAGTTTGGCAATGATGATGCCCGCATTTCAGCAAGCGTAGACAGCGATGGCTTTATCGCCTTTTTCAGTGGTTTTCAGAGCCGCGCCAAAGCTGATCTGGTGTTAAAAGATACTGGATGGACGCCGAAAACCCTGTTTATGGAACGGATTTCTGGGCGCAAGAAAGTGCAAAGCCGTGTGGCGTGGGATGATGATTCAAATGTCAGCACTGAGTCGCGGATGCCCGAACTGGATCTTGACGAAGTCTATCCTTTGACGGCGCAAATGCGAGTGAATGTGCTTGATCCCTATAGTGCCGTTCTTCGCCTTATTCGTCATATCGAAACCACGGGTGATTGCACCAAAAGCTATGAAATTTATGACGGGCGGCGGCGAAACCGGCTGCATTTCAAATCGCTTGGCACCACTAATTTAACCGAAACACGGCCGGGTGAATTTGTCGGAAACGCGTTGATTTGCAGTCTGAAATTTGAACCGGTTGGCGGCCACCAAATCGATTCAAAATGGCGCTCAGGCGAAAAAGATGATGATGATGATGATCGGATCAAAATGTTTTTTGGCCGCCCGTTGCAGGGTCAGATCGTGCCTGTTCGTGTCGAGGTGGATAGCTGGATTGGAACGGTTGTTGGCCGGCTTGATCTACGCAAAATGATGGTTCAATAGCGGTAATTGTCTTTCCAGCCGATTGTCCGTCGCCAACCAAACACAAATCTGATCAAAATTGGGTTATCTGACCGGCCCGCCAAATCCCAAACCGCCACATAATGTCGGGTCAGGTCATAACGGGCCGGTTGTTATGTGATTAGCTGGCAAGTGCCTTTTGCATAACGTCGGACAAGCGTTTGGCAAAGTTGCGCGGATCAATGATGGCCTCGCCTTCGGCGACAAGCGCACTGTCTAAAATCAGTTTGGCAAAATCATCCGACCCTTCAAATTCGCCCGCTTCCAGCTTGGCATTCAATGATTTGATCAATGGATGTTTGGCATTCACCTCCAGCACTTTTGGCATGCCTTTGAAATCGGGATTATGCATGCGCATCATGCGCTCCATCTGCTGGTCCATGCCATTGTCATCGGCAACAAGGCGGGCAAGGCTGGTTTCCATATTTGCCGAGCTGCGGACATTGGCGACATTGCCCTCAAGAACATGTTTGATCTTGGCAACAAATTGATCGGACAAGATCTCTTCTGGCTGATCATCTTTTGACGTGGCTTCGCCAATTTTGGAAATATCAACTTCTCCGCGGGTGATTGACTGGAAATTCTTGCCGGCAAATTGCTGGATATTGGACAGCCAGAAATCATCAATCGGATCGGTAAGCAGCAAAACGTCAATATTCTTGGCTTGAAAGGATTCAAGATGCGGGCTTAGCCGCGCCCGATCGGCGTCATCGGACGACAGGTAGTAAATAACCTCCTGATTTTCGGCGAAATCATCAATATACTCCTGAAGCGTGATCAGCTTGTCCGCCTTGGTCGACCGGAACAGACAGATTTCGAGAAGCTTTGCGCTATTGGCCTGATCTTCATAAAGCCCTTCTTTTAGAACCTTGCCAAGTCCTTCCCAGAAGGTGGCATATTCGTCACGCCGCTTGTCCAATGCTTTTTTCAGCTCGGATAGAACCCGTTTTACAACGGCCTTGCTGATTTTGGTGACAGCCGGATTTTGCTGAAGCATTTCACGGCTGACATTCAAATCAACATCGGGCGTGTCGATAATGCCGCGTAAGAACCGCATCCATTTTGGCACAAGCCCTTCATAATCATCGGTGATGAAAACGCGGTTAACATAAAGATGCAGCTTTGACTTGCGTTCCGGATCATACAGGTCGAACGGTGCTGATGACGGAATGAAAAGCAGGTTGGTAAATTCAACCGCGCCTTCGGTTTTATTATGAAGCGTGATAAACGGCTTGTCGTACGATGACGCCACCGCATTGTAAAATGATGTATATTCGTCTTCGGAAATATCTTTTGCTGCGCGCGTCCATAGGGCGGCTGATGAATTTAGCTGATCGGCGGTATCATCCTTGCCGATCCAGAAAATCGGCTGGGCAATGTGATCTGAGTATTTTTTGACAAGATGCGTGATGCGTTCTTGTTCTAGATATTCCTTGGCTTCTTTGCGAAGATGAAGAATAACGCTGGTTCCGGTTTCATCACGGCTGGCATCGGTGATGGTAAAGCCGCCCTGACCATCGCTTGCCCATAGGCTGGCGGTTTCGGTGCCATGCTTTTTTGACAAGACTTCAACCTGCTCGGCAACCATAAAGGCGGAATAGAATCCAACGCCGAATTGCCCGATAAGCTGGTCACTCACATCATCAGAATCTTTAGTGCTTTTGGCCGCTTCGATAAAGGCCTTGGTTCCTGAACTGGCAATGGTGCCAAGCGTTTCAACCATTTCATCTGATGACAGGCCAATGCCATTGTCTGACAGGGTGATGGTTTTGTCCTTTTTATTGACGGCAATGGTGATTTTGCCATCAAACGTGTCGGCGGCATTCCCAGCCGTCATAATGTCAAATTTGCGTTTATTGATCGCGTCTGAGGCATTTGAGATCAGCTCGCGAAGGAAGATTTCTTTTTGTGAATAAAGTGAATTGATCACGATGCTCAGAATTTTTCCGGTATCGGCTTCAAAATTGAACGTTTGAACAGTCATGCGTTGCTCCCTTGGTAACACGATGCGTTGTGGATTTAAGCGTTTCGTGGCTGATTTTCAAGGTAAAGCAAACTAAAGACATTAGTATTTTAGATAATGGCCAACGGCTTTGCCACCATTTGATGTTGTGGAGTAGGGGCATTCCCATCGCGTAAATCTATGCTAGGGTTTAGTTCAAAGCCAAAAGCCGCATCTGGCGGTTTAGGACGACGCGCATATTTAGGAAAAAATGATGAAACCTGCCTTGATAACCCATGAAATTTCAGCCCGCCACGACGTGCCAGCTGGCCATCCTGAACGGCCGGAAAGATATGCGTCGATTCTTGATCATATTGGCGACAATTATCAATCATGGCAGCGTGCCGCAGCGCCGCTTGCCGAACGATCCCAGCTCGAGCTGGTGCATAGTGACTCTTATCTCGATATGGTTTTTGACGTAACTGGTGATGCCGATGAGCCAGCGCCGCTTGATGCCGATACTTGGGCCAGCAAGCGCGGGTATGAATGTGCATCGCGTGCGGTTGGCGGGGCGTGTCTTGCCGTTGATATGGTGATGGAAAACAAGGCCAGCACCGCCTTTAGCCTGATGCGCCCGCCGGGTCATCATGCCGAACCTGACAAGGCCATGGGGTTCTGTCTGTTTTCCAGCGCCGCAATTGCGGCGCGCCATGCCCAGCAGAAATGGGGGTTAAACCGCATCGCCGTCATTGATTTTGATGTTCATCACGGCAATGGCACGCAAGCCTGTTTCTGGAATGATGGCAGCCTGTTTTATGCATCATCGCATCAAATGCCACTTTTCCCGGGTACGGGCGCCTATGATGAAACCGGTGCCTATCAAAATATTTTCAATCTGCCATTGGCTTATGGCACTGGCGGCAGCAGCATCCGGTCGGGTTGGCGTGATGATTTATTGCCTTCGGTTGTTGCGGCGAAACCTGATCTGATTGTCATTTCGGCTGGTTTCGACGCGCATGAGGCAGACCCCCTTGGTGGGTTGCAAATGACAAGTGGTGATTTTGGTATATTGACAAATGATATCATTGATGCGGCCAATCAAGCGGCCGAACATAGCGGTGCGGTGCGGGTGGTTAGCTTGCTTGAGGGCGGTTATGATCTCAATGCGCTTGGGCAAAGCGTGTGTCAGCATATGAGTGCGCTTGGGAGCATTTAGTACAACCCAGCCTTCGGGCAGTCTTTCAAGGATAGTCAGATGAGGCAGCCTTTTTGTGACTTCCCTGCTGAATTTAGAGGATGTTTTAAGGAGCAGGTTTAATCAAAGCATTGCCGGCATAGGGAATATTATTATCAACAAGGTCCCATATGTGTCGTCCAGCTGGGCTTTGCTGTTCTTCCATGACGTGAGCCACCAATCCGGCGGCGCGTGAAATTACTGCAAAGCCACGCATAATTCGCACTGGAACCGCTGCGCCCATCAATACTGCTGCGGTGGCGCCGGTCGCATTGATCGTCAGATGTTTGCCATAGATCTGGTCAACATGTTGCCCAAGCTTTTGCATCATCGCAATTGGGCGTTTATCAATTTCATCATGTGCCATGGCGATTTCAAATAATTTTGGCGTTCGTGGATCATCAGGGCGATGAAGGTGATGCCCAAAGCCGGGCATGTGATTGCCGCTGTCTAGATGTTGCTGGACGATGCGCTGGCAAGCCGTATCTTGGCCGTTGGGATCATTGGCAATATCTTCCAACACTTTTGCCGCATTTTCCATGGTGCCAATAAATTGGCTGGCGACGCTCAACAATCCCGCCGCAACTGCTGACTGCATCGCCTCTGGAGCAGAAAGGTATGTCATGCGGGCGGCGATAGCACTAGGTGTAAAACCATGTTCCATTAAGGTGACAAGCACCGCATCCAAAATTGCGCGCTGACCAGCTGATGGCGCAACCCCCATAATGTGATAAAACATGGCATCAGTGAAACTCATTTTTCCAATCACATCTTCGACAAGATTTTTATCTCGAAGAAACAAAGCTTCATTAGTATGTGTGGATAGTTTTGTCTCGGCCATAGATAGCTCCTTAAACAGCGGGGACGGGGTTAGAAATTCTGGTCAATACCCATCAGCAAACCGGCCATCATCCTACCGCGCATTGCCAGACTATCAATTTCAATATGCTCTTCGAGTGTATGGTATTTGTCTCCAGCAACCCCAAGACCATCAAGTGTTGGAACACCCATCGCACCAGTAAAATTACCGTCGCTTCCACCGCCTGAACTTTCATGACGAAATGGCTGGCCTAGCTGCGTGGCAAGATCATTAGCCAGCTCAACAAGTTTCAGGCCAGCCGCGGATGGCGTCCAGACAGGCCTGGTTAGGCCAAGCTTGACCTTGGTAATAACCTCGCCATCTGGATCATTATGTTCAAGCATTCTGGCAATGCCATCATCCAGGTCTTCTTGGCGTTTTGACATTGATAGAACTTCAGCACTGGCTTTTGATGAAACGCAATTTACCCATTTTCCGGCGTTCATAATACCAACTGAAAAGCTGCAATCCTCACTTGTCATGGCTTCGATATCGATAATTTTTTCGGCCATTTTACGGATTGCTGAACGCCCTTCAGACAACCGTAATCCGGCATGGCTTGGCCTGCCATAGGTGGTGACATCATAGCGAGCAACAGCGTAGCGGCCAGATGTGACGCCATTACCTTTCCGTGCTGGTTCAGGTATCAGGACTGACTTTGCCCGCGCGGCTTCGGCTTCGATCAGGGCGCGGGTGTGCGGTGATCCAATTTCTTCATCCGAAGTAAAGAGGACGGTGATGGGAAGTGGCGTTTCAAGTCCGGCCTTTTGCAGCTGGCGGATAGCCTCTAGTGCAAGATAGTTGCCACCTTTCATGTCGCAAATGCCGGGGCCATAGCAGCGGTTGCCGTCTCGTTTAAACGGCAGTTCTGTGAGTGTGCCAAGCGGGTGAACAGTATCCATATGGCCAATAATCAAAATCCCAGGCTGGTCAGATTTTGGATGAGCAAAACGCGCGCGAATACAATCACCAATTGAGGAATGGGGTGAAATGCGCTCAATGGATGCACCCATAACTGCAAGATCATGTGCTGCAATATCCTGCATCCGGTTCACTGCTGCCGGATCATAGCTGGGGCTTTCACACAAAACCCAGGGCTTTAATCCTGCAAGCATATCCTCATCATTAAACCCTAGATGCGCCATATTCATAATTGCCCCCCGCATTGTAGTTACCTGCTTTATCTTTCAGCCTAGCCATAACGTTAACGCGCCGATCATCACAAAAACAAGCCATCAGCTGGTAATAATTTACCATCGATAGCTAAGAAGAGTTCACTGGCAAGAAATTCAAAAACCTGTTTTAGTTGGTAATGGACTAGGTGGATAATTCGTGAAGGAAAGCATGATGACACATTGTATGATCTCAGCACCACAGCCAGAGGCGGTAGAGGCTGGTCTGGATATTTTTAAAGCTGGCGGCAATGTAATGGATGCGGCTATCGCAGCTGCATTCGTCCAGACAGTCGTTGACCCACAAATGTGTGGTATTGCGGGTTTTGGCTCGATGCAAATCTTCATGCCAGAAAAAAATATTCACAGTTTCATTGATTTTCACGGCAAGGCGCCCAAAGCGACTAAGCCAGATATGTGGGAACATCTGATTGAACGCGAATGTGACGATGGCTTCGGTTTTGTGCTCAAGGGCCAGGTCAATGAATTTGGTTATCAATCGATGACATCGCCAATGACACTGCAGGCGTTTGACACCGCACTGCAACGCCATGGCACGATGTCGCTGGATCAGGTTTTGCAACCGGCGATCGATTATTGCATGAATGGATTTGCGGTTCGACCAAGGGTTTTGGGATTTTGGCTACAGCCAGCGCAGGCAGGCCGTATCGAGCGTGTTGCTGTCGTTAATAAACTGGATGCGGCCCGCAAAATCTATCTAAACGAGGATGGCGCGCTTTTGAATGTTGGCGATATTCTGAAAAATCAAGATATGGGCCGACTTTACCAACGGATCGCGAGTGAAGGCATTGGTATTTTTTACGATGGCGACATCGCTGATTTGATTGCTGCAGATATGAAAGCCAATGGTGGACTATTAACAAGGGATGATCTGGTCGATTGTGCACCAACTGATCTGGCCCCGCTGATTGGCAATTATCGAGGCTTTGAAGTGGCTACCAATCAATTGCCTGGTGGCGGTTTGATGATCTTGGAAATGCTGAATATTCTTGAGCATTTTGATTTATCTGCCATGGGGCATAATTCGGCGCAATATATCGCAACGGTTACTGAGGCTATGAAATATGCCACGATAGATAAAGACCAGTTTATGGGCGATCCAAATTTCATTGATGTGCCGCAAGACCTGCTGGCAAGTAAAGCGCGGGCAGCCGAGTTCGCGGCAAAGATTCGTGCCGGTGAAAAAGCTGATATTATACGGCTAAATTCAGGCGCGCATGAGAGTAAGGACACAACGCATCTGGTTGTTGCTGATGCTGCTGGCAACGTTGTTAACGTTACGCATTCGCTTGGATCAAGCTCGGGAGTGATTACTGACGGGCTTGGCTTTATGTATAATAATTGCATGATGGTGTTTGATCCAAGGCCCGGCCGTGTCGGTAGTCTTGCCCCGGGCAAAGCCCGCTTTACGGCGATGTGCCCAACGATTCTGTCGAAGGATGGAAAGCCATTTTTGGCGTTGGGTGCGCCGGGCGGTACCACCATAACCATGGGAGTTTTGCAGACTATATTAAATGTGGTTGATTTTCGTATGAGCGCACAAGAGGCGGTGTCTGCGCCGCGCTTCTGTGCAACGTCTAATGTGATTGAATTGACCAATCGGATTCTGCGCGGTGTTGAGCGTGAACTAAATCAAGACGGATTTGTAACACGGCGCTATGCCGCCAGCTATATCACTCCAATCTTACATGCCATTAGACTGCAAGATGGCAAGCTTGATGGTGGAGCAGATCCAGCTGGTGATGGTATGGCAGCCGCATGCTAAAGCGACTGCTTGCCAGTAGGGGTGCTAAAGGCCTGTTTTAGTTGGCGTCGTGGCCAAACTCAGAATTGTCTCGGCAATGAATTTTGCGCGCACTGAAAGGCTGTCAATCTGCATCCATTCATCTGGCCGGTGATAGTTTCCACCAATTGGCCCAACACCGCAGATCACTGGTGTATTAGCATTGGCGATAAAGCCACTATCTGCGCATCCACCTGAATGTTCCCCTTTCACAACAAAACCATTATTGCCTGCTATTTTTACGTAAAGATCGAACAGCTCGGCTGATTGTGGCGAGGGGTTCAGCGGATGAAATTCGCCTTTGATAACCATGTCTGAGCTGGTGCCATCAACACTTGTCGTCGTACAAATTTCTCGCACTTTTTCAAAAATTTCAGCACGGTCTTCACTATCGCGATAGCGGATGTCTATGTCACAACTTGCTTCGGCGGCAACCGTGTTGACCGACTGGCCGCCAGCTATCAGCCCAACATTTATTGTGATGCCGCGGTCAAAATCGGTCAGTGCGTGCAAAGACTGTACTTTTCGAGCCAGCTCTTCGATTGCACTGCGACCATCTTCAAAAAATCCGCCTGAATGCGCTGCAACACCCTGGATTTCACAATGGCAGAATATGCCACCTTTGCGCTTTGTAACAATGTTTCCATTTGGTCGCCCGGGCTCGCTGTTAAACGCAAGGCGTGCTTTTTTTGCTTCGGCGATAATAACATCCTGAGATGTTGGCGAGCCGATTTCCTCATCGCCAGTAAATAGCCCAACTAGAGGATTTGGGTGCCCGCCAAATTTTTGAAAGGCGGCCAGAATAAACGCATTGATTACAAGACCGGGTTTCATATCGGCAACGCCCGGACCGTAGGCCCTGCCATTTTCAATTCGGAATGGGCGTTTTGCAACTTCACCCGTTGGAAAAACAGTATCACGATGGCCGCACAACAAGATCGGCCGATTACCGTTGCCGCCAGCAACAACTGCGCGCATGGCATCACCATGGGTGGTGATGGGTATGGTTTCATGCGGAATGGACTGGGCATCAAAAAATTCAGCAAGTCGTTTTGCCACACGGTCAACGCCGGCCTTATCGAAACTGTTGCTATCGATATTTACCAGTTCGCCCAGTAAATCCAGCATATTGTCCTGTTGCGACTCCAGCCAGTCTATCACTTGGTTTGACATTGCTCTCTCCTTGTTCAACTCGGTCACATTAATCACGCTTTTTCAATAAATAGGGCCTGTTTTTGAAGCGCATCTCTCTTTTCACGCATTTCTCTTCGGATTACATAAAATGATGAGGCAAAAATAATACTGGCGCCGACCCATGTCCACAAATCAGACAACTCGTTAAACAGTAACCAGCCAAATAATACCGCAAAGGGTAATCGGGCATAATCAACACCTGCAACAAACGATGCATCGGCAAGTGAATAGGCTTTTGTCAAAGCAAAATGTCCGATAACTGCGAAGGGGCCTGTTGCCATCAGAATCAGCCAAACCTCCTGATTGGGCCATTCCCAAACGATGATTGCCGGAATGACCGCCATCGGCATCATGATTAGATGCGAGATAAAGACAATGATCAGCGGATTATCCTGTCGGGTTAGGTGCTTGATGATTAGGGCCGAGCATCCCATCGCTAGCGCCGATAGAATAGCGACCCAATGACCAAGGCTAATATCGACAATGCCCGGACGAATAATAATCAGTGCGCCAACAAAACCCGTAAAGATTGCTGCCCATCGCCGCATCCGTACCGTTTCGCGAAGCACAAAGGCGGCTCCAATAGTGGTAAAAAGTGGGGCAAGAAAGCTAAGCGCGGTTTGCTCACCAATAGGGATGAGGGTCACAGCATAAAACCAGGTCCACATTGCTATCATGCCGGAAATTGATCGAACTATGTAGGTTTTTAGCTGCCCCGTTGTGACCTTTTTAAACCCCAGATGCATTACCATAGGTAGCATAACCAGAAAGGCGAATAGCAGGCGACAAAATACCGTTTGAAAAGCGTTCACCTCATATTGACCCAGAAGCCTTCCCAGTGCGGCAAGAATTGATAATGCACAGCAGGAAATCAGCATCCAAACGACTGATTGTAGCGCCTTATCTTTGCTCAACAGTCGTGTGAAAAGTGAATACTTCTTTGGTTTGGGGTCAAAGGTCAAAATTAAATCCAATGGCGGGGTCGATGCCACAAATTTTGACACCTGGGACACTGCATGTCACCAAACTATGTTGTGTGATGTACAATGATGCAACTAAAAATGAGCTCGCAAGGTAATCGAGTCTTTTGTTATTTAATCACTCACCGATTATTATAAATCTACTGCGCACATCTTTTTTCGCACCTACAAATCTGGACAACCTTCTCGACAGTTGGCGATAGGTGTGATTAGACTTGAGATGAAAAGAAGCTGTAATCATGAACACAAGGGAGAGAAGTATGATTGTAAAAAAGTATTTTTCAACGTTTCTTGCTGGCACCTTGCTTGCAACGGGATTTGTATCTGTTGCACAGGCAGGCAAGTCTGATGATACGCTGAATGTGGCTATCGACAGAGAACTAGAATCTATTGATAATTATTACAATACAGCGCGTGAAGGAATCGTGATTTCAAGAATGGTTTGGGATGGCCTGCTGTATAGGGATCCCAAAACTAACGAGTATTTACCCAATCTTGCCACGTCCTACAAATGGGTAGATAGCAAGACGATTGAATTTGATCTGCGCCAGGGCGTGAAATTTCATAATGGTGAAAAATTTGATGCCGATGACGTGGTTTTTACGCTGAACTACCTTGCTGATCCAGCGAATGGCGCCAAGCCTGCTCGTAATGTTAATTGGTGGAAGAATGCCGAAAAGTTAGGTGAATACAAAGTCCAACTAAACTTGAAAAAAGAATTTCCAGCCGCGCTAGAATTTCTTTCTGGCCCAATCGTTATGTACCCAAATGATTACTACAGCGAGGCAGGCCCAGAGGGGATGGCGCTTAAGCCAGTCGGAACAGGACCCTATCAAGTTACAAGTGTTGAGCCGGGTAAGCGCTATAAATTCAAGAAATATGATGGCTACCACGCAAGCAGCCCAAAAGGATCTGCCAGCATTGGCAATATCGTCATTCGGACAATCGCTGAGAGCAACACGCAGCTTGCAGAATTATTTTCTGGCGGAATTGATTGGATTTGGAAAGTAAAGCCTGATCAAGCAAAACGGATTGCTGCACAGGGCGCATTTACGACGAAAAATTCATCAACTATGCGCATTGGATATTTAAACTTTGATGCTATGGGTAGGCATAGCAAAAACCCAATGAACGATGTTCGTGTGCGACGCGCTATTGCACATGCAATTGACCGTGAAGGCATTGTCAAAGCGCTTGTGCAGGGCGAATCAATGGTTGTTAATTCGCTATGCTTTCCGTCGCAGTTTGGATGTGCGCAGGACATAAAGTCATACGATTACAATCCGGAAAAAGCAAAAAAGCTATTGGCAGAAGCCGGTTATCCAAATGGATTTGAAACCCCTTTCTTGGCTTATAGAAATCGTGATTTTGCCGAGGCCATGATCAACAACTTAAATGCTGTGGGCATCACTACAAAGTTTGAGTATTTGAAATATGCTGCCTTCAGGGACAAGGTTCAAGATGGTGGTTCACCATTTAATTTTGGAACTTGGGGATCATATTCAATCAATGACGTTTCGGCGATCACCAGTCATTTCCAGTCAGGTGGCAAGGATGATTACTCAAAAGATCCAGAAGTGATCAAACAGCTTGGGATTGGTGACACATCTGTCGATCCTGCGGTCCGCAAGGCAGCATACAAAGCGGCCTTATCTCGGATCTCAGAAGAAGTATTTATGTTCCCACTCTGGTCTTACAACACTTGGTATGCATTCTCAAAAGATGTTGATTTCAACCCAACACCGGACGAGATTCCAAGGTTTTTCACTGCAAAGTGGCTGTAAAATCAAGCGTCACCTGCGTGTTAATCTGATGCGCAGGTGACCATTCGGTTTCTTTTGAGAGTTTTTAAAATGCTGTATTATACGCTAAAACGCCTCGGTCTTGCAGGTCTGGTAGCGCTAACTGTTTCATTTATCAGCTTTGGTTTGCTTTACATATCAAGCGACCCTGCAATTGCAATGGCTGGTGAAACAGCGTCAGACGCTGACATCGAAGCAATACGCCAGCTATATGGATTTGACCGGCCCATATTGGTTCAGTATTTTGATTGGCTCCAGCGCGCCATGAGTGGCGATCTCGGGAAAAGTTATTATTTCAGAACTGACGTCAGTGCGTTAATAGCTGAACGGCTTTCAACGACAATGACTTTGGGTGTGTCTGCAATTACATTCGCGATTGTGTTGTCAGTCCCGCTTGGTGTCGCAGCCGCAATTCGGCCGAATAGCGTAATCGACCGTATTGCACTTTTTCTGTCAGTAATGGGGCAGGCGCTACCAAGCTTTTGGTTTGCACTGATGCTGATCGTTTTTTTATCTGTAACATTTCGCTTATTGCCCACATCTGGCTCGGACACCTGGCAGCATTTTATCATGCCAACAATTGTTCTTGGCTACTATGCTGCGCCGGCAATTATGCGGCTAACCCGAACTGGCATGCTTGAGGTCTTGAGCACCGACTATATCCGAACGGCCCGCGCCAAGGGTCTACGGCCTAGGGTTGTATTGTTCAAGCACGCACTTCGCAATGCCGTCATCCCTGTTGTCAGCCTTACCGCTGTTCAATTTGGTTTCATGCTAGGTGGTTCAATTGTTGTTGAAACGATTTTTGCTCTTCACGGCGCAGGTTTTCTTGCCTGGGAGTCAATCACGCGGAATGATTTACCAACGGTTCAGGGTTTGATTCTTGTTTTTTCACTTTTCTATATCGTATTGACCTTTTTTGCTGATTTGTTGAATGCATGGCTCGACCCCCGGATTAGGATTAACTGATGTCTGAGATAAATAGCAAAACTCTCGAAAGTCAGACAAAGAGCTCCGTTTTTAGACGTCGGGTTTTTGGGCATCAGGGTGTTATGATTGGCGCGGCGATTGTATTGGCCGCTGTTCTAATCGCGCTCAGCGCTCCCTTGATTGCGCCCCATGATCCATATTACCAAGATTTGTTAAATCGTCTTGTCCCGCCCGTTTGGGATTCGAGGGGAAGCTGGGAACATATTCTGGGTACAGATCACCTTGGCCGTGATTATCTCTCGCGCCTAATTTATGGAGCGAGAATATCACTGTTAATAGGTGTTGGAGCGGCTTTAATTTCAGGACTCATTGGCACTGTTCTTGGCGTTGCTGCTGGATATTTTGGTGGCCGCGTTGATATGATTGTGACCTTCATGATTACAGTGCGGTTATCAATGCCTGTGGTGCTCGTGGCTCTTGCTGTTGTAGCCATTGTTGGTGGCTCTCTGCAGGTGGTAATCATGGTACTTGGGTTTTTGTTATGGGACAGATTTGCCGTTGTCATGCGATCGTCAACATTGCAAATTCGGTCGATGGATTATGTGGCGGCGGCGCAGGCAGTGGGTTGCTCCACAACCCGTATTTTGACAACTGAAATCATGCCTAATGTGGTGAATAATCTGATTGTCATCGCAACATTAGAGATTGCTCATGCAATAATTTTGGAGGCAGCGCTGTCATTTCTAGGTCTTGGCGTTCAGCCTCCATTGCCATCTTGGGGACTGATGGTCTCTGAAGGAAAAGACATGATGTTGTTTGAGCCGTGGCTGATCACAATTCCAGGCGTGGCACTGTTCTTACTGGTACTTGCGATAAACTTGCTTGGGGACGGCGCGCGCGACATAACGGCGCCTGAGAATAGAAATTAGAGGATATTAAAAATTAGGAGTTTGCCAGTGTCAGACCGTGTCCTACATGTTGAGAATCTCACTGTTGATATTCCTTTAGCAACTGGTATTTTACATGCAGTTGATGGCGTCAGTCTGCATGTTGATCGTGGTGAAACGCTCTGTATCGTTGGTGAATCTGGTTGTGGAAAGTCACTAACCTCATTGGCTCTCATGGATCTTTTGCCAACAAAAGCAACCCGCAAAATCGAAAAATTGGAACTTGGCGGGGAAAGCATTCTTGGTTATTCAGAACGCGAAATGTCTGATGTGCGTGGCAATAAAATGGGGATGATTTTTCAAGAACCCATGACGAGTCTCAACCCTGCCTTTACCATTGGCAACCAGATGATCGAAACTTTGCGGCGTCATCGCAACCTGTCGAATGATGCTGCAAGTGAACTGGCTAAGCGAATGCTGGAAAAGGTTGGCATTACTGCAGCCGGACAGCGGCTTGGGCAATACCCACATCAATTATCGGGCGGTCTGCGACAGCGGGTGATGATCGCAATGACGTTGTTATGTGAACCAGAATTGATAATTGCCGACGAACCAACAACCGCGCTTGATGTGACAATTCAGGCGCAAATTCTACTTTTATTAAAAGAGCTGCAAAGCGAATTTGATATGGGATTAGTGCTGATCACCCATGACCTTGGCGTGGTTGCGCGGATCGCGACGCGTGTTGCTGTAATGTATGCGGGACAGATCGTTGAGGAGGGAACAGCGAAGCAAATTTTTGAAAATCCACTTCACCCTTACACGCGTGGTCTTATGCGCTGTATTCCAGTTCCCGGTAAAACCAAACGCGGCACGCCACTTGGCTCAATTCCGGGAATGGTGCCATCATTGATTGGCGATTTTACCGGCTGCCGGTTTGCTGACCGCTGTGAACTAGCAGGGGATGTTTGCCGTCAAAGTGATGTTCCGCTTCGCGATCCAAATGGAAAGTTGCAGGCATACCGCTGTATTCATAGTATCGAAATGCTGGCAAAAGGTGGGGTGGCGTGATGGCTGAATTAATGATTGATGCAAAGGACGTCACCCGGAATTTTACAATCTCACGGGGCATGTTTCGTGGAAAGCAACAGCTAAAGGCGGTGAATGGGGTGGATTTGACGGTTGAGCGCGGCGAAGTGCTGGCGCTTGTTGGCGAGTCCGGCTGTGGAAAAACAACCCTTGCGAAAGTGCTTCTCGGCCTATTGCCGCAAACATCAGGAACGGTAGAACTATGTGGCCAGCCAATCAATGATGTACCGCGCTTGGCGTTGGCGCGAACCATCCAACCTATTTTCCAAGACCCCTATTCATCGCTCAATCCGCGCAAAACTATTGGGTCGATCATCGCCTTACCAATGAAAGTGCAGGGCATTGCCGATCAAGACAGCATGCGCCGACGGGTCGAAGAAACAATGGATCTAGTTGGGTTGCCGCCGCGTCTTTATGATGCATTTCCAAATCAGCTGTCCGGTGGCCAGCGCCAGCGTGTTGCGATTGCCCGTGCGTTGGTAAACCGGCCACAAATTGTCGTGTGTGACGAGCCAACATCGGCACTAGACGTTTCGGTGCAGTCACAAATTCTTAACCTGCTGAATGACCTTCGTAATGAATTGAATCTGACCTATATCATCATAAGTCATAATCTGGCGGTGGTTGAACATATCGCAACACGGGTGGCGGTAATGTATCTTGGCCGGATCGTCGAGATAGCTGACACTGACACTTTATTCAAAGATCCGCAACACCCCTATACGCGTGCCCTGTTGGATTCGGTGCTTACCCCGGATCCAAATATGGGCATTCCGAATAACCAACTTGGCGCCAGCTATCCAAACCCGATTGATCCGCCAACGGGTTGTTCTTTTCATCCGCGTTGTGTCAATGCCATGCCACACTGCGCCACTGTTGCCCCAAATGGAAAAGCTGACGGCGGGCATTATGTTGAATGCCATCTTTATGATGATGCCAGCTAGAGACTAGCCAGTTAATTTTTTCAGATCAGGAATTGGACGCATGGTTGCCGGATGCATGGCAAGCACACCTTCAAGCGCTTTTGCCACTTCGATGACTAGTCGGTCACGACCGGGCGCGCTAAGAATCTGAATGCCAAAGGGCATTTTCTGGTCGTCAAGCCCGCATGGTAGAACAACGCCGCTGGCAAGCGCCATCGTTGGCAAATAGGTGATAGCAAGCCAGCGCATGTAGGTTGCCATTTTTTCATCATCAATCTCAGAAACTGACCATTGATCATGGGCAAATGGTGTTGTTGATGCCGCTGGGCAGATCACAACATCTACCTCGTCAAAAAGATCTAGCCAGTTGCGGGCAATTCGGCTTTGCTGCAAATGTGCCTTAGCCACATCTTCCAGACTATAGGCAAGGCCACGGTCAACATTATCCACAACATTCGGGCTTAATTTATTGCGGTGCTGGCGTACACGCTCGCCATGAGCGGCAACAAAATTAACCCCACGCAAAACTTCAAAAGAATTATCGCCATCGGTGAAGTCGGGGTTGCCATCAAGTGTAGCGGCAAAATGACCGCTAAAAATACTAACCCGTTCAGCAAAAATAGAACGATAGCTTTTTGACATAGGAGCGGCGCCGAGATCATGCGTGATCATCGCTTTGATGCTACTTAGATCAGCTGATTTTAAAGGTGAAAATAAATCCATATCAGGCATGGTTGAGAAAGGGTCGTGCGCATCAACACCCATTTGCGCTTGAAGCAATAAATAGGCGTCATCAACAGTGCGGCCCATCGGCCCCAGAACCGAAAAGGGCAGAAGGCCAACCGGTCGCCCTTCTGCAGCGACAACTCCAGGTGATGGCCGGATGCCAACAACGCCACAAAAACCTGCTGGAGTGCGAAGGCTACCGCCATAATCCGAACCGCTAGCAAGTGGCATCATGCCAGTGGCAAGCGCAACTGCTGAGCCGCCAGATGAGCCACCACAGGTTTTTTCGGGCGCAAAGGGGTTCCCGGTTGCGCCAAAGACAAGATTGCGTGTGTTAGCGCCTGCGCCAAATTCTGGCGTGTTGGTCTTGCCAATAATGATGCCGCCCTCGGCGCGGATATTGGCAACTGATCCTTGATCCTTGTTCGGCATATGATCGGAATAGAGCTTTGAACCAAGTGTGGTCCGAATGCCATCTGTCGCCTCAAGATCCTTGATGCCAACAGGCAGCCCGTGAAGAAGGCCTAATTCCTCGCCATCAAGAACCGTTTTTTCGGCATGTAAAGCCTCTTTCCGAGCACGGTCAAATGCGCGGGTTACAACCGCATTAACAGCCCCGTCAGCGGCTTCGATTCGCGTGATGCAACTCTCTAGCAGTTCGACTGGTGAGATGTCTTTGCACCCAATTAACCGGCGGAGTTCAACAGCTGTTTTGTCACACAAATCTGACATTTTATGGTCTCCTTCACATTCAAAAAGGTCACGGCCAAGCTGGCCAATCAAGTGGGCTTTTTTGGTGTTTTGCCAGCGCCAAGATCCCACCATAAGCCAGTCATCAGCCGAAGTGCCGATTGGCTGATTGACTCCAGAATATGCTCATTTGGTGCATGTTGTGAACAGCCAGCATAGCTATGGGGGACCCAGATGGTTGGTAGGCCAAGCAAATCGGCAAAGACGTCATTCGGCAATGATCCGCCAAGATTTGGCACGACTGAAATCTCCTCATCAGCGGTTTGACCAAGCGATTCAATTGCCCATTTTGCCCATGGATGATCAGGGTCTAGTCGGGTGGCATACATAGGGTCCCGTTCACTGGTGATGCTAATATCGCCAAAGCCATGCTTGTCGAGATGCGTTCGCAGCAACGGCATGAGCTGGTTGACCTCGGTGCCAACAACATAGCGTAGATGGCCAAACACAACGGCGCTTGGCGGAATGGCATTGGCGGGTGATTGCGGATTGCCAGTTTCAAAGGCGCGCACTTCAAACGTGTTGCTGGCAAAAACCCGCTCGGCGAGGGTCATGTTAGGCTCGCCCCAATGTGGGTTAATCTCTGGCGCATTTCCGCCGCCACCGACCTCAAGCTTGGCAATCGCCGCGCGAACCGAATTGGGGATGTGGGTGTTGCGCCAGCCTTCGACAAGAATCTTGCCATTGCGGTCAATCATGCTGGCAAGCGCATGCGCCATCACCACACCTGGATTGGTTAACAAGCCACCCCAGTTACCCGAATGATGCCCACCAGAATGCGATTCAAGCCGCATGGTAAAATTAAACACCCCGCGTGATCCCATGAAAATGGTTGGTTTGTCAGGGTGGATTCGCGGGCCGTCAGATGCGATAAACACATCGGCCTTGAATAAATCCTTATGAGCCGCGCAAAAATCCTTCAACCCGGGTGACCCGCGTTCCTCGCCCATTTCGATCAGGATCGTAACGTTAAAGCCAAGCTTGCCGCGCGTTTCGAGGACGGTCTTCAGGGCGGCGATATTGATTGTGTGTTGACCCTTATTGTCGGCGGTGCCGCGCCCATACCAGCGCTTGCCATCCTTGGTGATGTGCCATGGTGACATTTGATTGTCCCATTGCGTGTCATAGCCAGCAACAACATCACCATGACCATAGGTCATAACCGTTGGCAGATCATCACCTTCGATGCGCCGCGCAACCAGAAACGGGCCTGCATCAGCTCGTGGATTTGAAAAGATTTCACAGGTAAAGCCAAGATCTTCTAAGCAGGGAACAAGCTCATCATCAAGATAGGCCTGCAGCGCGGCCTCGCAACCGGCAAGATTGCTCTCGGTCTTAAAGGCGACGCGTCGGGCGAGTTCGGCTTCAAAATCACCATTGGTAAAATAATCATCAATTTTGCTCAACGCCTGATCACGGCTCATTGTCACGCACTCCCCTTTTAACGGTCACATAACGCTATTTGCGTGAATTTAGAATAAGGCTATCGCAATCGAAAAGTGAAGTTTATTCTCAGTTTGTAGTCTGTAAACAGCAAGGCTGTTTGACCCGCCTGAAATGAGGAGATGCTGGTGCTGAAGCTGCTATCGAATCTTTTATGTTTGATTATATCGCTGATATTAATGGCTTCGGCGCGCGCCGATGCGGCATCAGGCATTGATCGAACTGAAGTGACAATCGGTGCCTTTGCCGAATTTGTTGTCGCCACTGGATTTCGCACCAAGGCCGAGGAATCAGGCGGAATGGTCTATGAGGCGGGGTGGGTGGTTAAACCTGATTGGAATTGGCGTCAACCCTATGGGATTGCAAGCCCGCCAGATGAACCGGCGGTGCATATCACCTTTGATGAGGCAATGGCCTATTGCGACTGGCGCGGTCAAAGATTGCCGCATCGTGATGAATGGATTAGGGCTGGCTATACCGAGTTACGCGCTGATCCACCAGTATCTTTTCAGCGTGGCATGACCTATGAATTTCCAACCGGTAACCGCCCTGATGGTGCAAATTGTCTTGCCGAATGCGGTGCTGATCTGCGGCCAATTGCTGGCAAGCGTGACTATAGCCGCTATCTTGATCGTGGTTTTGGCCATGCACCGGCAGGGCAAACAAAAGCGGGGGTCAATGGTCTGTTTGATATGGGCGCGAATGTCTGGGAATGGGCGGTGATGGGCAATGGGTCATCCCAGGCAACAATGGGGGGCTCATGGTGGTATGGTGCCGATCAGATGCGATCAGATTATGGCGCCACCAAGCCGCGTGATATGGCGGTTGTCTATATCGGGTTCCGCTGCATCGCCAAATGACCAAAGACCAATAACCCAGAATCAAGTAACCCAGAATCAAGTAACCCAGAATCAAGTAACCCATAGGCAAATGCCGCTTTGGCGTTTGGCCATTATTTGAAAATAGGTAAACGCCGTCACTGGTGTGTAGGAATTGGACAAAATTGGACGTTCAGCGGGTAGTTTGCCTAAAACGTCACGGTAGGTTGTGACTGCTATTCATTTTTGCGCTTGCCAAAAGGGCGCGTTCGCTTTGGGAGAATTTACCTATGTCTGATCTTGTTGATTTTGGTTTTGGAACACAAATTCGCAAATCTCCTTATTTTGACGCTACGGTGAAATGGGGTGCAAAGGCATTTTCGGTCTATAATCATATGTATATTCCGCGCGATTTTGGCGACCCTGAACAAAATTTCTGGAATCTGGTCAATCATGCGATTTTATGTGATGTCGCGGTTGAACGTCAGGTTCAGGTCACTGGCCCCGATGCTGCAAAATTTGTTCAATATCTAACCCCGCGCGACCTGAGCAAAATGGCGGTTGGTCAATGTAAATATGCGCTTATCACCAATGCCGAAGGCGGTATTTTGAACGACCCGATCATTTTGCGGCTGGAAGAAAATAAATTCTGGATCTCGCTTGCTGATAGCGATGTTCTTTTCTGGGCGCAAGGTGTTGCCGTTCATGCTGGGTTTGATGTTCATATTTGCGAGCCTGATGCCTCGCCGGTCCAGCTTCAAGGGCCGCGATCAATGGATATCATGAAGGCGTTATTTGGCGAAGATATTGCCGATCTTAAATATTACTGGCTTCGTCATCTAACGCTTGATGGTATGGAACTTGTGGTGTCTCGAACCGGATGGTCAAGCGAGCTTGGTTATGAAATCTATCTTCAAGATGGCACGCGCGGTACCGAATTATGGGATCGGATCATGGCTGCTGGAAAAGAATTCGGCTTAAAGCCAGGGCATACATCGAGCATTCGCCGGATTGAAGGCGGCATGCTGTCTTATCATGCCGATATGGATATCAATACCAATCCGTTCGAGCTGGGGCTTGACCGGCTGGTTGCGCTTGATGAAGCACATGATTTTGTTGGTAAATCAGCGTTGCTGGCCATTCGTGAAAAAGGCGTGTCACGCAAACAGGCTGGATTGATCTTGCATGGGGCGCCATTAACCGCGCCAAACACCACCTTCTGGCCTGTGATGAAAAACGGCAAAGTGATTGGCAAAGTGACGTCAGCTGTCTATTCGCCGCGGCTTGAGCAGAATATCGCGCTTGCCATGATCGATTCTCAGAATCATGAATTGGGCGCGCAATTTGATGTCAAGGCTGCACAGGGTCTATGCAAAGCCGATCTGGTTGAAATGCCATTTTACGACCCAAAGAAAAATATCGCCAAAAGTTAGTGCCAGCCTCTATGATTGTGTTTCACGGGCAAGGGTATGCCTTGCCGGTCGCAACCGGACGCAATCATGTCCAGACGTAATCATGGGATCTATTTACCGTAAGGTATAGAGGGCGAAATATGGGAAGAAAAATCAGGCGTGTTGTGACCGGCCATGATGAAAATGGTGTGGCAACGGTGATCATGGATGGCGATGCTGACTGTATTTTACAGCGTCCCAATCGTCCCGGCGTGACCTTGACCAATTTATGGCAGAACACCAAAACCCCAGCGGCGATGGAACGGCATGACGATCCGGTGACCGGCCCGCTGATTCTGCATCCACCTAAAAATGGTTCGGTTTTTCGCATTGTCCAGTTTGATCCGGAAAATCCCGACGAGCTGGCCAAGCTTGATGGCAAAGCGGCATTTTCAGAAATGGGCGCTGGTGCGAATATTGTTGAAGGTGCGCGCCATCCTTTTATGCACCGCACTGACAGTCTGGATTATGCGGTGGTTCTGACCGGCGAAATTTACATGATGATGGATGAAGACGAATATTTGGTCAAAGCTGGTGATGTGATCGTCCAGCAGGGCACTAACCATGCTTGGTCGAACCGTGGCACCGAACCTTGCCAGATTGCCTTTATCCTGATTGATGCCGAAAAGGACTAGTCAGTGACAAGGCCGGCTGTTTGATTTGCCGGTCTAGTTGGGGCTGGTGATATTTTTCATCACGCCAAGAAACTGTGCCACTTCAGCGGTGCTGTTATAATGGCACATTGACACCCGAATGCAGCTATCAAGGCCAAGTGGATCAAGAACATTTCCGGAATAATGATCGGCTTTACGAAGATGGGTTCTGACCCCTTCGCTGTTCAGGCGGGCGACAACATCTTTTGAATCGATGCCATCAACATAAATTGAAACCAGCCCTTCACGCGCCGGATTATCAACGCCGCCAATGATATGAACATGCGCCATTTCAGCAAGGCCGGGCAAATTGCCAGTGCCGTGGATCATGGCATCGGTTAGCACCTGTTCGTGATCATGGATGGCATTGCCAGCGGCTTCAAAACGGGTGCGTTGATCATCGCTGTCACAAACCTGACTGCCAAGCCATTCGATATAGTCAACAACATCAGACATGGTGGCATAGGCGCCGGTATCGCGCGTGCCAAGTTCCCAATTTTCGGCTGGCCCACCAACAAGACTGTCATGCGGCAGCGCGGCCATACGGTCAGAAATCCACGCGAGGCCATAGCCATGCCGCGAAAACATTTTATAAGGCGAGATGACATAACCATCAACATCATAGGCACTGATATCAATCTGCCCATGGGCGGCATGCTGGATACCGTCAACAATGATGAAACAATCAGGGCTAACCGCGCGGATCGCTTTGGCAATGGTGGCCACATCCATGCCCATGCCGGTGACAGGTGATGTGTGCAAAATCGTTGCAACGCGTGTGTCTTTTGAAATATGACTTGCATAGGCATCAGCGGTGACAAGCCCTTTGGCATCATCATGCGTGATTAGAACATGTTCCTTGCCGCTAATCGGCGCCCAGCGCGCGCAGGCGCTTCTGGTTGCGGGATGTTCAATTGTCGAGCCAAGCACAACCCCGTCTTTTGCCGTGCCAAGACAGGCATTCATCACCAGACGGAAAATCAGTTCAGTACCGCTTTCGCCAACAAAAAACTGCCCCTTTGGCGCATTCATAAAAGCGCGCAAATCTTGTTTGGCCTTGTCAATTACGCGAACCAGCTCATGCGAGCCCAGATTGTCACGACCCTGATTATCGGGGATCGCTGCATATTTTGCCGATGTGTCAACGATCTTGCTAAGCGTCAGGGCGCCGCCCGCATTTTCAAAGAAAACGCGTGGTCCTTGAACCGGACAGCGATCAATCTGGGCAAATTGGCCGCGAATATTTTCAAGAAGTTCAGCAGAAATTTTGGTCATGACATATTGCTTTCAAAACGGAAGGTGAAACAGATTTAACCACAGAAAACCAGAAGGTAAAGGCGAATTTGATCGGGTGATCGGGCAAGCTGACACAATCTTTGCGGTGGCAATGCCAGATCAATTGAAAGCCCTCATGCGTTAGTGCTAATATCCAGCCATGCAGCCCAAAGTGATCATTGTCTGGTTCAAACGTGACCTTCGTGTGTTTGACCATGCGCCGCTGGCCAATGCAGTGCATGACGCCGATTTTGTTTTGCCGCTTTTTGTCGTCGAGCCGGATTATTGGCGATTGCCAACATCGTCACGGCGGCATTGGTGTTTTGTGAACGACTGTCTTCACGAGCTGGATGCCAGCCTTGCAGCGCTTGGGCAGCGGTTGATTTTACGCATTGGCGAGGTAACTGACGTGCTGGATGAGCTGTCGCGCCATGTACAAATTCAGGCGATCTATGCGCATGAAGAAACCGGCGACGCGTGGACCTATGCGCGTGATCAAAAAGTGCATGCCTATTGCCAGCGGGCAGACATACCATTTCAGGAATCACCGGCAAATGGCGTTGTTCGTCGGTTGAAAAACCGAAATGATTGGGCGGCGATACGCCATCAGCGCATGCAGGCAAGCCGGATTCCGCGACCTACCAGCCTGCCAGCCTTGCATCTGCTGCAAAGCGAGGCGATCCCGCAAAAAGATGACCCGCTTTTTGGGGCGGCCCTTGACCAATTGCCAGCAAGTGGAAAAACCGCCACCCAGCCGCATGTGCAAACGGGTGGGCGCAAAGCGGCCATTGCCTTGCTTACTTCATTTCTGCAGGATCGAAGTCAATTCTATATCAAGAATCTTGCCTCGCCATCACAAGGGCCGGATACATCGATGCGATTATCGCCGCATCTGGCATGGGGAACAATGTCATCGCGTGAGGTTGAGGCCAGCATCCGCAATTACCTAGCTAATCCGGAAAATGATATCACGCCGGCCAAACGCCGTGGCTGCCGTGCAGTGATGTCGCGGCTGGCTTGGCGATGTCATTTCATGCAAAAGCTTGAAGACCAGCCAGATATTGAATGGGCCGCGATGCACCCGCTTTATGAAACGGTTCGTGATGGCACAGATGAAGATGCCAGTCGCAAAGCAGCCCAACTAGCTGCATGGAAAGCGGGGCAAACCGGCTATCCGATGATTGATGCCTGCATGCGATCGCTAATTCATCAAGGCTGGATCACTTTTCGGATGCGGGCGATGCTGGTCAGTTTTGCCAGCTATCATCTATGGCTCGATTGGCGGCTAACCGCGCCCTATCTGGCGCAACTATTTACCGATTATGAAGCTGGCATTCATTACAGCCAGTTTCAGATGCAATCGGGGGTAACTGGCATCAACATAATCCGCATCTATAATCCGGTCAAACAATCGATTGATCATGATCCTGACGGGCAATTTATCCGCCGCTGGGTGCCTGAACTGGCGCATTTGCCATCACAATGGGTTCATCAGCCGCAGGCCATGCCGCCGGTCGAGGCCGCGGTGATGGGCTGGGTCATTGGCCGTGATTATCCATTGCCCATTGTCGAGAATGCAGCGGCCATGCGCGCGGCGCGTGACCGCATTTATGCTGTCCGGAAAAGCGATCAATTCAAAGCAATGGCGCGCGTGGTTTTTCAAAAATTAGGAAGTCGTAAACCGCCGCCAAAACGGCCGCGCCGTAAAATCAATGACGCGCAACCTCGCCTGATTTAACCGCCGCATTGTTTCAATCATGCTTGCCGGGTCGGAGTGTCATTAATATGACTTTGCGCTTCGTCAAGCATCTTGATAACAGCCACCTCAAGTGCGCGCTCAAAGGCCATGGCTGTCCGCGATAGCGGGCGGCGCTTTGGCGTGATGATCGAAAATTGATAGGTGATTTTTGGTGCAAATCGGCGAAAGGCAATATCGTTGTTTTTCGACCAAAGACGGTGATGGATCCATGCATTTAAAGGGCTAAAGACACCAAAGCCTGCACCTGCTCCGATAATTTCATATTGGGCCGCGCCATTCTGCATCTGGAATTTTGGATCGAAATCGACCCCAGCTTTGTCAAAAGCCGCTCTCAGCGCCTTGGCAATATGATGGTCGGGCAAAAAGCTGGCGCAGGGGCGGCTTGCCAAATCTGCTGGCTCGATCACCGATTTTGCTAAAAGCGGATCCCCCTTCGGTAAGGCGCAAACGCAATCAACATCAAAACGCCGACAGTGAATTAAATCATTTTCCTTGCTGCGCTCGGCGAGGCCAACATCGAATCGCTGTGTTTCCATGCTCGAAATGACTTCAGGTGACCCTTGAACCGCAACTTGAAAATTGGCCTTTGGGTGTTTTTTCGAGAATTCGGCAATGATGCCCGGCAAGAAATGATCCCCGAAGACGGGCATCGAACTGACATTTATTTTTGTCGGGGTTACCTCGCCACCCGATTTCAATAATTGTTTCAGATCATCAACCTGATCCAAAATTTCAGTTGCTCTGTCGAGCAGAAAAAAAGCCTCAGGAACAGGAATTAAACGATTCTTCTGGCGCTGGAATAACCGGCAATTCATGGTTCTTTCAAGCTCTTTGACGGTTGCGCTCAAGGCTGGTTGTGTGCGCCCTAATTGCCGTGCTGCGGCAGAAATTGACCCGGTCTTCATGATTTCGCAAATGACGGTCATCTGCCATAGACTAATCATTTTTTGCCTTTTGTTTTTTACTTGATGTCATATGATAACCCATAAGAATTATTTATGGAATTAGAATAATTTATAATTTGTCTTAATGGGAAATCTCACACTAAGGTAGTTCCGGTGTCATCATGTTAAATGGTGCCAAAAATGGGCAAATAAGGAAACCTTGATCTACAGATAGATCCCTCGGGTCAAGGCATTTTCCTTTATTTGTTCGGCGAAGCGTTTGGCTGAAAAAAGGCTGTAAAGGCAATTGGCTGCAACTGCTTTACTAATTTACGTAACGATAGTGGAGGAACCCATGAAATATTTAAGCAAGCTGTTTGCAACAGCTCTGGTTTCATTGCTTGCAATGGGCAGTGTTGCTCAGGCTCAAGACATGAAATTTTTTCGTATTGGCACCGGTGGAACTGGTGGTACTTATTACCCGATTGGTGGCTTGATTGCGAACGCAATTTCAAACCCCCCAGGCTCGCGCCCTTGTGACAAAGGCGGTAGCTGCGGTGTTCCTGGCCTAGTCGCGATTGCTGTTTCAACAACTGCATCAGTCTTCAACGCTAATGCGATTCAGGCAGGCTCGCTTGATGCCGGTCTGGCAGGGGCGCAAACTGTTGTTCAGAGCTATAATGGCGAAGGCAAGTTTGTGAACAATAAAAAAGATAAAATCCGTGTCATTGCAAATCTCTATCCAGAAAGCATGCATTTGGTGTTGAAAAAGGGTACAAAGCTGAACAGCCTGAAAGACCTCAATGGTATGAAGGTTGGCGTCGCTGCCGCGGGTTCTGGAACTCAGGTATCTGTTCGCATGATCCTGAAGCATTATGACATTAAAGCCGATGAGTATGAGTTGAATGTTGGACAAAGCGCCCAGCGTCTTGCTGATGGCCAGATTGATGCATTTTTCTATGCTGCTGGTACTCCGCTCTCATCTTTGATTCAGCTTGGTTCAACCAAGGGCTTTGATCTTTACAGCTTCTCAGCTGATGAGCAGAAGGCCATCAATAAGATCATCCCTTACTATGTTGAAGACGTCATTGAGGCCGGTGTTTATGAAAATATCGGTTATAACGTCAGCACTGTAGCGGTGAATGGGCAGCTCATCACATCAATTGATCAGCCTGCTGACCTTATCTATGACATCACAAAAGCATTGTGGAACAAGAACACTCGTAAGCTGCTTGATAAAGGCCATCCGAAAGGCAAGGCTATTCAACCGTCAACAGCTTTGAAAGGTGTTTTGATTCCATTGCATCCTGGCGCCGAGCGCTTCTATAAAGAAGCTGGCTTAATGTAATCTCAGATTTTTTGTTAGGGCGGTCGTGTGCCGCCCTAACAGATACATTTATTAAAAACTGCGGCTCAATCAGGGGAAGAAAGTCATGGAAAAATTCAGTCTTGAGCGCGCCCTCTCGCTTGAGAGCAAGTACGATGACTCTCTTACAACGCGGCCAATAAGTGAATGGCTATCAAAATTTGTTTTTTCATTTAGCATAATTTTTGCTCTCTACCATTACATTACCTCTGGCATTGGCGTACCGGTTGACTATTGGCATATGGGTGCGCATATGTCCGGCGTTCTTATTTTAATTTTTATCTCTTTTCCTGCGTTCAAACGATCTCAACCAAGTCCACTAGATGCGCAGCCCTGGTGGAGTTTTGCTGGGGTGCCGATCTATGATTGGCTGTTAATGATTGCTGGCGTGACAGCATCGCTTTATGTCGGCTTTAGCTGGTATGGGTTTGAGTTCAATTTTTTGGGGTTAAGCTTAGTGGTGCCTGAACAAGTCTTGCGCATGGGTGTTCCCCTGCCAATTGACGTGTTTTTTGGAACTGTTTTGATTTTCGTGCTGCTTGAAGCGGTGCGTCGCACGATTGGCATAATTGTTCCCATCATTATTCTGTTATTTACTGCTTATGCGATATTTGGGCAATCAATTCCCATTCAAATCATGAAGCATCCTGGTCTGAGCTGGTCACTTTTTGTCAATAACATGTATTTCCCTGATCTCGGAATCTACGGAGTTACTTTGTGGATTGTCTCGACAGTGGTGTTCCATTTTGTACTGTTTGGCGTTTTAGCTCAACGCATTGGCCTTGGGCAATTCTTTGTTGATTTGGCTACTGTTGCTGCAGGCAGATATACAGGTGGGCTGGCAAAGGTTTCGGTTGTGTCTTCAGCCTTGTTTGGCACCATCTCGGGATCATCAATTGCCAATACCGTATCAACTGGATCGCTGACCATTCCAAATATGAAAAAAAGCGGTTATCCGGGGCATTTTGCTGGTGGTGTTGAGGCGGCGGCAAGTGCTGGCGGGCAAATCACCCCGCCAATTATGGGGGCGGCTGCCTTTGTTCTCGCCGAGTTTTTGGAAATTTCATACACTACAGTGGTGATTGCAGCAGCGGTGCCCGCAGCGATGCACTACATTGGGGTTATGTCGATTGTCCATTTCAAAGCCAAAAAGTTAGGTCTTAAAGGCCTTAATTCTGACCAAATACCTCAATTCTTGGCAGTGCTTAAGCAAGGTTGGATGACAGCTATCCCGCTTGTGGTGCTGATTTATGTGTTATTTTCTGGCTATTCACCTCATATGGCAGCGTTTTGGGGTATTACCGCTATCTTGATTGTCGGTTTTATCAATCCTAATCACCGTATCGGGGTTGGTGATTTGCTGGCAGGTGCATCGCAAGGTGTGAAATACGCCTTGTCGGTTGGCGCGGTTTGTGCGGCGATTGGCATAGTTGTTGGCGTGGTGAATGCCACTGGCCTTGGTTTCCGTTTGGGGTTTATGGTGACCAATAGTGCGCTTGGCATGGGCGAAGCGGTTCAAGGTTGGTTCAGTTATATTCCGCTGATTGATTTCTCATTGGATGATATCACCCTGTTTATTTCGCTCGTGTTGATTGCGGTCACTTGTATCCTTATGGGCGCAGGTCTCCCAACAACCGCGCTTTATGTGATGTTGGCAACTGTGGCTCAGCCAGCGCTTGCTGGGCTCGGTGTTCCGCCGCTTGCAGCGCATCTGTTCGTTTTATATTACGGGGTGATTTCTGAGATAACACCTCCAGTTTGCGCCTCGGCCTATGCGGCGGCTGGTATTGCTGGTGCGAACCCGTTCAAAACTGGGCTGTCGGCCTTTTCACTTGGGATTGGCAAGCTGTTGGTACCAATGGTGTTTGTCTATTCACCGGCAATGTTGATTGTTCTTGATGATTATTTCACCTATGCCGAATTTTTCCAGACAACCATTACATGTGCTTTGGGTGTGTTTATGATTTCCGCATCGGTCGCAGGTTATTTTCTGGTTTCAATGAATGGGCCAAGCCGTGTCGTATTTGCATTAGCTGGTTTGCTTTTGGTCTCGCCAAGCGCGACTGCGGCTCTTTATTCACTCATCTTTGCGTCGCCGGTTTTGGTGTGGCAAATTTATGCACGCTATTTTATCCGGGATTCGCAACCAGGAGTGACCTGATGCATCCGGCATCGCGTGATACGCAAACCGCTTATCAATGGGGTGATCGCGGAGTTGGCTGGCCACTTGTCGAGACCGAGGGTCTGCTTGTGATTGAGGAAACCTTGGCATCTGGCTGCGGCGAAAAACATCACTATCATAATCAAGCAGCGCAATGTTTCTACATGCTGGCGGGGCGCGCGGTGATGCAGTTTGCTGAGGGTCAGACTGTCAAGATTGACACCGGCATGGCATTGCATATCCCGCCTAAAACCCGTCATGCAATTGTTAATCAAACCGACGAAGAAATCCGCTTTTTGGTGATATCAGCGCCATCATCATGCGGCGATCGGCATGAAGGGGAGCAGGACAAATGACACTGCCGCAAAGCCGGATTGATATTGCTGTTATTGGGGCTGGCATTATTGGGGTTTGTACCGCGCTTGAACTTGCTGAACGCGGCATGAAGGTTACGATTTTTGACCCTGCGCCGGTGTGTAGCAAAACCAGCTACGGCAATGCCGGCGTAATCTCGCCTTGGACCTGTGTTCCGCAATCAATGCCGGGCTTGTGGAAACAGGTTCCGCGCTGGTTGATCGACCCTGAAGGGCCGGTTTCGATCCGCCTTGGGTATTTGCCAAAATTAATGCCATGGGTTTTACGATTTCTGGCGGCAGGACGATCCGAACGGATTGATCCGGTTGCCGATGGTCTGTTCCGTTTGAGCAGGGGTAGTGTTGCCGCCTATAAAAAGCGGCTTGCCGGAACCGGACAAGAACAGCTTGTTCGCGATTCCATGTATGTTCATGTCTATCGAAATCCAAAAGCGGCGTCGCTTGACCATCTTGGTTGGCAATTGCGCCAATCACGTCAGGTACCAATCGAACTGATTGACAAGCACGCCTTACAGGAAATCGAACCGCATATTGCCGATGATTTTGAGGCTGCCATTCTGATCAAACAGCAGGGGCGTGCAAGTGATCCTGCGGGGATTGGCATCGCATTGGCGGAAAAGGCATTGGCAAAAGGCGCCAGTCACATTCAAACAAAGGTTCACGAAATCCACCCCGATCAGGGTAGTGGTTGCCAGCTTGTCACTGATCAGGGCGTATTCACGGCCAAAAAAATCGTGTTGGCAGCAGGCGTTTGGTCATGTCAATTGCTGGCACGATTTGGCATTAAGCTGCCGCTGGAGGCCGAGCGTGGCTATCATCTGGTGTTACGGAATCCGGGCATTACGATCAATCATTCGGTTATGGATGCCGACCAAAAATATGTTGCCAGCTTGATGCAGGCCGGTGTCAGAGTTGCTGGCACGGCTGAATTTGCCGGTCTTGAAAGCGCGCCAAATTATGCGCGCGCGCGGCGTTTTGCCGGTCAGGCCAAAAAGCTTTTTCCGCAGTTAAACTGTGCTGATCCGGATGAATGGATGGGATCGCGCCCCAGTTTTCCCGACAGCCTTCCCTGTCTTGGCGCGATTCCGGGTGTCAAGAATATCATCGCTGCTTTTGGGCATTCGCATTATGGATTAGGCATGGCACCTGCTACCAGCGAGATAATCGCCGATTGCATCACTAAAAATATAGATCATGAAACGCTGTTACCCTACAGCATCATGCGGTTCCAATGACCGAAATCACAAAATCCAACTTTGATGCCATTATCGCTGGTGGCGGTTTGATTGGCCTTGCGATCGGTTACGGGTTGTCGCGCCGTGGCTTTTCAGTGCTGTTGCTTGACGCTGAAGATACCGCCTTGCGGGCGGCGCGTGGTAATTTTGGGCTGGTCTGGGTGCAGGGCAAGGGTGCCTATTTTCCTCCCTATGCCGATTGGACAATGCGATCATCTGAACTATGGCCAAAGCTGGCTGGAGAATTGCAGGAAAATGGGGGCCCAGCATTAGGTCTTCATCAAGAAGGCGGTCTTAGCATATGCCTTAGCGAGGCCGAGATGCAGCAAAGATATGACAAGCTGGATCATCTTCGCGCACATCAAAATGGTCGGTTCAAGTTTGAGATGCTTGATCGTACCGCGCTGAAAGAGGTCATGCCCGGTATTGGCCCCAAAGTTGTTGGGGCGGCCTATTGTCCACATGATGGGCATGTAAATCCGCTTTATCTGATGCGGGCATTGCAAAACGGTCTGAACAGAAATGGTGGTGTTTGTCTTGCCAATGCCGCGGTTCGCAGCATTGATAAAATAGGAAATAGCATCCGCGTTGGTACAGCAAAGGGTGATTTTGAATGTCAAAGGATTGTCCTTGCGGCGGGGCTTGCCAATGCTGAGCTTGCCCCGATGGTTGGTCTGCAACAATCGCTAAAGCCGCAAAAGGGGCAGATAATTGTGACTGAAAAGCTTGATCAGCAAATGGCATTGCCTAGTTTGCTTTTGCGGCAAACCGATGAAGGCGGGTTGATGATTGGCGACAGCCATGAGGATACCGGATTTGAAACCAGCGTTCGCCCCAATATTGTTAGCGGAATTGCCGATCGTGCGTTGGCGACCTTGCCAGCCTTGGCTGATGTTGGGGTTGTTCGAAGCTGGGCCGCGCTTCGGGTGATGTCAAAGGACGGCTATCCGATTTATGATCAATCTGAAGCCATGCCCGGTGCCTTTGCCATATCTTGCCATAGCGGTGTAACATTATCGGCAGCACATGCGTTTGATCTTGCGGGCTATATTGCCGAGGCCAGTTTAGGTCAAGAGCTTGATGGGTTTTCCCAGAGGCGGTTCAATGTTTAAATCGACAATGCCGGAAAATGGTAGGATTGTTCATCTTCAGTTTGACGGTGAAGCGATAACCGCTTTTGATGGTGATAATCTTGCTGCAGCATTATTGCGTGCTGGCAAGGTTCAATTCCGCACTGCCGCAAAAAATGATCCGCGTGGCCCTTATTGCATGATGGGTGTTTGTTTTGAATGTCTTGTCGAAATTGATGGCAGGCCTAATCAGCAGGCATGCCAGATGACCGTTCACGATGGCATGATTATTCAGCGTCAAAATGCGCCTGACAGCGCTAGCAAGGCATCAGGATAGAAGATGGCAAATCAACATTTTCAAATTGTTATCATTGGCGCTGGCCCTGCAGGCATGGCGGCGGCCTTGACAACAACCAAGGCCGGTCTCGAGACGATTGTCATTGATGACCAGAAAGATAGCGGCGGTCAGGTTTACCGGAATTTGCAGGCCAATCAGGAAACATCACCTGCCTATCTTGGTCAAAGCTATTATGACGGCGCCAAGCTTGCCCAAAGCTTTGCCGATTGTGGTGCTGTTTATCGGCCCGATTGTACGGTTTGGCAAATTACTGATATGCATGAAGTCGCGCTTGTCTCGCGGGGCAAAGCCGAATTGATTACTGCCGATTACATTATCATTGCCACAGGCGCGATTGAGCGCCCAATGCCGGTTAAGGGCTGGACATTGCCTGGTGTGATGAGCGTTGGTGGGGCGCAAACTATGTTAAAACAAGCAGCGCTTGGGGCTGATAATGCGGTATTTGTTGGGTCTGGCCCGCTTCTATATTTAACCGCATGGCAATATATCAAAGCGGGGCTTGCGGTTCGGGCTGTTATTGATATTACCAGCGCCCAACAATGGCGATCGGCGATTCCATTTGCCCCTTTGGCATTACTGCAACCCGATATGCTGGCGATGGGGCGGAAATGGCTTGGTGATATCCGCCGTAACACCGAGGTAATCAACCATGTAAGCGCGGTTGAAATTATTGGCCAGTCGCAGGCTCAAGCTGTGTCTTGTACCCTGTCATCAGGCGACAAAATTGATATCGACTCAAACCATATATTTTTGCATCAGGGCGTTGTGCCGAATGTTAATCTGACAATGGCAACCGCGCTTGCGCATCAATGGGATTATCAGGCGCATTGCTGGCGGCCGGTCATTGATGTCACGGGAAAATCGTCTGATGAGCAGATTTATATTGCGGGTGATGGTGGCGGTATTGGCGGTGCCAAGGCGGCCGCAATTGCTGGAAGATTGGCGGCAAGCGCGATTGTTGCCCGCTGTGGCATGCCGCGTTTTCTGGCACAGCTATATTATAAATTGCGGCATCTTCATTATTTGAGTATCCGTCCGTTTCTTGACCGGCTTTATTTCCCACCTGCACATTTCCGGTTGGCGCAGACTGACGAAACAATCATCTGTCGTTGCGAGGCTGTTAGCAAGGCCGATGTCAATTCGGCTCTTGCCAGCGGTGCGAGCGGCCCAAACCAGCTAAAAGCCTTTTGCCGCGCGGGGATGGGGCGGTGTCAGGGGCGCAGTTGCGGCTTGATCGTTCAGGAAATGATTGCGTCCCACACTGGTCAATCAATGGCTGAAACTGGTTATTATCGGCTTCGTCCGCCGGTAAAGCCGATCACCCTTGCCGAGCTTGCCAGCCTTGAGGGACCATGGCCAGACTAACTGGAACGGCTGCGACGCGGCCGGTTGTCATTATTGGCGCGGGCATCCAAGGCTGTGCAACAGCGTTTTTTTTGAGCCAGCGCGGCCAGCCTGTCATTGTTCTGGAAAAAGATCATGTCGGACGTCATGCGTCAGGGGTGAATGCCGGCGGGGTTCGCCGTCTTGGGCGTGATATTGCGGAGATCCCTCTATCAGTTGCGTCAATGGATTGGTGGAACCAGATCGATCAATTGCTTGATATCGATGAGGGGTTTCATCGACAATTTTATGTCAAGGTCGCGCTTGATGATGCCGGGGCTGATCTTGCGTCTCGGCGCATACAGCAATTACATCGCGCCGGATTCCAACATGAAACATGGGTCGATCGTGACCAACTGCTTTACCGTATTCCGCATCTGACAAAATCGGTTCTTGGCGGCGTGCTGGTTGAAGGCGATGGGTGGGCCTTGCCGTGGAAAATCACGCGCGCCTTTTATGATAAGGCGGCGGCACTTGGTGCCGAATTCCGAAGCCCAGTGACTGTTACATCAATCGATAAATCGGGTGAACATTGGCAGGTAAAAACTGATGCTGGCATGATCGAAACCGATATTGTGGTCAATTGTGCTGGTGCTTGGGGGGCGCAAATTGCCAAGATGACCGGTGATATTTTGCCAATCGAGGCGCATGCGCCAATGCTTGTGATTACGGATCGCCAGCCGATGTTTTTGCAATCTGTTGTTGGGGTCATGGGTGGTACTTTGTCATTTAAACAGCTTGATAACGGGTCGATGGTTATTGGCGGTGGTAAGCGCGGTGTTGCAGATGCGGCGCGTAATTTGACGCAAATCATTCCGGCCGGTTTAAGCAGTTTTGTGATGACTGCCGGGCGCGTCTTTCCACATTTACGCGATGTTGCCATTTTACGCGCATGGGCTGGAATCGAAGGCTATACAAAGGATAATTTGCCGATTATCGGCAATGGCAGCCAAGCAGGCATAATTCATGGTTTTGGGTTTTCGGCGCATGGATTTCAGCTTGGCCCAGCAGTTGGCGAAGCTTTGGCAGATCTGGCGATGGCGCGGCAAACGCGGGTGAATCTGACGCCGTTTTCACCGCACCGTTTCGCTGTATCGCCGGATCAAGCCGCCGGCCATTAGGCGCAAAAGCGGCGTTATAAGGCTTGCTGATAAGGCTGCGTGCCATGGTTGTGCGATAGGGTTGTGCTATAGGGCTAGGTTATTTTGACGTTGTTTTGAATTTGTCCTGAACCGCATAAAGCCCCATTGCTAGTGGCAGAAACCACGGATCGCCCGAATAAAATGGCATTGTGCGAAAGGGAACGCCCCGAAATGCGCTTTCCGGAAAGACGCTTTCATCAAGATCAGCAAGCACCATATGCGCTGCTTTCTGACCCAGCCAGCGCGCCCAAACCGTTCCCGAACCGCAATAGCCCGATGGGTAAATAACCCCATCATGAATCGCCAATTTTGGCAGCTGGTCAAACGGAAAGGCAACAAAACCGAACCAGTGATTTGTGATGGCTATATCGGCAAGCTGGGGAAAGATTGACGTCAATCCCTCGACCAGCCTTTTGCGCGCCTTGACCGGATTAGGGCTCATGCGGCGTCCGCCTAGCAAGATGCGTTTTCCATCGGGTGAGGGCCGGTAATAATGTCCTAGCTGCAAGGCCTCGCCATACATATTTAATCCGGGCATCAAGCTTCGAACCATGTTTTCGCCAAGCTCTTCAGTGGCGATCATTTCGGAAATCACCGGAACGAGGCGGCGGCGCAGCCATGGCTGGCCGGCATCTGTATAGGCATTTGTCGCACTGATAACATGACCGGCACGGATGATGCCGCGGCTGGTCTCAATGCGAAATTCGGGGGTGGGTGATGATGTGTTTTGCTGGCTTACCGCAATCACTTTTGTCTGGGTTGCGATTTTGACCGAAGCTTGGCGCGCAATCTGGCACATGCCAGCTAGTAATTTCGCCGGATGAATGCCGCTAATATCGTCGCGCATCATGCCGCCGCAATAGCGCGATGTATCAATATAATCAGGAAGGCTGGCGCGATCATAAACCGTTGCCTCAATATCAAGCAATTTGGTAAGCCTTTCAGCATCACGTTTCATGCTGTCAAGCGATACTGAACGCAAGGCACCAACCAGACGCCCACATTGCTGTAGGTCGCAATCAATCTGTTCGCTGATGATGAATTGCGCTAAATCAGCTCGTGCCGCTTTGGCTTCTTGGTAAAAAGCTGTGGCTTTTTCCGCACCAAATCTTTTGGCCAAATCGTCAAAAGACAGCCGCAAATTGCCGCTGGTAATGCCGCCATTACGCGTCGACGCACCCGACCCAATCTGATCGCGTTCAAGAACCACAACATCAAGCCCGGCGCGGGCAAGCGGAATGGCCGCGCCAAATCCGGTATAGCCACCGCCAATGATCACCACATCAGCACGATCTGGCCAATGCTCAATGTGAAAATCTTGCGGCGGTGCGGGCTGCCACCAATAGGGATCAGCAGAAATGCCTGTCATGAATATCATCCTTTATCAAGACAAGTCGCGGGGCGCGACTGGCGAAGCCACTTATCAGAATTATGCTAGACCGAAATGTGGAAATGAAAAGCCTGCTTTTTCTGAGAATGTTGTTCTTTATGATTTTCTATCAGACTATGCTTAGCTAATCTTCTAAAAAGCTGTGGCCGGCGGTACTGTGACGCATTGCTGCCCATGTTTTGCCATTGCCAAACCGCCTGCTAGGACAAAGCATCATATCATCATGACGATTGAAATTCCCAAAACCAACCCGCCCGCCGCAAACAGCTTTGTGAATCTTCCTGTCGTTACCGAATGGCAAGATTTGCAAGCCGAGGCGGTTATCTTTGGCGTTCCGCATGGCAAGCCCTATCTTGCCGATCAATTTCCGAATGACCAATCGACCGCCCCCGCCGCATTACGTAAGGCAAGCCCGCGGATTTTGCTTGATGGTCAATCACTTGATGCCGATTTTCAGCGCGCTGTCTGTTTGGATGATTTCACGATTGTCGATGGCGGCGATATTCCGCTTGAAGGGAGTGACGTTCAGCAGCATTACAACGCTGCCGAAAATGCCGTTCGCTTTGCTGTTCAACGCGGCATTATGCCGATAAGCATTGGCGGTGATGATGGTGTTACCAACCCGGTGATTAGGGGGCTTGATGGTTTGTCAGATGTCACCTTGATTCAAATTGATGCGCATTTGGATTGGCGCGATGAACGCTATGGCATTCATGATGGCTATTCCAGCCCGATGCGCCGCGCCGCTGAACAGGATCATATCACCGCCATTCACCAGATTGGCATCCGCTCATTTGGCAGCGCAAAACAGCCGGAAATAGATCTGGCGCGAAGATGGGGTGCTAAGATTCATCTGGCACAAGATATTCATCGTCATGGCATGGCACCAGTGATTGCGGCGCTGCCATCATCGGGCAGATTTTTTGTGACATTGGATGTTGACGGGCTTGATCCATCGGTGATGCCCGGAACGGTTGCGCTCGCGCCAGGCGGGCTGATGTGGTGGCATATTATCGAACTGTTCGAGGCGTTGGCGGCAAAAGGACAGATTTTGGGGTTGAATCTGGTCGAGCTGGCACCAAAAAATGATCTGAACCAGATTTCAATGATTGGCGCTGGCCGGTTGATTCTCAAGCTGATCATGCTTCAATTGATGCGGCACTAGCGGCATCACGGCAAAGCGTTTGGCTTTAGCACTTAGGGCTTGGGGTTTGGCACTTGGGCAAGATTTTATGTGGCTAGATCACTTTGTCACAGCTTGCTGACCGCATTGGCATTTTTGCCACTGCTATCCCAATCAGCTTGATTGATCAGCTTTGCCGGTGCAGCCCAAGACCCGCCAATGCATTGCACGTTTGGCAGGGACAGCCAATCGGGTGCCGTGGCTTCGGTGATGCCGCCAGTCGGGCAAAAGCCAAGATATTAGCGAAAGAAGTGTTCAATGAAGTCACTAAAAAGGCTCATATCAAAGTGAAGTTCAATCAGTATTTCAGGACATAAAGACCCCAGAATGCTGATGAGATACACGCGCCCATGGTTTGGGGTTGATATAGTAGTTGGCGATCCTGTTATTCATGGGTGACCATGCCCATTCGACACTGCAGACAAAGGTAAGCTTTCTGGGTGTGCCTCTGGGATAATGCTTGAAGGTGATGGGGTCTTTCCATTCGATCAGGATGTTCAGAACATCAGGCTTATCAGGAAGCCCGACAACCTGGCAAAACCTCAAGGAATCCGCTTGTTTTGGACTCATAGGTGACAAGGGGCAGACAAATGGCCTGTTCTGGTTAATCTATTGATAACACGGAGTAAAATGGTGCAC
>Ga0255752_10000775_pt1 | contig 38787 bp, 36 predicted proteins | sample 011ome_25_FD_179952 | JGI IMG/M metagenome (GOLD analysis project Ga0255752, IMG submission 179952) | Coastal salt marsh microbial communities from the Groves Creek Marsh, Skidaway Island, Georgia - 011512CT metaG (version 2) | ecosystem: Environmental > Aquatic > Marine > Intertidal zone >... | reverse complement strand
TCATGCTTTTTTTGAGCAGCCGGTTCTCCAGCATCTGCTCGGCCAGCGCCTCCTTGAGGTTGCGCGTCTCGGCACGCAACGTCTTCACCTCATTGCTGGTGGCTTGGCGTGCGGTATCCCCGGCCAGGCGCTTCTTGCCCGCTTCCAGGAACTCCTTCGACCAGCTGTAATATAGGCTCTCGGCGATCCCCTCGCGGCGGCAAAGCGCGGCGATGCTTTCCTCGCCACGCAGTCCCTCCAGAACAATACGGATCTTCTCTTCGGCCGAATACTGCTTGCGCGTCTTACGGCGGATATCCCGAACCGCCTGCTCGGCGGTGTCTTTCGTCGTCATCGAATTTTGTCTCATCTTCGTTCCCCTACGGGTCTCTACGATGAGCCAAAAATCCTCCCTTATGCAAACTCCTCAATCTGCCCCATGAGCGCTGACGTCAGACAGGCGTCTATCTTCATCAAGGGCGAAAGCGGTACCGGCAAGGAAGTCACTGCCGAAGCCATCCACCGCCAGAGCAAGCGCCGCAACAAACCCTTTGTAGCGCTCAACTGCGCGGCCATCCCCAAGGACCTGATGGAAAGCGAAATATTCGGTCACGTGAAGGGCGCATTTACCAGCGCGGTGACCGATCGCGAGGGGGCGGCCGCCCAAGCCAATGGCGGCGCCCTATTTCTCGACGAAATCTGCGAGATGGACATCAATCTGCAGGCCAAGCTTTTGCGGTTTATTCAGACCGAGACCTACCAGAAGGTCGGTGGATCGACTCTCGAACAGGTCGATGTCCGTTTTGTCTGCGCAACCAACCGCGATCCTTTCGCCGAAGTGCAGAAAGGCCGCTTTCGCGAAGACCTCTACTACCGGCTGCACGTTATCCCGATCGACCTGCCGCCGTTGCGCGAGCGCGGCGACGACATGCTGGAAATCGCGCGGCATTTCCTGACCCGCTACGCGCAGGAGGAAGGCAAGGGTTTCACGGGGTTCACCGAGGCTGCCGAGGAAATCATTCTTTCTTTCGACTGGCCCGGCAATGTCCGCGAAATGCAGAACGTCATGCGCCAGATCGTGGTGCTGAACGACGGCGAGATTGTCGATCCCGACATGTTGCCGCCCCCCCTGAACGAACATTCTCCCGCGCCGGCGACCATGCGGCCCGCCGCGCCGAGACCGGCTGGCGTCAGTCAGGCGGCCGAAGCTTCAAACGGGGACGCTTCCGACGACAAGCCTGCCGGCAATGACAGCAAGCCGGCTGGCAATAAAGACATGGCGCACCTGGCCGGGAAGATCCGACCGATGGCGGATATAGAGCGCGAAGTCATCGAAGCCGCCATTGAGCAATGCGATGGCAATATCCGCAAAGCGGCAGCCCTTCTGGGTATTTCCGCACCCACGATTTACCGCAAGAAGGCGGTCTGGGACGGCGCCTGACCGCGCTCTGGGCCAACGAGAGAAACAATGGCATTTGTTGCAAATTGTGTCGCAATTAAAAATGCAATTTGCAAACAAACGCCCACAATTGAAAACGGGTCGCAACCGCACGCATGGCGCGCAACCCTGAACCCGCCCCAACTAAAATAAATTTCGCAAGCTAATTCAATGACTTAAAAAGAACTTCCTGTTTACCCACCTATCGCCCCAGATTCTGGCACGCTTTTTGCTTTGTACCCCCTACCTAATGTCGGGCCCGCGTGATGGCCCCGGTAAGGAGGTCGGGAATATGGCATTGAGTGAAAGAATCAGAAAAAAGGTGGTCCTCATAGATAATGACAGGTTCAGTCTGTCTGTTCTTCAGAGACTGGTTGACGACCTCGGGTTCGAACCGCTTATCGCGTCGACGCCTGAGGCGGCGCAGACACTTCTGGAAACACAAACCATAGAAGTCATTGTTTTCAATCAGGACCTGGAAGCGGAGTGGGGACTTTCACTGGTTGATCGATTGCGCGCTGCCGGAAAAGCATCAAGCATTCCGCTTATCCTGCTGAGCCAGGGATCAATCCGTTTCTCACCACGGATGGAAAATACCTGCGACGATCTTGTCTGCTTCCAGAAGCCGATTGCGATTGAGCCTTTTGTTCAGCATTTCCGGAGCCTTATCAATGACACGGTAGTCCCGCTTCGATAGCAAACAGGCTGACGGATCAGCGCTCTACAACCGCGCCGCCAGATGAACTATCCTCCTGCCCGCAACACGGCGGCAAAGGAGGATTTTTTTATGGCGCAAAGCGTAAAGGTAACAGCGTCGGACGGTCACCGCTTCGATGCATGGCGCAGCGATCCCGAGGGCCCGGTAAAGGGCGGCATTGTTTTTCTTCAGGCAATATACGGACTGACCACGCATCTGGCGGACGTCTGCGACCAGTTCGCCGAACGCGGTTATGCATCCATCGCGCCGGCCCTCTACGACAGGGCGGCGCCGAATACCGTCTTCGACTACGATCAGGACGGACACAAGGGCGGCATGGCGTTTCGCGAACACCTTGCCGAAGAAACGGTTCTGCTCGACGTCGCGGCCTGCGCGGATGCGCTGCGGACGACTGCCGGCAAGGTCGCTGTTGCAGGCTTCTGCACCGGCGGTACATGGGCGTGGGTATCCGCCTCCAGGCTCGACCTCGATGCGGCCGTAATCTTTTACGGAACCGACATCCCGGACTATCTCGATCGCCACGCCAGGTGCCCCGCGATGATGCATTATGGCGATCGCGATCACATCCTGCCGATCGGCACCGTGCGCCAGATCGAAGCAAACTATCCCGAGGTCGAATTTCACATCTATCCCGGCGCCGGACATGCCTTCTACAATCCGGAACAGGCCAACCATAACGCAGATGCCGCACAGACCGCCTACGAGCGCAGCGTCGCGTTTCTCGACAGACAATTCGGCGCGTGAAGCGAGAAGGCCGCCTGGTCGTCGCGTCGCCGGAAACGGAAGACGGCCGGCTTTGTGTAGACATCTTTCGCAATGCAGAAGGCGCCTATGCGTGGGACGAATGGCGGCGCGAACCCGAAGATCCGTCCGGCTGGCAGGCCACCGGGCGGGCCGGCGCCGATACATTTGATACGCAACAAGCCGCGCGCGACGACGCGTTCAACAGCGTGGAGTGGCTGTCCCGCCGCCGGGGCTAGTTGGCGGGCCGCTTCCTCGCGGATTCCATGCGGGCGATAAAGCTGGTGCAGGCCACGATGATCAGCGCGCCGACGATCGTCCAGATGTCCGGCACTTCGCCGAATATCAGCAAGCCGAACGTCGCCGCGAAGATCAGCCGGACATATTCGGTCGGCCCGATCACGCTTGCCTCCCCGACGGCGAACCCCCGGATAAATCCGATCATGCCGATCGCGGTAAGAATGCCGATCGCAATTGCCATAAGCCACGACACGAAGTCCGGCGGACTCTGCCAGAGCAGAATTGTCGGGACCAGGAACACGGCGATACCGCCTGCCTGATAATAGAAAAGAATCCGGTTGGGAGGTTCGGTGGTCGACATCAGCCGGATCAGGACGTTGGCGACGGCGAACGTACAGGCAGCACCGATTGCAATGAAGGCCACAGGATCGACCTCACCGCCGGGCCGCACCATGATGACCACGCCGACAAACCCGGCGAAGGTCGCAGTCCAGCGGCCGCCGCTGACCACCTCGCGCAGGACGATCACCGCGACGATGGTCGTGAACAGGATACGCGAGAAAGCCAGCGCCGTCGCATCTGCGAGCGGCAGGTGAACCACGGATGCGTAAACGCCGACCTGGGCGATACATGCGAGGACGAGCCGCCCGGCATGAATCCCCGGCCTCGATGTTCGCAGCCCGCCGGCGCCCATACGCAGGAAAACAGGTGCCATGATCAGAAAGCCGATCGCGTAGCGGAAAAATGCCAACTGGAAGGGCGACATCGTCTGGCCCAGCGACTTCACAAACAGGTCGTTGATCGAAAAGGCAAGGCTCCCCATAACAAGCCAGAGAATGCCACGTATATTGGGCGGCAGCTTCAGCCAGCGCGTTTCTATCGCGGCAAACAGTATCATCGACTGTCTGGTCCTGCGCCGGGTCGAGGCATTGGCAAGAAATTCATTCCGGTTTTCCTGAGACGCTCAAACCGCAGCCTAACCGGAGGCGAGTCGAAGCGGAATACCGGATAGCGGGGGATTCCTTCGAAATCGAAGGAATTGAGGTTTTTGCAAAAATCTGCTTGTATCCCCTCACGGTGAAGAAACCAACCGCTCAACAAACGAATGAATATCGGAGGTAACATGTTATCCAAGAGATTTACCGGGGCCGCTCTCGCAGCGGCACTCGTCTTCGGCGGCACCACCGCCGCCACCGCAGAGACGGCTGCAGAATTTTACAAGGACAAGACTCTTAAAATCGTCTTCGGCTTTGGCGTCGGCGGCACGTACGGCAAGTATTCCCAGATTCTGGCGGAGTACCTTGCCCCTTATCTCGGCGCAAAGACAATTATCACCCAGTCCATGCCGGGCGCCGGCGGGCTGAAAGCGACCAATTTTGTCTACAATGTCGGATCGAAAGACGGCCTGACCCTGTTCATGCCGCCGGATACGATCGTCATCTCGGAGCTGCTACGCCCCAAGGCCGTCAAGTACAAATCCGCAGACTTCACCTGGCTCGGTACCGCCGTCCAGAGCAATTCCGTTATCGGCATCCGCAGCGACGCAGGTATCACGAAGCTCAGCGATCTGAAGGAAAAAGAGGTCATCATGGGCTCCACCGGTCAGGGATCCCAGACCTTCCTGATGCCCAAGCTGGTCAACGGCGTCTATGGCAGCAAGTTCAAGATCGTCAGCGGGTACAAGGGATCACGAAAGGTCCAGCTTGCCATTGAACAGGGCGAAGTTCAGGGTCTGTCGGTCACATGGCTATCCTGGAAATCGGCTCACGAAGACTGGTTCCAGAAAGGCTTCACGAAGGCGGTGATCCAGATCGGCGTCGAGAAGGAAGACGACCTTCCCAATGTTCCAATGCTCCAGGAAATGGTGTCGGGCGACGATCGCAAGATCGTTAACTTCATGGCGACCATGGGCCCCATCGGCCGCGGCCTCACGGTGCCGCCGGGCGTGCCGCAGGACCGCATCGATTTCCTGCGGGCAGCATTTGCCAAGGCGGTTGCGGACCCGAACTTTACCGTCAACGCCGAGAAGCGGAAGCTGCGCGTCAAATCAGCGACCGGACCGGTTCTCCAGAAGATCGTCAACGATTCTCTCGACGTGGACGAGAAAGTACTCGAGCGTGCACGGGCAATAATTTTCGGCAAATCCTGATAGACCGAGAGTTATTCTCTATCTAACAGCACCCCGGCCTCCTTGGCCGGGGTGTCTTCTTTCCAGCGGATACAACGAATATGAAACGCGACCATAAAAACGTCCTCGTCCTCGGCACCTGCCAGATGCTTTTCGGGACGGGCCGCGGTCTCTTCATGGTCACCTCACCCGCTGTTGCTCTCGGAATTGCCCCGCATCTGGCGCTGGCAACGCTACCAACGGCGCTGGTCGTGGTGGGCACCGCCCTTGCCGCCATGCCGGCATCCCTGTTTTCGCGGCGCGTGGGGCGAAAGGCGGGCTTCCTGTGCGGGACCGTTCTCGCGGCGGCCAGCGGGGCGGCCTGCGCTGCGGCTATCTTTATCGAGAGTTTCTGGCTGCTGGCGCTGGGCGGTCTTCTGTTCGGTTTTTTTGCCGGGTTTGCCCAGCTCTACCGGTTTGCCGTCGCCGACGTCGCATCCGAGGCATTCCGGCCCCGCGCGATTTCGCTGGTCCTCGCGGGCGGCGTATTTGCCGGTCTGGCAGGCCCGCAACTTGCCGACTGGGGCGAAATGCTGATCGCCGATTACCGGTTCATGGGCGGCTTCCTGTTCATGATCGCCGTCGCCCTGCTCGCAGCCCTTGCCCTGATGTTCCTCAGCATCCCCAACCTGACAAAGAAGCAGCTCGACGGCGCCCAGCGCCCGCTGCTGGAGATCATGAAGCAGCCGGTGTTTATCGCTGCCGCCGTCTCGGCAACGATCGCCCAGACGGTGATGAACTTCCTGATGACGGCGACGCCGATCGCCATGATCCACATTTGCGGTCACAGCTTCGGCTCGATGACCAGCGTTATCGGCTGGCATACCGTCGCCATGTTCGCGCCGGGTTTCTTCACCGGCAACCTGATCAAGAAATTCGGCGAAATCAGAATAATTACCGCCGGGCTGGTTCTTGAAAGCGCGTGTATCGCCATCGCGCTGGCCGGCATTGAGGTGATGAATTTCTGGCTCGCGATGTTCCTGCTGGGGGTCGGCTGGAACTTCACCTTCACCGCCGCCACCACCCTTATGACGACCGCCTATACGCCGGCGGAACGCGGCAAGACACAGGGCATGATGAACCAGATCATCTATACCGTGGTCGCGATAGGCTCCCTGTCCTCCGGGGCCTTTATCCATTTCTTCGGCTGGGACTGGGTGAATATCGGCGCCATCCCGCTCCTGGCGATCGCCGCTGCGGTCACCTTCTGGTACGCGGCCAGTTCACGAAAAGCGGCAGAGGCCTGAGACAGCACGGCGCATCGGATGTAATATCGGAGCAAGGACTTTGAGCGTGAAGTCTTCGTGGGAATGAAGCGACAGGACAGTCAAGCAATGGATGGGAATACACCTGACCCGGCAGCCACCGGAACGGAAATCGGAAAATCCCCTGCCCGGCTGATGGCCCGGCGGGCTGTTGAAGGACGCGGCACGTATGTTGACGACCTGGTTCTCCCGCGACTGGCCGACGTGGCTTACGTACGCAGTCCCTATGCTCATGCCGAAATCGGGGGCATCGATACGACTGCCGCCGCCGCGATGCCAGGCGTTATTGCCGTTGTCACCGGCGCCGAGATCGCCGAGCGGATGACGCCCTGGCTGGCCGTCATGGAAAACCAGCCTGCCCTCAAGACAATCCCGCAATACGCTCTCGCCGTCGATCGCGCGCGGTGGCAGGGAGAGCCCGTCTGCGCCGTCGTCGCCGAAACGCGCGCGCTTGCCGAGGATGCGGCGGAGTTGGTCGCCGTGGATTGGCGGGAACTGCCGGCAGTCACGGAAATGGACACCGCGCTGAATGCGGACACGCCCGTCATTCACCCGGAATTCGGCGATAACAAGATGTACGAGCGCATCGTCGAAACCGGCGATCCGGACTCGGGGTTCGCCGCCGCCGCCCATATCGTCGAACAGACCTACCATTTCGGCCGCCACACCGGCGTAACCCTGGAGCCGCGCGCCGTGATCTCGTCCTATGAGCGCTCCGAGAAGCGGCTGAATGTCTATTACGGCGGCCAGGCGCCGCATATGATCCAGACGCTCTATTCAAAACATCTCGGCATACCGGAACGCGACATCCGGGTGCGGACCCAGGATTGCGGCGGCTCCTACGGAATCAAGAGCCATCTGTACGGCGATGAATTCGCGACTGCGGTGCTGTCGATCATGCTGGACCGCCCAATCCGCTGGCGCGCAGACCGGATCGAATCCTTCGTTTCCGACATCCACGCCCGACATCACCGGGTAACGGCGAAAATGGGCCTCGACACGGACGGTCGTATCACCGCGTTCGAGATAGACGACCTGGTCGGCGGCGGTCCCTTTTCGGCCTATCCGCGCACCAGCATCGTCGAAGGCAATCAGGTACTGAATATCGCGGGCGGGCCCTACCGGGTCGGCGGCTTTCGCGGCAAAACGACCGTGGTATTCCAGAACATGGTGCCGATTTCCCAGTACCGCGCGGTCGGACACCCCATGGGTATCGTCGCCTGCGACAGCCTGCTGGAGAAAGCGGCGGTTGAATTGGGCATCGACCGGCTTGATATCCGGCGTCGTAATTTCATCCCCGATAATGCCTACCCCGCGAACTCGCCCGGCGGCGTGCCATTGCAGGACCTGTCGCACCAGGCCTGCCTTGAAAAGCTGGAAAAGACGATCGATCTCGACGCGCTGAAGCGCGACCAGGCTGCCGCAAAAGAACGGGGTGTCCACCGGGGAATAGGATTTGCGTCGTTTATCAAGGGGACAAACCCGGGCGCCCTGATCTACGGGCCGGCCAGGGTGCCGATCTCCGCCGTTGACGGCTGCACAATCCGCTTCGAGCCCGCGGGGGGCGTTACCTGCCAGATCGGCGTGACCGAACAGGGTCAGGGGACCGAGACAATGGTAGCCCAGGTCGTCGCCGCCGCAATCGGCATGTCGTTTGACGATGTCCGCGTGATAACCGGCGATACGGACGTAATGCCCTATGGCGGCGGTACATATGGATCGCGCGGCGCCGGGATCGGCGGGGAAGCATCCTGGAAAGCCGCGCTGACGCTGCGCGCTCAGATTCTGGAACTCGCCGGGGTCCTGTTGCAGACCGATGCATCGGCGCTCGATATCCGGGACGGTACGGTAATCGAAACGGAGTCCGGCAACGAGCGGATAACATTGGCGGAACTCGGAAATATCGCATTCCTCCGGTCCTACGAACTGCCGGACGATTATCACCCGGTCCTCGTCGCCACCGAACGTTTCCGGGTGCGCGACTATATCTTCACGAATGCCGCACATGCCGCCTATGTCGAGGTCGATACCGATACCGGTTTCGTCAAAGTCCTGAACTACTGGCTTGTCGAGGACTGCGGGCGCGTGATCAATCCGCAACTCGTCGACGAACAGCAGCGGGGGTCGGTGGTTCACGGGCTCGGCGACGCGCTCTACGAACATTGCATCTATGATGAGGCCGGCCAGCTCCAGAATGCGACCATGGCGGATTACCTGGTACCGATGTCCTTCGAAATGCCGGATATCGTTGTAGAACATGTCATCACGCCGACATCCAAGACCACCCTTGGCGCCAAAGGGGCCGGCGAAAGCGGCATGGCAGGCGTACCACAGACGATTCTGAGCGCCGTGAACGATGCGATCCGGCCCTTTGGCGGCGAAGTCACCGCGGTTCCGGTGACGCCGGAAGACGTTTTGCAGGTTTTGGGGAAACTTTAGCAACCGGGCGCCATGATCCGGGCGCTTGCAGGGCACGTAGCCTTGTTGAACTTTTATCCCTAGGGAATTTTCCGATGAGCGACCCTGCAACGCGCTTTTATACGGAAATCCCGGTTTTCGACGACTTCGCGAAGGTCGTCGACGATCGCGTGTACAGGCAGATGCCCGAAGACTGGTTTATCGGGCTCACGGATGTCATCGGGTCGACCAGGGCAATCGAATCCGGCCAGTACAAAGCGGTCAACATGGCGGGCGCGGCTGCGATTTTGGCGGTTATCAATGCCCTTGGGCATCAGGATTTCCCGTTCGCTTTTGGCGGTGACGGCGTGAGCTTCGCGGTGCCGGGCGAATACCGGGACAAAGCCGAAGACGCGCTTGCACGAACGGCCCGCTGGGTGGAGGAAGAGCTTGATCTGGCGCTCCGCGCGGCGATGGTGCCGGTCGCCGATATCCGCGCCGCCGGCTATGACGTGCGGGTCGCGCGACTGGGCGCGTCTCCCGCCGTGGCCTTTGCCATGTTCTCCGGCCACGGGGTCGAATGGGCGGAAGCCGAGATGAAACAGGACCGGTTTGCGGTTGCCCCGGCGGCACCCGGGTCGCGTCCCGACCTGACAGGCCTGTCCTGCCGGTGGAAACCGATCGAAAGCAGTCTGGGGTGTATCCTGTCGCTCATCGTCGGGCCTGCCGCCGGCGTCGGAACCACAGCAGATGACGGTGCCTATGACCGGATTATCGGCCAGATCATCGAACTCTTCGAGGCAGGCGGGCGCGGGAGCCACCCGATTGCCGAACAGGGGCCGGATTTCGGCTGGCCGCCCAAGGGGCTTGATCTCGAAGCGCGGGCGGCCGCGTCTCGGGGTGCCCGCGGCAGAGAAAAGCTCAAAATTGCGATGATTTCGGCCATTGGATGGGTTCTGTTCAAGACCGGCTGGAAAACCCGGAACTTCGATCCGGCCCATTATCGCCGCATGACCGGACTAAATACGGATTTCCGGAAATTCGATGACGTGCTGCGCATGACGGTCGATTGCGATCCGCAAACACTCGCCCGGGCCAAGGCGTTATTGGAAACCGCCAGTGCCGACGGGACAATCCGCTACGGCATCTACGAACAGGACGCCGCGATCATGACATGTATTGTGCCATCGGTGGAAACCGACGACCACCTGCACTTCCTGGACGGCGCGAGCGGCGGCTATGCGCTTGCCGCAAAGATGATGAAAGCCGGCCAGGCGCGCTGACCGCGACGCCCGGCCGGTATTTTTTCTAGCCCTTCATCGGCAGGATGTTCCAGGTCACCCGTGGCGGGTACCCTGCCTCTGTAAACAGGCGGCCGACCGGACAGCGGTCCTCGGACAGCTTTTTCAGCCGCTCGATTTTCTTCTCGCTCTCATTCGTCTCGATATCGATGATCATCTCCGCTTCGCAGAAATGCATCACACCGCTGGTATTGCCCTCCAGGCCTTCGATGAGATCGGTGGTCGCCGAGCAATCGATATTGATGTCGCCGTGCTCAAAGCGCATGGCTTCCGCGACCTTGTGAATCTGGACGGTCTGGCAGGCCGCCAGCGAAGCCGCAAGATGATAGAGCGGTGCCGCCGCGGTGTTTGTGCCGCCGCGGGACTCGGGCTCATCGGTGACGATGGTATGCCCCTCGCCTGTCGAAATTTCACAGACGACGCCACCCGCCTTGCAGGTTGAGCGAACCTCGCGCGCCCGTCGGCCGACCTGCTCCTTTTGTTTTACGTCAACCATCTTTTTGATCTCCCTTTGAAATTCATGCATCCATCCTAAAGCGGACCATGTACCGGACAAGCAAAAAGGCGGCCCCGAAAGACCGCCTTATTCACGTCCCCGATGACGGTCGGGACCGGCACTGCTCCGTCAGACCCGCGAGCGCCGCCGCATCGCGCCGAGACCGGCCAAGCCGAGACCGAGGATGGCGAGGACGCCCGGTTCCGGGACTTCCGCTGCACCGTTACCGACGATCACCTGAATATCCACACGGGAGACCTGCCCACCGAATTCATCGCGTGCGAGAAGATAAATGTCGTAGGTCCCATCGACATTGGCGTCGAAGGGAAACGCGCCGCTATCGAAAAATTCCATGTTCCAGGAATTCTGCGCGAGGTTGTTCGACCCGGTAAGGGCCACGTAATCGGCGGGGTCCGTGGCTTCGCTGCCGGCGCCCTGCCCGGTCGAATTGTTGCCAAAGGAGTGATCGCCGTTCGGCTGGTTGATCGGATCCATGGTCAGGAAATTCGTGCCGACCCCGGCGTCGAAATCAATGCCCAGCTCATAGCTCAGATCGCTCAGAAACAGGCCCGTGGTGCTATCGAAATCCGAATTGATCGACCATTCGAAGTTCCAGGTGGCCGTCGACGGAGAACCCGATGCGAAACCGAACCCACCGCCCGAGGGCTGTCCCGCGGCGAAGCTGTAGGTGCCGTCGCCGTTGCTGTTGAATGTGTTTTCCGGCAGGTTCGAACCGTTGAACCGGACCTTTGTCCGAAGGCCGAGTTCGATACCGTTGCTGCGGTCAACGGTAAAGCCGCCATTCGCGTTGCCGCTGCCGAAGATGGCGTTATTGGTGACGTTCTGGTCGAACGTCACGACAGCATGAGCCGGCGCGCTGAAAACGCCGATAGCGGCCAGCGCAACTGCGATGCCGCCGATCCGGGAGAGACTACCTAACATATTTATCATCTTTTACGCGTAAGAGTACTTTACGCCTACCCCGGACTTCAACAAAGCAAGAACTGTGCCACTACGAAGAAGTCTTTTAGTTCTGTTCTTCTTGTATATTTTTCAAAGTGTTATTTCAATGCCCTAAAGTGGGAAAATCCATATCCGAGCCCGGACTGCAAGGAAAACCGACACTCCATCGATATCGGCCAGACCACGGGCGTGGATGAGGAGATCAGCTGCCGAACTGATCGCGGGTGCGCAATATCCAGACGGACAGCCCGCAGATCAGGAGTATCCCGATCCCGCCAATCGCATAAAACGCATATTCCAGCCCGATGACTTCCGCGAGCGCGCCCATGATCACCGGGAACAGCATTCCCCCGAACCGGTTGAACGATATCCGCAATGCAGCGGCGCGCCCCTGTAGTCCAGGTGCGACCGAGCGGGAAGCGATCGACATCATAAGCGGGAGATTGAGTCCCTGTCCGGCACCCCGCACGCAGATCGCCAGCGCGAGAAACACCCAGGCATCGAATAGCGGCGTCGCCGCGACCCCGACAATTGCGGCCCCGACCGCCAGGATAAGCAGCCAGTAATCCGCGATTCGACGGGTCAGCGGCCCGATGCAGAGCGCGGCGACGGCGGAGGCGCCGTTGCCGATGCCGACCAGCAATCCGATCGAGGTCGCCTCATAGCCAAGATCCTTCAGCCAGATTCCGTAAAACGAGGCCTGCATGCCCGAACCGGTCTGACGCATGAAGGTCGCGGCAATCACCAGCGCGATTGCCGGAATCAGCAACAGCCTGAAGGCCTCGCGATAGTCCGACAGACTGGGAAGAACATCTTTCCGCTCTGCGGCCGGGGAAGCCGCGGGTGCTCCTCCGGGGGTCGATGACGATGAAACGGCCTCGTCCTTCGCACGGTCAACATGGTGCGGCAGGAACATCGCGCCGATCGCGCCGCAAAGCGCCCAGGCGCCGAAACAGAGAAACCCGCCGACCGGGCCGCCCGTCTCATAGGCGACCCCGACCAGCAACGGGCCGAAAAAACCGCCGATCCGCGCCGATGCAGTCATCCGCCCGGCATACACAGCGTTACCCTTCATCAGCGTACCGACCGCGCTCTGAACGCCGATCCAGTTTGTCGTCTCGCAAAACCCGATGATGATCTGAAACAGGATCGTCGCCCAGACAAACGGAAAAAACGGCACCATCGCGGTGGAAAGCGCGCCCAGCACGCCCAGAACCATGATCACCCGGCGCGGGCCGAAACGGTCCAGCAGGGCGCCGCCGTGGATAGACATGGTGACGGGCAGCAACTGACGGCTGGCAATGATGATGCCGACCATCAGCAGCGACGCATCCAGCTCTATCGCTGCCCAGAGCGGCACCACGACGTGGCTTATCGGGTAAAGATTGCCGGTAAAAAAGGCCGTTCCGTAGACCGGCCCCTGAATTCTCCAAGAATAGGCGTCCCGCGCCGCCGGCTCCCGCATTACAGGAAGCCTCGCGGATCGGGGAAATTCGGCGTCGCGCGCAACAAATCGTTCATGTTCTATTGTTTATCCGATAAACCTTGGAATCACATATTGCCAACGAGGAAGCTTTCCGATGACCGACGCCGCCAAAGCGCAAGTTCTCTCGCACATCACCGTGCTCGATCTTACCCGGGCACGCTCCGGGCCGACCGCGGTGCGCCAGCTCGCCGACTGGGGCGCCGACGTGGTCAAGATCGAAACACCCGGCGCGCCGGGCAGCGCCGATCTCGGCCGGCGCAGCGGCGCGGACTTCCAGAACCTGCACCGCAACAAGAAATCGATGACCCTCGACCTGAAGTCCGAGGAAGGCCGTGCAATTTTTTACAGGATGGCGGCAAAAGCCGATGTCGTTGTCGAAAATATGCGCCCTGGCGTGAAAGACCGCCTCGGCGTCGATTACGAAACGCTGAAAGCGATCAATCCCCGTATCATTCTCGGCAGCATTTCCGGCTTTGGCCAGGACGGCCCCTACGCCGAACGTCCCTGCCTCGACCAGATCGCGCAGGGAATGGGCGGCCACATGATGGTCACCGGCGAGCCGGGATCGGGTCCGATGCGTTCGGGCGCCGCCCTCAGCGACATGACCGCGGGCATACTGTGCGCCAACGGTATTTCGCTCGCATTGCTGGAGCGCGAACGGTCGGGCGAAGGCCAGTGGGTGCAGACATCCCTGGTCGAGGCAATGATCTTCCTGCTGGATTTCCAGGCGGCGAGCTGGACGGTTGAGAGAAAGGTGCCGCCGCAGGCCGGCAACCATCATCCGTCCATTACGCCGATGGGCGCGTTCCGCACCAGCGACAGCTTTATCAATATCGCACCGATGCCCGAAATGTGGGGTCGTTTCTGCGAGACAACCGGCCTGGATGCGCTGGTCGACGATCCGCGCTTCGCCACTTTCGACGACCGCTATGCAAACCGCCCGGCGCTTATCGCAGAGATCGAAAAGGTAACGATGACGCAGACCAGCGCCCACTGGATCGAGCTTCTGAACGGGGCCCGCATCCCGTGCGGACCGATTTATACTCTGGACCAGGTCTTCGCCGATCCGCAGGTTATTCACACGGGCATTGCGAAAAAAGTATCGTCAAAAGCCCTCGGAGATTTCGAGATCGTCGCACAGCCGGTACATCTGATGCGCACACCCAACCGCCATGACGTCGACGATGTTACCGCGGCGCCCGAGTATGGCGAGCACACCATCGACATGCTGCAGCGCTACGGCTATTCCGACGAAGAGATCGCCAAGTTCACGAAAGACGGGGTTGTCTGACGGCGCTAAGACAACGGTGCGATGCGCCGGAAACGTCAGGACGACGGTTGAGCCATCGACCTGATCGTTGTCAAAATCGATGCTTCCGCCGTGAAATTCCATCAGTTTGCGGCTTATCGGCAGGCCAAGACCTATGCCTTCGGTCACAGTCATGCCCGCCGGGTCGAATTTCTCGAACAGGTCGAAGGCGCGTGCCCGGTCGGTATTGTTCAGGCCGGGCCCTTTATCCGAGACGCGGACCACCAGATTTCCATGGTCATTTACCTCTGCGCGTATCTCCACCGGCTCACCCTGTGGCGAGAACCTGATCGCATTGTCTATGACATGCGCAAATACCTGCAACACATACCGGGGATCGCAGCGGAGTTTCGGCAGGTGCTCCATCGGTGGCACGGCTACCCGCTCCCCGGCCGACGGAAGGAGACCGATCGCCATTTCCAGGAGTTCCGATACAGGCGCAACTTTCTCCTCTATTCCGAGTTCACCGCGTTCGAGGCGCGTCCAGTCCAGCATGCCGTCGACGAGGTCGAGAAGATGGTCTCCGGCCTGTCCGATATCTTCCGCGTACTCCCTGTATTTCTGCGCGACCTTGTCTTCAGGCGCCGCGGCAATCATCGCGCTGAACCCGAGGACGGCATTCAGAGGTGTTCGCAATTCGTGGCTGAGCATATGCAGGAACTGCTGCTTCGCCGACTGGGCATTCTGCAATTCGTCAAAGAGACCCGTCTTTTCGCTCATAAATTCCTGACGGCATTCGATCTCCCGGACGACGAGAGCCGCAAAACCCTTGAGAATTTCCGCTTCCCGTTCCGAGAGGCCCCTCGGCCGCGGGCGCGTATCCATCATGCAAAGCGTTCCCGGACGGAAGCCCGAGGACAGCACAAGCGGAGCCCCTGCATAAAAGCGGACCGCCGCCGGTCCGGCAACAGCCTCGTCATTTGCAAAGCGCACGTCCTGCGCGGCATCCGGCACCACCATGATTTCTTCATTCATGATCGTATGCGCGCAAAATCCGGCGTCCCGGGGTATTTCGTCTATCGGAAAACCGACCTGCGACTTGAACCAGCTGCGATCCCTGTCGACCAGGGTAATCAGGGCAATCGGGGTATTGAACGTGAGGGCGGTCAGCGCCGTCAGCCGATCGAACGCCTCTTCAGGCGACGTATCGTGTATATCGAAACGGTAAAGCTCCGCCAGACGTGCCGAGTCATTTACCGGAATCGGAGCGCACCTCAACCCTGAAGAAGATGTCGCACACATGTCCTACCTAACCCAAGCATACTAAAACCGGTCACACTCAAAGATTCCTTACGCCCGTCACTTACGGAAACATTGATTTGCGCTGACCGGAACATGTTCAAATCAATAGTCAGTATAATAACCCGAGACTGATGATTCTAACCTGAAACAAAGACCATACACACTTATGGCCTTGAATTAAAATCCCTCTTTCTGTGACCCCTGATTTCTATAGTTATACTATGCGTCAAACGGCTCAAACACACTCTGTAACGGTTGCGCTTTTTTTCGTCGGCCGTGCGGCCGCTAGTCGATCTTGCGGCTGAAGGCGTCTCCGAGAAAATCGATCTTGGCGAGACCGGCTCCCGCATGGCGGACGATGTCATATGCGGTCGTCGCATGAAAAAGCACCTGCGGAATCGCGAAATGCAGCAGCAGGTCCTGACCTGCGAATGCTACCGGCCCGACGCGGATTTGTATCTCGGCACGGCGTGTTTCGCTGCCCTCCATCTGCTCGGGCTTCACCCCCGCCATGAAAGCAAGCGACGCGGCGATGCGCGCCTTCATGGCTGATATGTCGGTGTCGGTGGCGCCGAGCTCCGGTTGGTCGATATCGGCGAAGCGCGATACGGCGACAACGGAATGGTGGCATGCCATTTGCACCTGCTCGGCCAGGGTCATCATGTCCGGGGCGAGGCGCATCGATACAAGGCCCGCGATATCCCATTGCTTGTCGGCGTAATGCGCTGCGCCCCTGTCCAGAACGGTCGACATTCCCGACAGCGTCTGCGTGAACAGCGGCACGGAGGCCTGATACATGGAAAGCGGCATGGCGGTGATCCCTTGTTGTGGTTTTCCATCACTGTACATGATGGGCGCAAAATCGGTTAGACATCCCGACGTCGGGCGGTCGCGCATCGTCCAGATACCCCAGACCCGCCGCGGCCGACAATTAATCCGGCGTTAACCATAAATCGGGGTGGCGGTCGCAATCGTTTCTCTCTAGCTTGGCCGCACTGATGTGTTTCAGTGTGTTGCAGAAGAAAAAGTACCCTAGGCGGCCATCAAGACCGCCGGGAAACAGGAGAACAGACGTGAAGATTTCATCCCCCATCGCCGCCCTTACAGCCATCGTCATCGCCTCCGGCATCATGGTCCAGGGCCCCGCCTCTGCCGCACCCGTCAGCATCACGGTCAACGGTGCGTTCACCGACGCCCCGGATTCGCTGACCGTCGGCCCGAATATCTTCTCATCCTTCGTGGGGCTGAATTTCACGTCCACATTCAGCTACGACCCGACGGCTGCAAGGATCAACACAGAGTTCGCAAGCCCGGCCGATGGCGGCAGCGGACAAGAGCTCGGCACCGAATTCACCGGCGGATTCGCAAACCCGGCTATTCCAGGGCTACCCGTTACCCCGCCCGACACCAATACCTATATAAGCCCGACCCTTATCGCAGAGCAGGAAAACGACGTCACCCGCACGCCCGCCGAACTGCTCAACCTGCTGCCGGGCGGCACCACGTTCGATTTCTTCTCGGTCAATGGCTGGCAGCCCGGATCGACATTCAGCGGCGGCTCGACGATCGGTGACGGCGCCGCCATCGACGCCATCAATTTCGGCCTGACCTTCATCGACGTGGACGGCACGATGATCGGCGGCGCCCTGAGCGCGTCCGACCTGATGCCGGAGACTCTCGATATCAATCTGATCGATTTCGTTATCGTGACGGTAGAGGAATACGAAAACGCGGAGCTGGTCGGATTCGCCTACCAGTTCGGCACCATCGGCGAGGGCGGCACGTTCAACAACTTCACCATCGTGTCCGAAACATCGGAAGTATCGGAGCCGGCCATAAGCGCGATATTCGCCGTCGGCATGGCCACCATCGGGCTGGCGCGGCGGCGGAAACGCGCAGACAACGCCTGATCACAGACGCCTACCCCCGCATCACCCGCCAGACACGCTCCGGCGTTGCCGGCATCTCGATATGGGTGACGCCGAATTCCGATAGCGCGTCGATCACCGCGTTGGTCACCGCCGGGAGCGCGCCGACAGCACCCGCCTCGCCCGCACCCTTGACGCCGAGCGGGTTGGTTTTCGTCGGCACGCCGTTGCTTTTGACCTCGATCATCGGGAAGTCGTCGGCGCGCGGCAGGCAATAATCCATGAAGGATGACGTCACGTTCTGGCCGCTCTCGGGGTCGTAGCGCATGTCTTCCATCAGCGCCTGGCCGAGCCCCTGCCCGACGCCGCCATGGATCTGCCCCTTGAGGAGCATCGGGTTCATGATCGTGCCGACATCGTCGACCACGTTGTAGCCGACGACATCGACCACGCCGGTCTCGCGGTCGATCTCCACCTCGACCACGTGACAGCCATTGGGATAGTTCTGTTCGGTCGCCGTATAGACCGCCTGCGCCGTCAGTCCGGGTTCCATGCCCGCCGGCAGGCTGGCGGGATTGGCCGCCGCCTTTGCGACCTCGACAATCGTCACCTGGCGGTCGGTCCCGGCGATCGCGAACACGCCCTCGCTGAATTCGATATCGTCCACCGCCGCTTCCATCAGGTGCGCGGCGATCTGGCGCGCCTTGTCGATAATCTTGTCGGACGCCATCAGCAGCGCCGAGCCGCCGATGGTCGCCGAGCGGGAGCCGCCGGTGCCCTGCCCGAACGGCACGATATCCGTGTCGCCCTGGCCGTAATGCACATCGTCGAAGGCAAGGCCCAGCCGGTCGCAGACAAGCTGCTTGAACACGGTTTCATGCCCCTGGCCGTGATTGGTCGCCCCCGACAGGACCGTCGCCGTGCCGGAGCGGTCGAACCGGATCTCGCCGCCTTCGAACCCGGCGGCGGCGGCCCGTTCGATGGTGTTGGATATGCCGATCCCGCGCAGCTTGCCGCGCGACGCGGCCTCCCGGCGGCGTGCCTCGAACCCGGCGTAATCCGCCATGCCGAGCGCCATGTCCATGTTCTCCTCGAACGCGCCGCAATCGTATTTGAAGGTCAGCCCGGTCTGGAACGGCATCGCGTCCGCCGGGATCGTGTTGCGGCGGCGGAGCTCCACCGGATCGATGCCGAGCTCGTCGGCGGCAATATCCACCAGCCGCTCGATCACGAAGGCGGCTTCGGGCCGTCCCGCCCCGCGATAGGGCCGGGTAATGGTGGTATGGGTGAACACGGCGGTGACATCCACATGGATCGCGGGCGTCGTGTACACGCCCGCAAGCGTGCCGAGATTGATCGTCAGCGGCCCGCCCGCCGCCTGGGTGACATAGGCGCCGATATTGCCGACGGTCTTCACCCGCATGCCGAGGAACTTCCCGTCCTTGTCGAGCGCCAGTTCGCCGACAGTGACGTTGTCGCGCCCCTGAGTATCCGACTGGAAAGCCTCGGTCCGGTCGGATGTCCATTTCACCGGGCGGCCCGTCACCTTCGAGGCCCACAGCACCAGCACGTTCTCGTTATAGATTGACGATTTCATGCCGTAGCTGCCGCCGATGTCGCCGGACACCACGCGGATCTTGCTCTCCGGCACGCCGATCACCTTGGTCGCCAGGCTGGTGCGATACGGGTTCGCATGCTGCAGCGTCGTGTAGATCGTATAGCGGTCATCCGCCGCGTCGTAGCTCGCGAGCGCGGCGCGCGGCTCTATGGCCGCCGGAGCGACGCGGTTGATGACGAACTTTTTCGATACCACGTGATCGGCCGCGTCGAACGCCGCATCGGCGGCCGCCTTGTCGCCGACCTGGTGCACGAAGGCGATATTGTCCGCCGCGTCGTCCCACACCAGCGGCGCCTTGCCCGAAGGCGCGGTCTCCGTATCCGTTATCGAGGGCAGCGGTTCGTAATCGACCACGATCAGTTCGGCGGCGTCCTGCGCCAGCGCGCGGCTTTCGGCCACGACGAACGCGACGCAGTCGCCGACGCAGCGCACCCGGTCCGATACCAGCGCCGGAAACGGCGGCGCATAGGCGGTGGAGCCGTCGCGCAGCTTGCGCGGCGGATCGCCCGGCACGTCGCCCCAGCCGAGCGCCTGCCAATCCGCCCCGGTAAACACGGCAATCACCCCGGGGGCAGCCTTCGCCGCCGCGACGTCGATGCCTTTAATTCTCGCATGGGCATGGGGCGAGCGCAGGACATAGCCATGCGCCATCCCCGGCAGGGAGCGATCGTCCGCGAAGCGGCCGCGGCCCCGCAGCAGGCGGGGGTCTTCCGACCGCGGCACCGATTGTCCGAGTGCGTATTGTCCCATGCTCTATCTATTCCCGTGTTGGGGTTTTCAGGCTTCCGCTTCCTGGACGTATTGCGGATCGACGTAGCGCTGGCTGGCGGTGCGGATGTGATCGATGATGTCGTCGTCGAAGCGGCCCTGCGGTTCGGGGTCGGCGTCCCAGTAGCCGTATTCGTCGACGCCGCGCACAAGGCATGCGGTGCGCCGCCCGATGGTCGATTTCACATGGGTCGGGATGAAGAAGATGCCGAGACCGATGCGGTCGCCGTCCGTGTCGTTCGCGTCCGAGCCATGGACGATGCGCTCGTGATGACAGGAAAACTGCCCCGCCTTCAGCGCCATGTATTCGAAATCGGGATCGTCGATTTCCCTGATCGCCTGCCCGCGCGCGAGCAGGTTCTTTTCATGGAACGTCTCGTCGTGGCTGTAGGCCTTGCCGCGGTGCGAGCCGGGTATGACCTTCATGCAGCCCATTTCCGGCGTCGCGTCGGTCAGCGCCAGCCAGACGGTCACCAGCTCATGCGGATCGAGGCCGAAATAGGCGGAATCCTGATGCCAGGAGACATAGCTGCCGTCGCGGCTTTTTTTCATCCAGAACCGCGACGCGAAGGTCAGGATATTCGGTCCGATCAGGTCTTCGACGACGTCCAGAATACGGTCGTCGAAGGTGATGTCGTAGGACCGCCGGAAACAGAGATGGCCCTTCATGTTCAGGTTGCCCGCCGACATGCCCTGGGCCGCCGCGAAGGCGTCGAGATCGTCGAGCATCGCCGCCGCCGTCGCCGGATCTATTCCGTCCAGCGGGGCGAGATATCCCTTGTCGCGGTAAAACTGTATCTGGTCTTCGGTCAGTACCTTTGGCATTCCGCTATCCTTCCTTCGCACAGGGCGAAGTTTAGGACAGCCGCATGGCGAAGGGCAACGGGCGGGACAGGAAAGACCGGAAAGCCGGGATCAGTGCGCCTTCGCCTTGGCGGGCGGCAATTCGCCCGGCGGGGGATAGCGGACGGCCGTGCGGGAATCGACCTCCACCTCGACGTCGATTTCCACGCCGCCGGTAAATGCGAGCGTCACAGGCAAAGTGTCGCCGCGTTTGATTTCCTTTTTGAGTTCGCGGAGTTCGATCCCGACGACGCCCGGCTCGAAGGTGTATTTTTCCTTCGGCGCGACCGGCACCGGGCCGACCATCTCGGTGCGCAGATACGCGCCGAGCATCGAGAACTTCACGAGCTGGCTGAACCTTGCGACATCCGCGGATCCGCCGCGCAGGACGGCAGGCACATCGCCCTTGTTTTCGATCGTCAGGAAAATATGGGTTTTCTCGCCCTTGCGCGCGGCCCGCGCCCAGACGCCGCCGATATGGATATCCTCGACCTTGGCCGGCGGCAGTTCGGGCGCCTTTTCCTTCTTTGCGGGCGCACCGGCGGCAATCGCGCCGGACGTGCTGAATGCCATAAAGGCAATTGTTCCAATCGTTAACGCGGATTTACGAAGCTGCACCCTGACATCTCCCTGCTCGGTCACACAGGCGTGTTTTCCCATGAACCCGTTTACAGGTGCCTAATATCGGGCCGGATTGACGCAAAAAACCTGATACCGGGCGCGTTCCGTGCGTATTGCCCGGTATTCGGCGAAGATCGGGGCCGTCCAGACAGTGACGGCAGGGCCTAGCTTCCCGGCACGGTCCCCGCCGGAAGGGCGGAAACATGGTCGAAAATGTCGCGCGGCCGGGTGAACCAGATACGATCGGCATCCGGGTGGTTCACGATATGGGTCAGAATATCGCGCAGCCCCGCCAGCCTGTAGGGCTGCCCTACCACGAAAGTGTGCAGGGCGAGGCTGAAGACCAGCGGCTGGTTGGCCGACTGGCGCATCTGTTCGTCGAAATGCGCGGTGACCATGCGGGTAAAGTCGTCCGACGTATGGCGGCGGGACAGCTGCGCCGGGGAATCGTTGATTTCAATGTGATACGGGATCGACAGCAGCCTGCCCGCCCGCGTGCGCATCCAGAACGGCTGATCGTCCGCCGACCAGTCCATGATATACCGGTAGCCGTTCTCGGCCAGCAGGTCCGGCGTATGGGCGCTTTCCGATATCCATGGCCCCATCCAGCCGCCGGGCCCGTCGCCCTCATGATCGCGAAAGGCATCGGTTGCCTGCGCGATCAGCGCGCCCTCCTCTGCCTCGGAATAGGCGCCCTGCTCTTCCGAATTGGTGACGCCGTGGCCGACGAACTCGTCGCCGCGCTCGCGGATTTTCGCCGGTATCTGCGGCGCATAATCGTAGATCGACGTGTTCATCAGGTGACACATCGGCAGGCCAAGGGAATCGAACAGATCGAAGATGCGCCAGATACCGACCCGCAGGCCGTAATCCCGCCAGGAGAAATTCCGGACATCCGGCTGGGTGCCGGGATTGGTCGGCGTATGGCCCAGGCCCTCGCCGAAACTGAAATGCTCGATATTGAGGCCGAAATAGACGGCGAGGCGCTTGCCCTCCGGCCAGTCGTAATCGGCCCGTTCGGTAATCGGCGAATAGTCGTATCGATTGTGCTTTTTCAGTTCCACGTCGCGTGCCCCGTCGTTTCAATTAATATGCTGTATCTACCTGCCCGATTGTCTCACCCCGCGGCATAGCGGATCAAGGCACCCCCTATGCGTTTTCGCCCCTTGAACTCCGTCGGTCGAGGTGGGACATTCACCAACCTTGAAATCATACCGAACAGCAAGACAGGAGAGGCCGTGAAGGCGCCAAAGTTTTCATATACACGGGCAACAAGCTTGGATCACGCGCTTGAACTGCTCGACAAACATGGCGAGGACGGACGTATCCTCGCCGGTGGCCAAAGCCTGATGCCGACGCTGAACATGCGTCTGTCGCAGCCGGAAATGCTCATCGACATCAACGGGCTGGACGAACTGAAAGGCATCTCGCTTGACGGCGATACGGTGTGCATCGGCGCGCTGACCCGCCATGTCGAAGTGATGAACTCGGACATCGTCGCGGAGCACCTGCCGCTGATCGCCGAAGCGATGCCGCATGTCGCCCATGTCGCGATCCGCAACCGGGGCACCATCGGCGGCAGCGTGGCGCTCGCCGATCCGGCCGCCGAAATGCCGGCCTGTATTCTCGCCCTCGGGGCGACGCTTGTCGTTCAGGGAACCGGCGGCAAGCGCGAAATCCCGGCGGAAGAGTTTTTCCACGGCCTCTACGAAACCGCGCGGGCCGAGAACGAGCTTCTGGTCGAGATCCGCATCCCGTCGCAAAAGGCGGACAAGGTATCGGTCTTCCTCGAACTCGCGCGCCGTCACGGCGATTTCGCGATTGCCGGCATCGCCGCCTATGGCAGCGTATCGGGCAACACGGTCAACGACATGCGGCTGGTCTACTTCGCCAGCGAGGACAAGCCGACCATCGGCACGAACGCTATCGCAGCGCTGAACGGCAAGACCTGGTCGGACGAGACAAGGGAAGCGGTGAGCGCGGCGCTTGAATCCGATCTCGAACCGATGACGAACCTGCATGGCAGCGCCGCCATGAAACTGCACCTGCAGAAGGTGCTGACCGGGCGCGCCATGGATGCGGCCGTCGCCCGCGCAGGAGGTGCCGCATGAGCGAGGAAATGGTCACCGTCAACATGACGGTAAACGGCGAGAACGTGACCAAGACGATCCCGGTGCGGATGCATCTCGTGGATTTCGTCCGCACCGAGCTCGGCTTCACGGGATCCCATCTCGGCTGCGAACACGGTGTCTGCGGCGCCTGTTCGGTGCGCGTTGACGGCGATGTCGTGCGCGGCTGCCTGATGCTGGCGGCCCAGGCCGAAGGGGCCGAGGTCGTCACCATCGAAGGGCTGACCGATACCGGCGAGATTTCCGACCTTCAGGACAAGTTCGTCGAACGCAACGCCCTGCAATGCGGCTTCTGCACGCCGGGCATGCTGATGACCGCCGCCGAACTGCTGGCGCAGAAATCCGATATGAGCCGCGAGGATATCCGCGAGTTCATGTCCGGCAATTACTGCCGCTGCACGGGCTATCACGCGATCGTCGATGCGATCGAGAGCGTCAATAACACGCGACTAAAAGGCTAGATTCATGGGCTTCATTCACCCTTACGACCGTCCGAATTCCTATATCGGGCGCACCCTTCCCCGTTCGCGCGCCATGCGCGCAGTCGCCGGACGCGGACGCTACACCGACGACATCACGCCGCCGCGGACGCTGCACGCCGCCTTCGTGCGCAGCCCCTATGCGCATGCGAAGATTCTGAACATCGACACGGCGGCCGCCAAGGCCGCACCCGGCGTCAAGCTGGTCATGACCGGCGCCGAGCTTGCCGAGATATGCACAGGCCCGTGGGTCGGCACGCTGAAGGTCTTCGACAACATGAAGGCCGAGCCGCAATACCCGATGGCCGTCGACCGCGCCTGCTGGCACGGCGAGCCCGTGGTGATGGTCGTTGCCGAAACCCGCGCCCAGGCGGAAGACGCCGGCGAGATGGTAATGGTCGAATACGAGGAACTGCCGGTCGTCATCCGCAAGGAAAAGGCGATCGAGCCCGGCAGCCCCGTCATCCATCCCAATCTCGGCGACAACATCGCCTGGGAAAAGGTTATCGGCACGGGCGACGTCGAGAAGGCCTTCGCCGAAGCCGACCACGTTCTGGAAGAAACTTTCGAATTCGGCCGTCACACGGCGGTCAGCCTGGAACCCCGTATCGTGCTGTCGGAATACGATCCCGGCACCGAAAAACTGACGATCCACACATCCAGCCAGTGCCCGCACATGATCGAAACCGTGTTCGCCCGGACGCTGGGCGTGCCGGAACACAAGGTGCGCATCGTCGCGCCTGACGTCGGCGGCTCCTTCGGCCTCAAAATCCACACTTTCGGCGACGAGATTGCGGCGACCGCAGCGGCGATCAAGCTTGCCCGGCCCGTGAAGTTCGTGGCCGACCGGCTGGAATCCTTCGTATCCGACATTCATGCCCGCGAGAACCGGGTCAAGGCCAAAATCGGCATCATGAATGACGGCACGCTGGTCGCCGCGGAAATCGACGATCTTTCGGGCGTCGGCGCCTATTCGCAATACCCGCGCACGTCGGTGTTCGAAGCCAACCAGATTCTTCACATCAGCTTCGGGCCGTACAAGCACCCGAACTACCGCGCCAAGGCGACTGTGGTGTACCTGAACGCCGTGCCGACATCGCAGTACCGCGCCGTCGGCCACCCCATCGGCATATCGGTTGCCGAATACATGATGGACTGGGCAGCAGATGTGACCGGTCTCGATCCGTTCGATATCCGGCGCAAGAACGTCATGGAGGACGATTCCTATCCGCGGATTATCGGCTCCGGCCTGCCCATGAAGGACCTGTCGCATCAGGCCTGCCTCGAAAAGCTGCGCACGCTGATGAACTACGACGATCTCCGCGCCGAACAGGCGGAGCTGCGCAAGAAGGGTATCTATCGCGGCATCGGCGTCGCCGGGTTCATCAAGGGCACAGCACCGAGCCCCGTCGGCTATTACGGCGCCGGCGGCGCGCGCATCGCCGCGCAGGACGCGACCACGGTGAAACTGGAACCCTCCGGCGGCGTGATCGTCTCTCTCGGCGTCACCGACCAGGGACAGGGCGTCGATACCGTCATGGAACAGATCGCGGCGGCGGCCATCGGCTGCTCGACCGACATGGTCCGCGCGATTTCGGGCGACACGGACGCCACGCCCTATGGCGGCGGCACCTATGCATCGCGGGCGACCGCCATCGGCGGCGAGGCGACCTATCAGGCCGCCCTCGACCTGCGGCGCGAAATCCTGCACATGGCCGGTATCCTGTTGCAGAAGGATGCCGAGGAGCTCGATATCGTCGACGGCAACGTGGTCGATTTCGGGTCGTCCGAAGCCCGTATTCCGCTGTCGGAGATCGGCCGCATCGGTCATTTCCAGCTCGGCGAACTGCCCAACGATTACCAGCCCGTGCTGTCCCACACCCGGCGCTACCGGCTGCAGGATTCACCGTATATCTACACCAACGGCATTCACGGCGCCTATGTCGAGGTCGATGTCGATACCGGCTGGATCAAGCACCTGAAACACTGGGTGGTCGAGGATTGCGGCCGCATCATCAACCCGCAGCTTGCCGACGAACAGATCCGCGGCGGCTGCGTCCAGGGCCTGGGCGGCGCGCTGTACGAGCACTGCATCTATGACGATGCGGGTCAGTTGCAGAACGGCACCATGGCCGATTACGTGACCCCGATGGCGTTCGAGATGCCCGATATCGAGGTCGGCCATGTGGAGACCCCGACCAGCGAATCCGAGCTTGGCGCCAAGGGGGCCGGCGAATCCGGCACCGGCGCCGCACCGGGCGTGATGATGAACGCCGTCAACGACGCCATCAAACCGCTGACGTCAGGCCGCGTGAAGGAACAGCCGATCACGCCGGAAGTCGTGCTGAAGGCGCTGGGGAAAATCTAACGCCGCAGCGGCGCTCGGCTCTCGCTGTTATTGCCGTCGGCCATTTTCTGCAGCAGGCGGATGAACTGTTTGCGTTCGGCCGCCGTCAGCGGGGCGAGCATCCGGTCCTGGGCGGCTTCGGCGGCGCCGATGGCATCGTGGACCAGCGCCTTCCCCGCTTCGGTGATCGAGACCGGTTTCGATCGTCGGTCCTTTTCTGACACCGTGCGCGTCGCCAGCCCGCGTTCTTCGAGGTTCTTGACCACCACGCCGATGGTCGTGCGGTCGAGGGCCAGCGCACCGCCGAGATGCACCTGGTCTTCCGGCCCGCCCTTCAGCAGCGCCGTCAGCACGGCAAATTGCAGCGGGGTCAGGTCGAAGGCCCGGCATTCATCCAGGAACACCGACACCGCAATCTGCTGGCAGCGGCGCATCAGATGGCCGGGGGCGGCCCGCAGGTTGTCGAGAATATAGCTCTCTGCCGTCCCGTCGGCGCCCGACTCCGGCAGCAGGGCTTCCGCGACCTCCACCATTAGGCCGCCAGGTCGGAGGCTTTGTGACCGTAGAGCCACTGGAGCTGATAGTAGTAATCCTCGGCCGTCATCTTGCCCATGATCTCGTTGCGGAGCTTCCGGTGCACGCCGTCGACATGGAACCAGTTGTCGCCGAGCTGGTGCGAGCCGATCTGGATACGCGCGGTGCGCACGACGCGGTTGTCGGTATAAACCTTCAGCCCTTCATCGAGATTGTCCGGATAGCTGCCGATCACTTCCGACAGGCAGACCGCATCTTCAAGCGCCATGCAGGCGCCCTGCGCATAATATTGCAGCGTCGGGTGCGCGGCATCGCCGAGCAGCACGGCGCGCCCGTCGACCCAGTTTTCGGTCGGGACCCGGTCGCACAGTACCCAGACCTTCCAGTTCTGGCCGATATCGATCAGCTGGCGCGGTATATCGTGAATATGATCGAAATTGGCGCGAACCTCGTCATGGCTCAGCGGTTTGCCAGCGACGACCTCGGTCGCGTCGTTGCATTTCGTCAGAACCAGGTTGAACACCTTCCAGCCCGACAGCGGATAGTGGACAAGATGGCATTTCGGTCCCATCCACAGCGTCGCCGCATTCCAGCGCAATTCCTCCGGCATCTGATCGACGGGAATGACCGACCGGTAGGTGGAATCGCCCACAACCCGGGGCGGCCCGTCGCCGACCAGCTTGGCCCGCACGGCGGAATGCAGCCCGTCGGCGCCGACCAGCAATTCGCCGGTGACCTTGTCGCCCGACGAGAGATGCGCCGTGACGGACGAGCCGTCCTGATCGTAGCCGACGACCTCGCTGTTCACGCGCAGCTCGATCAGGTCCAGTTCCTCGCACGCCTTGACCAGTTCCTTGTGCAGGTCGGCGCGGTGCACCACCGCATAGGGATTGCCGAAACGGGTGCGGAATTTCTCGTCAAGCGGCATACGGGCGACCTCTTCGGCGGTGATCGCATCCATGAACCGCAGATGTTCGATATAGACCGCCTGTTCGCGCGCGCCCTTGCCGACGCCGAGATAATCGAAGGAATGAAAGGCATTCGGCCCGAGCTGGATACCCGCCCCGATTTCGCCGAGCTCAGCCGCCTTTTCAAGCACCACGACTTTCTTGCCTTTCCTGGCAAGACCGAGCGCCGCGCCGAGCCCCCCAAGGCCGCCGCCGGCAACGATAATCGGATTCTGTGTCATGGCATTCCATCCCTTTATGCGAATTAATTGATCAGCATTATGCGCATAATACTGACTATATCAAGCAAAAAAAAAACCGGCGGGAATTTCTCCCGCCGGCCCGATATTTTCACTGCAGCAATCCGCCGGCGAAAGGGTTTCTATGCTCTGCGGCGTTGCAGGCCGATCGCACCGACCGCCATCAGGAACAGGACCGCCATGCCGGGTGCCGGTACGCCGACCGATGGGGTTTCTGCCTCTGCGAAGGCGAGCGACAGGCCGTAGAACTGCGCGGCATCGCTGCCACCGCCGATGCGGATAAAGTAATCCCCGGCGAGCAGCGCGATATCGGACAGTTCCTCGGAGACGCCTTCTATACCGGCATCGATGCTCGCAAGGAGCCCGCCGCCCGCGTCGAGGAGTTCCAGCGACAGATCGTTGAATGCCGAGTAGTCATACAAGGTTGAATCGCCGCTGCTGCCAAAGCGCTGGGTCGGTCCGAGAGGATCCAGCAGGGCGGAGAACATGCCGTCCGCGCCGATGGTAAACATGAAAACATCCGTGTCGCCGATGCCGTCGATGCTGACGAAATCGGTTTCATAGCGGCCGACTGCCTGATCGACCGCATCCGCGCCGATTACAATCGGCGTACCGCCGGCAAGCGCGCCGAGATTCGTTGCTGTCGCGGTCGTATCGTTCCCTGCGCCCTTCTCATTCGCGTCGCCGTACAGACGCTGGATACCGAGAATATCGTCGAGCTGCGGGCCGTCGAAGGTCGGATTCACAGGCGTGGTCGCATTCATCAGGTTGTCCGCGATCCCCGTCGTGTGGAGAAGCCCGAGACCGTGGCCGACCTCATGCGTGACGACGTTGCGGAGTTTCCGGGAGTCGTTGATCTGGTTGAGATACGAATCACCCGCCGTATCGATAACGCCGTCACCGCCGGAGGCCGGCAGGAAATTATAGGCAAGGACGCCGCCCGATCCGTCGATCGCATGACCGCCGATACGCATGTCCCCGCGCGTCGCGCTGCCCGCGCTGCCAATGAACGAGGCACCGTCGTCATTCGCCTGATAGGTCAGGGTGAGACCGGAAACGGAAGACCAGCGATCGAAAGAGGACTTCATTTGCCCGAACCAGGCTTCGTCCGTGTAATCGGTATCGCCCGGATCGTTCGCTTCTCCGTAAAAGGCCCGGAACTGGGAAACAAGATTGCTCGGGGAACTCGGCTCGCCATTGAAACCGGCGATCGGCGTGCCGTCGGGAAGAATGCTCCATGTCAGCGTCGTCGCATCGCCCTGCGCCCCCGGCCATCGGCCGGCCAACTGGAATGCTGTAGCGCTCTGTACCGTAACCCCCAGTGTCGCGGCCGCGGCTGCCATTACCAGAACCCGCTTTACATTACTCATTACTCACGCCCCAATGTTTACTTACTGACTATTAAAAAAAGCTCCAATGTTCAGGCCCGCAGAAAGCATTTTTTACCGACCCTTTACCTGAATGTTTATTCCATCAGAGATAAATGCAATCAACCGTAATTCAGCAATCGTACAAATATTTCACCCCAAAATTTCGCGGTTTTCTGCGGGTTGCAGTCCGTTATAACAGCAACCCATGCGAGTAATACGACCATCGGGATTTCGGAGGGAGTCATCGTGACCGCACCACTTGTTCCGAAGACACGAACCATGCACGATGGCGCCTGGAAACAGAGGGAGAGTGATCCATGACCGTTCAGCATATCGTCATGCTCGAATTCAACGACGGCGTCGCCGAAGACGCAAAAGCGGCCGCCCTGAAGGAAGTCGAGGCGCTGAAAGGCAAGATCGACGGCATCGAAAGTATCGTTTCGGGCAAGGATTTTTCGGGCCGCGCCGGCGACTTCACGCACGCGGTCATCGTCGTCATGCGCGACAAGGGCGTCCTCGCCGATTACGGCCCCCACCCGGCCCATAAAGAGGTTCAGGCGATCCTCGGGCCGATCGTAAAGACACTCTGGGTCATCGATTTCGAGCCTTCCTGAGGCCTGCCTGCGGATTTTCGTGGGATTTACCGGCTGATCGCGTGCGCGACCCTGCAGCAATGCACGGTCAGGGTCGCAATAATATGCATTCCGGCGGAGATCGCCGCGCGGTAGAAAGGGAGATCGCCGCGCGGTAGAAAGAAGGCGATGGCATTTTTCGCAGTCGGCACCTGCTGTCGGCTGTAACTCATTTACGGCCAAGGCGGTCCCGCCCTGCCAGAGGATACGCACTCCGAATGACCACCGCCGATCCCCAACAACCGTCGACACCGGATACCCGTTCCTACGCCGCCCTGCGCTATCCCGCATCGCGCATGTATCTCGGCGGTGCGGCGCTGGCGATGATGGCCGACAGTATCGAACACGTCATCAGCTACTGGATCATCTTCGAGAAATTCGAGTCGCCGTCGCTTGCGGGATTCGCAGTCATCGCCCACTGGGTGCCGTTCCTGATCGGCTCGATCTGGGCCGGCGCGCTTGCCGACCGCTTTGATCCGCGACGCATCATCCAGATCGGGATGGGGCTGTTCATGCTGGTCTCGTTCGGCTGGGGCATCCTGTTCGCCACCGACAGCCTGGAGAAATGGCACGCGGTCATCCTGCTGATCGTGCACGGGTTCGCCGGGGTTCTCTGGGCGCCGGCGGGCCAGGTCCTGATCCACGACGTCGTCGGCGGCCGCCAGCTTCAGAGCGCGATCCGGCTGCTTGCGACATCGCGCACCCTCGGCCTGTTGCTCGGCCCCGCCGTCGGCGGCGCTCTTCTGCTGGTCGTCGGGCCGACCATCGGCATTTTCCTGAACATCCTGATCTATGTGCCGCTGACCCTTTGGCTGATCCGGAACCCGAAGCAGGTAAACACCGACCGCCAGCCTGCGGCGACCGCCATGACCAGCTTCCGCGACCTGTTCGACACCATCCGGCAGATTTCCGGCATTCCCGTGGTATTCGCCATGTCGGCGCTGGCGGGCCTTGCCGCGACCTTCGTCGGCAATGCGCATGAGCCGCAAATGCCGGAATTCGCCCGCGACCTCGGCTATGGCGGCGACGGGATGTATTACAGCCTCCTGCTCGCCGCCAATGCCCTGGGCGCGCTGACGGCGGGTATCGTGCTGGAAGCCCGCTCGATGATGCCGGCCAAGACGCGCACCTCGTTTATTCTCGGCCTCCTGTGGGCTGTGGCGATATTCGGCTTCGCGGTATCGCCGGTCTATATACTGTCTTTCGCCCTGCTGGTCTGTGCCGGTTTCCTGGACCTGTCGTTCAATTCGATGACCCGCACCCTCGCGCAGTTGCATTCGCCGCCGGAAATCCGCGGCCGCGCGATCGGCGTGTTCAATGTCGGATCCCTGGGCTGCCGGACATTCAGCGGCTTTACCGTCGGTTTCGGCGGCGGGCTGATGGGGATACATGTCTCGCTCGCCCTCAGCGCCGCGATCATGCTGGCCGCGATGCTCGCGCTGCTGATCTGGGCGAAACGGAGCGGCGTGCTGAAGCAGGCCTAGATCGGAAGAAGCGCAACCGGGAGAACACCATGGACAGAAATGCCAGTCGCGATGCGGGTGCCGCCCACAGGCGGGCACTCGGCCAGCCGGATACCGACCCGGCCCTGAAGGCGCCGGGCTACCGCGCCTATGTGGACGAGTATTTTCACAACGATATCGGCGGGCGCGATATCCTGGCGAAAGCCGACCGGATGATCCCCGCCCTGACGGCGCTGTGTTTCCGCGGTGCGGGCAAGGCGACCGAGCGCATGGTCGGCGCGGCACTGGATGCCGGGCTGGAACCCCGCGCCATCCTCGAGGTTTTCATCCAGTCTGCGCTGTATTCCGGCGTGCCCCGTACCGAGGAAGCGCTGGAAATCGCCGGGCGGGTATTCGCGGCCCGCGGCATCGACCTGCCGGAAGACCCGGTGGACGAACGCACCGTCGAGCAGATGGATGCCGACGGCAACGCCGTCATGGAAAAACTGCACGGGCCGCGCCAGGCCGGCGGCTACGCCTCGCCCGACAACCCGGTCACGTTTTCGCTGTATCAGGGCGCCATCCGCCACGGCTACGGCCAGCTCTGGGTGCGGCCCGGGCTGGATCTCCGCCAACGCATGATCTGCGCGATTGCCGGATTCACCTCGGCGAGCCTGCACGATTCCCTGCGCAAGTTCGCCGTCTCCGCCCTGAACCAGGGGCTGACCAAAGACCAGGTGGCCGAAGCCGCCATCCAGACTGCGCCCTGGAACGGCCTGCCCATCGCGCTGACAGGCCTGACCGTGATCAGCGACGCGCTCGCCGCGGCGGACTGATCACGTCAGGATTTTCGGCACGTACCGTGTGCTGGACGTCCAGACCCGGTCATGCAAACGTATCCCTTTGTGAAGGAAGCCTGACTCCATCGGTAATATCATGAGCGATAACGATACAAACACGATCACCGACACAAAACCGAAAACCCAGCGCCCGCGCCTGTACAAGGTGATGCTGGAAAATGACGACTTCACCCCGCGCGAATTCGTCGTCAAGGTGCTGAAAACCGTCTTCCGGATGTCCGACGATGAAGCCTACCTGATCATGATGGCCGCCCATCAGCAGGGGAATGCGGTCGTCTCGGTCTACCCGCGCGACGTCGCCGAATCCAAGGCCAACGAAGCCACTGACATGGCGAAGGAAGCGGGCCACCCGCTGATGTTCACCATCGAGCCGGAGGAATAACGGCCCCGGGTCAGACCCGGAAGCCCTGAGAACTCAGCCCCGTCCCGCCCGCGCAATCACATCGAGAATATGTTCCGGCGTGAAGGGCTGTTTCGTTACCTGCGCCCCTAAAGGCCGGAGCGCGTCGTTTACCGCGCACCACAGGACCGCGATCGCGCCGATCGTGCCGGATTCGCCGATGCCGTTGGCGCCGAGTTCCGTGTTGGTCAGCGGGGTTTCGACATGGGCGATCTTGATATCGGGCATCTCGCCGGCCATCGGCAGCAGGTAATCGGCGAGGCTTGCGTTCATCAGCTGGCCGTTCTCGTCGTACTGGCAGTGTTCGTAGAGCGTGTTGCCGATACCCTGGATGATGCCGCCGCGGATCTGTTCGTCGACCATCAGCGGGTTGACGACGCGGCCGCAATCGTCGGCCATCCACCAGCCGAGCAGCTTTATGAAACCGGTCTCGATATCGACCTCGACCTGCGCACCCTGCACGCCGTTGGCGACATAGTAAGGGGTGTTCGGCACATGATGGCGCGTGACCATCAGTTCGGGCTGCACGCCCGCCGGCAGCGTGTCCTGGCGGAAATAGCCGACCTTGGCGAGCTCGGCGAGGTCCATCCGGGCTTCGCCGGTGGCCGCATCGCGGATTTCGCCGCCGCCGAGGGTGAGCTTGTCGGCGGTGGTCTGCAGGATCGAGGCGGCAAGATCGAGAATATTGGCTTTCAGCGCCTTGCCGGCCTGCAGCGCGGCCTCGCCGCCCATCGCCATCCCGCGCGACGCCCAGGCGCCGCCGCCATAGGGCGTGGTCGAACTGTCGCCGGAAATGACGTCGATAGACTCCATGCCGATGCCGAGCTGGTCGGCCACGATCTGGGCAATGCCGGTCAGTGTCCCCTGCCCCTGATCGGTCACGCTGGTCATGCAGCGTACGACGCCGGACGGCTCGAGCTTTACCGTGCAGCCGTCCTGCGTCGAGACCCGCGCGCCGGACGGTCCGTAATAGACCGGGCCGAAGGCGGCGGCCTCGACAAAGGTGGCGACGCCGACGCCGCGATAGACGTTGTTCTGCCGCGCCTCGGCCTGATCGGCACGCAGGGCGTCATAGTCCATGATATCGACACAGGCATCGAGACACCTGTGCAGCGACATGGATTTCGCCGCATAGCCCCCGACGGTGGTGAGCGGATAGTCTTCGTCCCGGTGATAGTTCATGCGGCGGAATTCCACGGGGTCGATCCCCGCCTTCGCCGCCGCCTGGTCGACCAGTACCTCGGTCACCGTGCAGCCGACCGGCACGCCGACGCCGCGGAACATGCCGACAATGCCCTTGTTCACATACACGGCGCGGGTGCGCGCGTGATAGTCGGTCAGCGCGTAGGGCGCCGCCGCACAGGTGATCGCCATCATCCCCTCGGCGAGGCCGAAGCGGATATAGGCCGTGTAAGGGCCGACCGACAGCGTGTTGTCGTAATCCATCGACGTGATCCGGCCATTCGCGTCGACCCCCATCCGGGCGGTGTTGAGATGATCCCGCGTCTGGCAGTCGGCAACGAAGGAATCCATGCGGTCGGCGGTGTATTTCACCGGCCGTCCCATCATCTTCGCGATCGCCGCGACGGCGACCTCCTCGCCGTGGACGTTGATCTTCAGTCCGAAACCGCCGCCGATATCGGGCGTGACGACCCGTACCTTGTGTTCCGGAATACCGAGATGACGGGAATAGATATCCTGCATCTGATAGGGCGACTGGTGCGACTGGTGCACCGTCAGGCGTTCCTCGACCGTGTCCCAGTCGGCGAGGATCGCGCGGCCCTCGAGCGTGACCGCCGTGTGGCGGCCGAATTCGAATGTGTGTTCCACCGTGAATGCCGCCGCTTCAAGGGCGGCGCCGGCATCGCCGGTTCGGGTCGTGTGCTGGAAACAGAGATTGTCGCCGAGATCCGCATGGATCGGGGTCGCACCCGGTTCCAGCGCCGCCATCATGTCCATGACGGCGGGCAGTTCTTCCCAGTCGACCATCACGAGATCGACGGCGTCCTCGGCCTCTGCACGCGAGGCCGCCACCACGGCGGCGACCGGTTCACCCTGGTAGCAGGCGTGGTCGGTCGCCAGCATGTTCTGTACCGCGGACTTATGGCCCGGCCGATGCGCCGCCACCGCGTGCATGGGTTCGCAGACCCCAGCGATTTCCGCGCCGGTGACAATCCGCACCACGCCCGGCGACGTCTCCGCCATGGACGTATCGATTCCGTTGATCCGGGCATGTCCGTAGGGGCTGCGCACGAAGGCGACATGGAGCATGTTGGGCATGGTGATGTCGTCGGTATACCGCCCCTTGCCGTGGATCAGCCTGCGGATATTGGGCCGCGCGACCGGCTTGCCGACAAGGCCGGGGCCGCTTCCGTCTGCCGGGCTCATGCCGCTTCTCCCGTGTTGCCTTGCGCGCGCGCGGTGGCCGTCGCCTCGACCGCGTCGACGATCGCCTGATAGCCGGTACAGCGGCACAGGTTGCCGGAAAGATGATCGCGGATGACGGCACGGTCCGGCACGCTGGCTCCCGGTTTCATCTGCGAGAGCAGTTCGGCGGAGGTCAGCACCATCCCCGGCGTGCAGAACCCGCACTGGGCCGCGTTGCGTGTCTCGAATTCCATCTGCAGGTCGGCGACTTCGCCGCTCGCCGACAGGCCTTCGATGGTGACGACATCGGCGCCGTCGGCCTGCACCGCCAGCATCAGGCAGCCGCGCGCGACCACGCCGTCGACTCGCACGGTACACGCGCCGCAGACGCCGTGTTCGCAGGCAAGGTGAGAGCCCGTCAGGTTGAGATCGAGCCGCAGGAAATCGACGAGGTGACGGCGGACGGGAACGGTTCGGGTAACCCGCTCGCCGTTGACCGTCAGGGAAATTTCAGTGGTTTCTTCAGTCATGCCCTATTTTGCCACTCGCCGCGCCGCAGGGAAAGATGCCGGTGCAACAATAACCCGCCGGTTCTATCCGGCCGCCGCCTTCTCAGGCCCACTTCACGGTTTTGAAAACGGTGACAAGCTGCTCCCTTAGCCAGCGATTGGCGGGCTCCGCGTGGAACCTTTCGTGCCAGAGAAGCCTGATCTCCACCCTCGGCAGGTCCAGCGGATGCGGCAGCATCCTGATGGTGGGACTCGCGCCGAGCGTGGTGCCGAACGCCTTGGGGATCGTCGCGATCAGGTCGCTCGCCGCCACCACGAAAGGGATCGACAGGAAATGCGGCACCCGGGCGCCGACCTTCAGTTCGATCCCCTGACGTTCCAGCGTCTGCTGCACTACCGAATGCCCCGTCCCCTGAAGTTCCGGGATCGCATGACGGGCAGAGAGGTATTTCTCAAGCGTGAAACGGCCCTTCGCGATCGGGTTCCCGGCGGCCGCTATGCACACATAATCCGTATCGAACAGAAACCGCTGGTAGAACCGGCCGGAAAATTCGGGCAGGAACCCGATGGCGATATCCGCCTCGCCGGATTTCAGCGCTTCGGGCGTGTCGTCGATCGACAGGTTAAGCGCGCGGATCGCCACCCCCGGGGCGGAGGCCCGGCACATGTCGAGCACCCGCGGCAGAATCACGGCCTCGGCAATGTCGGTCATGATGATGTTGAACATGCGCTGCACGGTCGCGGGCTCGAACGTGCGGGTCTGCATCAGACCGCGATTCAGCTCGTCCAAAGACGACCGGACATGGGGTATCAGCCGCTCGGCAAAGGGTGTTGGCGCGACGCCGTGACTTTCGCGCACGAACAGCGGATCGCCGAGGCTGTCACGCAGGCGCTTCAGGGAATTGCTGATGGTCGATTGCGTGAGCCCGAGATCGGCGGCGGCGCGCGAAACGTTCCGCCGCCGCATGATCGCGTCGAACACCACCAGCAGATTTAGGTCCAGCCGCCTGATATTCTCCATCTCGATATCAGTTATCACAATACGGTCTGTTTTCAAATATCAGGATCGCAGGCAGTCTTGAGGCAAGAACAAACGATATTCAGCCCGTCTACCCGTGGAGGACATCATGAACGCAGCAGCAGATGGCGGCGCCGCCGCATTGCCGAAACCCGACGCGAATTCCGAAAACGCCCGCGTCATCACCGCCGACGAGTATTTCCAGCGGGTGCGCCATACCCATGTGCGCGCCTGCAAATGGGAAGGCGACGAATGGAAGGCGCTCCTGACGGAGCTCGGCAACGATCCGATCCGTCATGCCGAACGCCGTTTCGTCGCCCTGGTGAACGAGGATCACGGCGATCTTGCTGGCGCTTCGCCGGGGATTTTCATCGGTATCCAGATGATCCATCCGGGCGAGCATGTGCCGAACCACCGCCATAATTCGGTCGCGATCTATCACTACCTGCAGGGCACCGGCGCGACGACCGTCGAAGGCCAGCGCTACGAATTCAAGGCGGGCGACACCATCGTCTGCCCCGCCTGGGCCTATCACGAACACGAAGCCACCGGCGACGAGGACGTCATCATGTATGTCGCCCAGGACATGCCGGAGATGGCGGCCAAACGGACGCTGTTCTTCGAGGAGCCGATGGGGCTGGAGAACGTGCGCCACATGGTGCAGGGCACCAGCAAGTCATGGAGTGCGACGCGCGATCCCGACGCGGAGTAGGTCCCGACGCATATTCACACCGATAACGTGATCCCGGCGGAGATTGCCCTGCCGACCCGGCGGTGACACAGTGTTTCCCGCTTAATAAACAAGGGGGGATGCCATGTCGGCAACCGATTACAATTACGACGTCTTCACAGGCGGCCAGGAAGATTTCCTCGACTTCGCCATGCACGCGCCGAAGGTCACCATGCGCGCGCCGTCCTTTCCGGTCGAGGAACTGGCAAGCGGCGAAACCGTGGAGATGAAGGAATTCTGGAAAAAGGGCGTGACGGTCATCGAGTTCGGCTCGTTCACCTGACCGTTCTGCGCCATCGCTGCGGAGGCCATGGAAGACCTCCACGCGCGATACGCCGACCGGGCCGTGCGCTCGGTATTCATCTACACCCACGAAGCCCATCCCGGCGAAAACTATCGCCATCACACATCCATGGACGACAAGCGCGCCAATGCGCAGGCCTTCGTCGACCATTCGAACATCAAACGCGAAATGTTCCTCGACGACCTGGAAGGCACCGCCCACCGCACCTATGGCGGCCTGCCCAACATGACCTGGATCGTCGGGCGCGGCGGGTTCATCCACTATAAATCCGCCTGGACCAGTTCGGCCGATGTCGAGGACGCACTGATCAACGTGCTCGATTTCCAGGAAAACCGGATCAGGAACCAGTGGATTCCGTTCTACAGCGAGCGCAGCGCCTGGAGCACCCGGCCAATGGACAGGTTCCGCGAAGGACTGGTCCGCGCCGGGCCGCAGGCGGTATCCGATTACGAGGCGATGCTGGAGGCCAACAAGGCCAGACGCGCCGCCCCGTCGGACGACGTCGCGCCGCGGGTGCCCGGCAATTTTTACAGGACCGAGGAAGAGGACGGCACCTGACGGGGCCAGTGCCGCCTGCCCTGCGCCGAACCTCTGCTTGCCGTCTAAAACCGGACAGGGTCCGGCGGCGGCGCCGGACCCTGTCTGCGCGGCTGTCTGCCTAAAGCGTCAACGACCCGTCACTTCAGGAGCTTGGCGATAAACGCCCGTGCCCCTTCGCGCCGGAGGGCGTCGGCGGCGAACCGCAATTTCCCGATCCTGAGCTGGGTCCGCGATTGCCTGAGGTTGTAGCGCTGCTCTTTCCAGTCCTTGTCCAGGTCCGGCGGGGCCGTTGCGACCATGCGAAAGGCCGCACTCACCGGAAACCTTTGCACAAGCTCCCATTCGGGTTCCGACGACATGAATTGCCGCAGGATGTGGCCTGTCCAGATATTCGTGTTGTCGACGACCATGACGCCGCCCGTCCGCAGGCGCCGGCCGATATAGTAGTAATCGATGAAG